>Ga0066637_10003636_pt1 | contig 10347 bp, 8 predicted proteins | sample CryGeyCG2014_020_FD_62737 | JGI IMG/M metagenome (GOLD analysis project Ga0066637, IMG submission 62737) | Groundwater microbial communities from aquifer - Crystal Geyser CG08_land_8/20/14_0.20 | ecosystem: Environmental > Aquatic > Deep subsurface > Groundwater | place: USA: Utah: Grand County...
GGCCCAGGATTATTCTTGAACCACCGACTAAAATAAAGGCCCTCAAACCACAAATTATCTTTCTTTTTATATTGGACTGACGAATAGTGGCTCATGTCTAAATATTATCCCAGCCTAAAAGTTCCGGGAGTTTATCTTTTATGGTTTCATAATTTCTCTTAGCTAAAATGTCATTAGCCAAAGTATGGATTTTTTTAACGTCTTCCCTGGTAAAATCCTTAGTGGCGATTTGCGGCACTTCGGTCATCACCTTAAGACGCGACAGGTCCAGCTCTTCTTTTATGGCGCCCATCTCTTTAGCCATCTGATACGCTTCGGTACCTGGAAAGGGCTGCAAGATATAAAAGCGCGACGAATGAAGAGATGACTCAAAAGCGTATCTTAAGGTCTTAAGCATGGTGGAGCGAGTTTCGCCGGGATACCCAAAAATAAAAAATCCGGTGGTATAAAACCCGATTTCGTTGGCCTGTTGGATAATTTTTTGCGCCTGCTGTAAGTCCAGTTTTTTCCTGATGATGTTATCTAAAAACGCCTGATCGCCGTTCTCAACCGCGAAAGACAAGTCCGTCAGCCCGGCTTTAAATAAATATTCTAATACTTCCCTGTCCAGCGACGGGATATACAAGCCACTAGGCATAGAAAGCCTGATCTTATATTTCCGGTCAATGATGGCGCGGCAAATTTCAATTGTCCGGCTCCGCGAAACCGTGAAGTTATCGTCAATTATCATTATTTCTTTCACGCCGCGCTTGACCAACAAATCAATTTCCGCCAGCACGCTTTGGGCCGAGCGCATCCGGTAAACCCCGCCATAAAACTTATGCACCGCGCAAAAAGTGCAGCGGTTGGGACAGCCGCGGCTGGAACTTATACAAGCGTGGGGGATAAAAAGAGCCTTGGGTTTGTTCCGGCGCTGATAATTAAAAATCGCGGCAAAACAATTCCTTATTATCGGCCAAGAAAGCGCCTGATAATAAATAAATCTTTTTACGGCTTTCTTCAAATTAAAGCTGTCACTCCAATTGTAGCCGACGTGCTTAGCATAATCGTAGAGCCGGTCAAAATCCCGCCAAGGCAAAGGCAAATCGTCCAAGTTCATTTTCATCGGCCGCGGAGCAGTAACTGCCGCTTGTCCGTCTGCTTGCCGATAAGCCAACCCTCTTACTGTGGCCGGATTTTCTAAGTTTTGCAACAATTTCGGCAAAGACTCGTCGCCCTCCCCGATTATAATAAAATCGAAATTCTTATCATCGGCCAAGATCTGTTTCTGGTACAAAGAAGGAAAATTCCCGCCGCCCACGACCAAAATACTGCTATCCGTTTGCTTGGCCAGCGCGGCGACGTGAAAAAAAGCCTTAGCCTGGGCAAAAAACATGCCAGAAATCGCCACCACCTGGGGCTTGAATTGCCTGATCTTTTTGATGATATCCTCATCGCTGCTGCCGCACCGATAAATATTGGCTGATTGTAGAAAAACAGTTTTTTCCGGATGTTCAACTAAGCAGTCGTAAAGCGCCACCTGATGTCCTTGCGCCGCCAAGGCCGAATAAAGATATTGCAACCCCAGCGGTTCGAACGGCAAAAAACCCAGCTCGTTTTTTTGCATTTCAAAATACGGCCTGATCAGTAATACTCTTTTAGTTTGATTTTTAGAAGTCATGCGATTGAGTGATTTGGGGATATTTTTTCATCAGTTTTTCAAAACTTGCCAGAACAAACTCCGGGCTGATTTCCTTAACGCACCTTAAATGGCCGAGGCGGCAGCTCGAGACCGAATCCAGACCGTTACTGCACGGCCAGCAAGATAAATTATTAACGTGAACTGCCTCGCATTTTTCATAGATCGGCGGCTGGGCCAACATACTGCAAGGACCCAAAATATCAATGACCGGAACATCCAGGGCGTTGGCGATATAAAGCGGTCCGGTATCCGCGCTGATAAAATAATCAAATCTTTTAAATAAAGCCGGCACTTCTCCTAAGGAAAAATCTTCGCAAGTAATAATAGCGGCTGAGCCGATCAGCTCTCTGAATTCTTCCAGCATCGGTTTGTCTTTAGGCTCGCCCACCGCGATGATCTTATAACCAAAGTTCGCCGCGATCAACCTCGCCAATTCGGCAAAATTAGTTACACCCCATTCTTTAAATTTATTGCCGGCGCTCAAACAAAAACCCACCACCAGATCTTCTTTGATAATACCTCGTTCGGCTAAAAACCTAGCCGCTTTTTTAACTGATGCCTCATCAACAAAAACTTCTTTTTTTAAATTATTTTCCGTGATACCGATAAATTTTAACAAATCCAGGTAATGCCTAACCGATAACGCTTCTTTTTGCAAGGTTAATCGGTAAGTACACAACAAAGCAGCCAGCAAGTTGCTAAAAAAACCGCTTTCCTTGCTAATCGTGGTTATTCTTAAGGGAATCGCCGCCACGAAAGGCAGGATAAAATTAAGAGTGCCGGGGTTCAAATTCAGACAAATGGAAAATTTTTCTTGGCTGACTTTTTTTATCAACCCCCAAACGTCCGACAGGTTCTTTTTTTTATTAAAACTATGGGTTATTAATTGGTCTATGCGCGGATTGTGCTGTAAAATTTCTCTGACCCTAGGAATTACCAAAACCGTTAAATGCGAATCTGGAAAATTTGCTTTCAACGACCGAAAAACCGGTGTGGCGCAGATAAGATCCCCGATCTTCGCGTTATCAATGATCAAAATCTTTTTGGGGCCGCCGGGCTTGGCTGAAATCTTTTTTAACCAAATTGCCAAGTAAAAAAACGGGGCCGCGAACAAAACGCCCGCCATTATCAATCCTTCTTTAAAAACTATTCTAAAAATCGCCAAGTTCATTAATAGTTGATTTTGACAAACGAGGACGATGCGTCAGTAAGGACATATCGTCCGAGTGCCGTCAAAATATAGGGTATTTTAAGCCCAGAGCTTTGTTCTATAATTTAATACCCTCTATTTTATATTCTTTAAGGCCAACGGTATTTTTTTTGATGATGGTCGTTATTTCGTCGCTATACCCCAGGTACCCGGCAATTCCGTATATTTTCAACGCCTGCCCCAGTTCTTCTTTTTCCGCTAATTTTTTTATGGTCGAAGGGGCAAAATAAACAAAGCTGCAATTATTGTAATAATTGAGTATATTCGCCTGCCAACCTGTCATAATAACGCTTAATTGGCCTGCCGGGCAAGAGATGGGATGAGCGGTTATCGCTCTGATCGCGCTGCCGGTTGACTCAAATTCCAAAGAAAGCTCACGGATACTCCACCAGCTGATCTGAACAAAAACAACTAGAAAAATTATGATAACCGCGGCTTCAATCTTTTTTGTTGACAACCACCAAAGATCGACCGTAACAGAAAGGCTCCTGGCTAGTTTATCCAGGCCTACCGCCGCCAACAAAGAAACCGGCAGAGAAATAATTGACAGTTGGGCGAAATTTGAAGTTTTCAAAAAGATTAAGACCAAGATCCAGGTCGCTAAAAAATAAGCGCAGAACAAAATCAGCGGTTTTTCTTTTTTTTCGCGAAGCTCAATTATTCCCAGAACCATAAAAAACCAGGTTAATAGCCCGCCAAAAGTTATCAGCGACAAAAACAAACCTTTAAAATAGATCCAGGCTGAATACAGACGCGTAATAATTTCCGCGCGAAAAAAACCCACTTTATAACCGAATTCTTCCAAAAAAGCGCCCTGGTCTCCCCAAAACTGGAACCAGCCGCCTGAAGCATGGCCCAAAGAAGCAACGTGGTCCTTCAAGAAGCCGTCCCGATCATAATGAAAGGTATAAGAATCCGGGAATAAATGACCGACGACCGCGAACGAATCTTCATATTGATTGGTCGCGCCGAGCATCTCGGTCAAATACACGTTGCCGCCGATAAAAAATAAGGGCAAGACCACCGCCAAAAAAACCAAGGAGATAACAACTGAATTCAAAAATGACCTTTTGGTTAGGCCGCCAGCTGGCCAAAATTCCAAAATTACAAACGGTAAAAAGGCAATGAAAAAACTGTTTTTAACGGCCGCCGACAATCCCAAAAAGAGTCCCGCCAGGGCTAAAGATAATATTTTCCTTTCTTTGGGCCAGAAGAAAACCAGCGCGGCCACGGCCAAAAAGAACACCGCCCATTCGTTATTGCCAACCGCGTTGGACGCAGGCAAAGAAAAAGGCGCCAGAGCCGACAACAAAGCCGCCGTCAGGCCTACCCGTAAAGAATATATCCGATAAATAATAAAAAAGAATAAAACCGACGCTAAAGAATTAAGGATAAAAGAAGCATACATCGGCAAGTTCGGCTGGAAGCCAAAATAGCGGAACAATAAACCATAGATATAAAAATTTAGTTTATTTCCGAGGTTCGTCGGCACGCCGTCACTCTTTACCAGCTTAGACGACAAAACCACGTTGTCTTTATTCTCGTATGACAGCAAGCCGGTTTGCGCCCAGTTGCGCGCGATAATTAAATTAAATTGCGTCGTGGAGACAAAACCCTTAACGCGATAAAGACCGTATCTAACGAAAAAACTGGTTAAAAATATCAGACCGGCTAAAACAATTAAGGTCACTTTTTTATGTCCGGCAAAAAAATCCGTCATATAAAAATTTAAAAATTAGAGGTTAATGAAGGGCCTCAATTTTTCCATAAATTTACCCCAGCTCAAAAACAAATCCAGCAAGCCATTAGCAAAAATAATAACAACAGCGGTCAAGAGTATCCGGTCGGTCCACCACTTAAACCTCCCAGCTAAATAAACAATAAAATAACCGGCGAAAATGGCCAGCAAGGGATAGACCTGAAAACGGTACCTTGTTTCCACTACTGTAACAAAAATTATCAGCGGAGTAAAGATAAGGAAAGCCAATAAATAATAGAGTTTTTTATCTTGAGCCATAATGCTTTTTACTGTCCCCGACAGCCCCAAAATGAGCAAAACAACCCCCGCCGCGGCCGAAGACAAAATAAATAATAATTGACCGAGCCCATGCTGATAGAACCAAAAACCCATGGGCCGGATAATGCTGAAATATTTGTTGACCCTTAAGGCGGTCAACTTAATGAACTCCGCCGGATAGTCGCGTAAAAAAGCTTTGAATTGCTTTGCGGATTCAGCGTTAACTTCTTTGATCTGATGCGCCTCAATAAATTTATAATGTTCCGCCATGGGCGTTTGTTCCCCATCTGCGCCGTGGTAATTACCGATCCAAAAATTATAACTGCCGGCCGCGCCAAACGGCATGATTTCGCCGTAGACCCGCCAGTTCCTGACAGTCCAGGGCGTCCAGACCAAAAGTAAAGCCAAACAAAACAGAACCAGCGGCCAAAACTTCTTTCGGCTCAAAAAGAAAAATAAGATCACCGGCAATAAAAATAGCACCGGGGGCCTGCTCAAAACCGCCAGCGCTGCGGCTAAGCCCAAAGACGCCGCCAGACAATTGGCCGGCCGGTAAAGATAACGGAAGAAAAGATAGAACATCAAACAAACAAAAAATAAGTATAAAGTTTCCGTCATCAGCATCGCCGAGATCTCGATCAAATCCGGGAAAAAACCGATGATCGCCGCCGCCCATAGGCCTATGGTTTTCTTCTTTTCGTTATCAGCAAATATCGCCATCACTGTCAGATAAACCAGCCAGGCGGCCAAAGCGTGCAACAAAGCTTGCGCCAGCCAAACCGGCCCGTAGCGATGGCCAAAGACCTTATAAAATCCGGCTAAAAAATATTCATAGAGCGGCCCCACCCGGGCAATCGCGTAATCATTACTCAACTCTCCCGTCAAATGCTCCCGATAACCATTGCCACTGATGATGTTAACGGCAATATTATCATAGGCCCGCGCATCCACCGCCGGCTTGATGCGGAAATAAAAAGAATAGGCGGCTGACAGCAGAAACGAAATAACCAAAATAATTAACAAAAACCTATTGTTTCTAATAAACTCCGTGGTCATAAAGAAAGATTATATATATTATAGCTGTCGATCGATTTAATCAATTGATATTTCTCCCGAACGATATTTTCATACTTTTTAAATTCTTCTTCTTCGCGCCCGGCGATTATTATATCCGGCAATTGCTCAGCCTTTAGCGCTAAAGGGTTGACGCCTAAAACCGGCAAGCCCAGCATCTTAAGTATCTGGATTTTTCTCGCCGGATCAATCAGACAAGCGATCGCCGGCGAATTGATGATTCCCACCGTCTTGTTTTCCGGCTGCGTTTTGATAAATTCTAAAACAGTTTGCGAAAGATTGGAAGTAAATAGATCCGCGCGATAAAGCAAGTGCCACAATTGCAGGCCGGTTAACGAAAGAAGTATCAGAGAGAATAAAAACTTTCTTAGCCGCTCTTTTTTAAAATTGATCTTGTCTAAAATATTCGCCCAAGCGTAAGGAATAATTAAAAAAAGCAGTAGCTGACCGGCGATAAGATAACGCAGCCAGCCGGGGCTCCGCAAAAAATAAAAGAAGGCCAAAACGCAATAAGCCAGCGTGAAAATTAAAAAATTCTTATGCTGCTTAAAAAAATCCTTTCTCATAAAGATCGCCAACGCCATAACCGCCAGTAGCGCGCCAAAATAAATGATTGTTGAGTGGTGCCAAAAAATCGCCAAATTAGCCATAATATTATCCCCGGCGGAGATTTCGCCGAACGGTTTTTTATAAAAAGCCGCCAGTTTTGCCCATTCTGATACCAAGAAAAGATTAGGCATAGCGATTACCAGCCAAGCCAGTATCGGCAGTGCCGCGCCAGAAAAAATCGCCAGGCATCGCTTAAGCCATTCCTGCCTATGCCAAAGAATAACCAGGGCCACAACGGGCAGGGCCAACAAATAGATCGAAGGTTTGGCGGCCGCGGCCAGACCCAAAAATATCCCGCCAAGAAAAATACCGCCGCCCTGACCGCCTCGATACCACAGCCAATAAACGGCGAGTATCAAGAAGAAAAATCCCGGAATCTCCCCCATCACGCACCGTCCGTTGGCGTAGAAAGGGGCAAACGTAGCGATCAACAGCAAGGACCAGGCGGCGTAGCGCTCCCCAAAAATTTTTCTTACTAACCAGATCACCATTAAAAGCGCGGCGGCCAGCCAAATCAGCATATAAACTCGCGCCTGAACAAGACCAAATCCAAAAATTTTAAAGAACAGCGCCAAGGGTAAGGTGACCGGATACCCCGTATTTTGCAGCAACGCCTGCTGGCCGGAAAAATTCCCCGGGCTGACTGAAATATCCAACTTGCCAAACAAAGAAAAATTCCTGGCCAGCTCTATATTAATGCTTTCGTCAAACCAAAGCCTCGGTTTGGTGGTCAGGGTCTGGCCGGAAAAAACCAAAACCCAAATCAGCACGGCTACGCATAGTAGGCTAAATTTATATTTACGCAAAAAATTTATTATTGAACTTAGCATTTTAAAATTCTCCTAATTAAATTCATTAACTCCCGCCCGGTACAAAAGATACCGCCACATCACCCGCAAAATACCCAAGCCATATTCAACGCTCCGACGGAAACTGATCATAGAGGCTTCCGGAAAATAGTAAGTTAAAATCGGAATTTCCTCAATTTTAAAGCCGGCAATCTTCAGTTGTACGATAATTTCCGTGTCAAAAACAAAATCATCGGAGTTACTTTCCAGGGGAATACCCTTTAAAGCGCGACTGGAATAAGCCCGGAAACCCGAGTGGTATTCGGTCAAACCTAAACCCAAGATCGTATTTTCAACAAAAGTTAAAAAAATATTCGCCAGAAACTTCCAATACGGCATGCCGCCTTTTAAAGCGTTGTTTTTTATTATCATCCGCGAACCAAAAACCGCGTCCGCCCGGCCGGCAACCAAGGGAGCGATTATCTCCGGAACGGATTTAGGGTCGTATTGATGGTCAGGGTGCACCATCACGACAATATCCGCGCCCTGCGCCAATGCGTTCTTATAACAAGTTTTCTGATTCCCCCCGTAGCCCCGGTTTTGAGGATGAACAAAAGTTTTAAGCCCCAGGCTTCTAGATAATTGGGCCGTATCGTCTCGGCTGGCATCGTCAACCAAAATAACATCGTCCACCCAATCCATGGGCAGATCGTCCAAGGTTTTTTTCAGGGTTCTGGCGGCATTATACGCGGGCAAAACCACGATGACTTTTTTATTATTGGCCAGTTGACTCATATTTTTTTCTTTCCTTAATAATGCCCGAAGAATAATGGTAACAAACATTAAAAAACCAATGAAGTTTCTTATTTCTTCTTTCTAAAAATTTCCAGCTGGACAGTTTTTTCGTTAAAAAATTAAAAAGCCTCACTTGGCCGGGGAATAGGTCAAAAGGCGCGTACCGAAATTTAATTTCCCAATAATCTTTTCTATTTTTTTTGTTTAAACGCGTAAAAAGGATAAAAGCATTACCAACTAAAAACATTCTCTTGTAAAAATTGGCTGGCTCATGAGGGTGTGAATGATAAACTATGGCCGCCGGATCAAAATAAATTTTCACGTTCTTCTTGGTTAGCCTCAAACCAAAATCTATGTCCTCAAATCCAAAAACAAATCGTTCGTCAAACCGCAGATCGCCGACCAAAACCTTAGGCACGGAAATATTACAAGTATAAAAATGGTGCCAACCGGCATCTTTAAAATTCTTTATCGTCCCGAAATGAAACTGCGGACCATTCGGAGCGAGATATCTCATAAAGTCGCTTACGCCGATTGATTCATCCCAGGCGGACAGCCCCAGCAAAGCGAACCTGTCTTCTTTGTATTTTTGATAGGCTTCATTGTGTTTTTCCAAAAGATGTTTGTCAAAGATCGTATCATCGCCGCAAAACAATAGGATTTCTCCCCGGGCATTTTCTATGCCGGTATTTTTAGCCCGCCCGTGCCCAAGATGCTCTTGAAAAAAATACCGGATGTTAATTTTATTTTTTCGGGAAAATTCTTCTGCGACCAGTCTAGTGCTATCCCCACTACTGTCATCAACAATAATAACCTCGAAGTCGTCTTTTGAAAAATTCTGCGATTCAATGGAAGACAAAGTTTTTGCCAAAGTCTCGCACCGGTTATAGGTAGGGATAATAACGCTAAATTTCATGATAAAAATCTTGATATTACTTGTTCTTCAGATAAAAATAAGGCAACTTGAACACGGTTTTGAAATCTCGGGCCAGGCTGGCATTTATAAAACAAATATGCGTACAGTGACAACGATTATTTTTTAGGGACACCCGCTGACTGGCCGCCGCCGAGGCGCTTAAAAGTTTTTTCAAATCATAATCGTAGTCGCGGATATTCCCCGTTACCCCCAGCAATTCGCACTGGCCAACGTCGCCGCTCGGATAAACAACGGCAATCGTCTGGCCCGCCACGCACTCCATCGGCCATTTTTTGCCAGCCAATACCAATTCTTTCAAATACTGAGTGTAGGCCAGGTGGCCAAGCGTCACTAATTTATTGATAAAACTAAAAATGAGATTCCGACCAATTTGTTTTTTAAAATACCAACGGCGATTGACTAGGATAAAATCGTGCATCTCTTTTATCTCGGCTAAATCAGCCGGCGCCAACGTCTTATCGCGCGCATCACCTCTTAAAACTTCGAAGGCGTGATAATCAAGATTAAATTGCCTTAAAAAAACAGCTAATTTTTTTAATTCACCAATGTTTTCCTTATGGAAGACCGAATTAACGATGACTTGCAGATTTTTATGGTTATTTTTCAACGCCACTAACCCTTCAATGGTTTTAATGGCGTTGGCAAAAGCGCTTGGCACGCCTCTTAACTTATCATGATATTCGCCCAGGCCATCCAAAGAAGGGTTAATAGAGATCGTCAAATCAGGCCAAGCTTCAAGCAACGCCTCAACGGTCGACAAGATCTTTTCAGTCAAAAAGCCGTTAGTCGGAATATAAAGGGTATCGATTTTATTGTTCCGCGCAAAAAACCCGACAATCTCTTTTAGGTCCGCCCGCAAAAACGGCTCTCCCCCGCCGATCAGCAATAGAGAAAAAATCCCTAAATTTTTTGAGATCTTTTCAAACTCCGCCAAGGATAAGTCGTTTCCCTGATTAAGGCTAGCGTGAAAGAAACAGGTCCGGCACTGAAAATTACAATTAGCTGTAACGTAGAGTATCAAAAAATTTAGTTCCTTCCTTTGAAAGACCTGTTTCTTGGCGTAATTAAAATATTTAGTGATCTCTCCGACCATAGTTAACTTAATCCTTGTTTATCATCAAAGCGCCGGCTTTTTTCACTAAACCGCCGCTTACGAACCTTAATAATAAAAAGCCGCCTTTGAGTTCCTGCCAAAATTGCTCAAGGGACCTGATATGACTCAACCGGCGCCAGATG
>Ga0066637_10003641_pt1 | contig 10340 bp, 9 predicted proteins | sample CryGeyCG2014_020_FD_62737 | JGI IMG/M metagenome (GOLD analysis project Ga0066637, IMG submission 62737) | Groundwater microbial communities from aquifer - Crystal Geyser CG08_land_8/20/14_0.20 | ecosystem: Environmental > Aquatic > Deep subsurface > Groundwater | place: USA: Utah: Grand County...
GCGTTGGAAAGATGATTGGCGGCCATTATGAGGGCGCCCTTTTCCGGGACGTTTTCCAGGCCCCGGATCTCGATGGAATTCAGGAGTTTAAGCCAGATTTTTATAGCGGTAAAGACGAAAGACCTCATTTAACCTTCAGTACGCCTTCGTAAAGATTGAAGATCCTGCCGCAAACTTCTTCCTGGGTAAGACCGGTGGAATCTATATAGATCCCGTCTTCGGCCTTCTTAAGAGGGTTGTGCTCCCGGAGAGAATCCTGGTGGTCCCTTTTTTTTATCATCTCAAGTATCAGGGCGTAGTCGGATTTCCGGCCGTCGGCTTCCAGCTGTCTGACCCTCCTCAGGGCCCGCGCCTCGGGAGAGGCGTCCAGGTAGATCTTCAGTTCGGCATCCGGGAAAACGTTGGTGCCTATGTCCCGGCCTTCCATTATGAAGCCGCCGGCCGCGCCTATTTCGCGCTGTTTCGAAACCATGAAATTCCTGACCTTCAGGAGCCTGGAGACCGCGCTCGAGGCCTTCCCCACGTTTTCGTCCGACAGTTCCCTGTCCAGGGGAATCCCGTCCAGATGGAGCAGGGGCTCGACGCCGGAAGAATACCGGAATTCCCAGGCGGAAGCCTCAGCCGTTTTCAGCATGAAATCCTCGTCGCCGATATCCAGGCCTTTACGCGCCGCCTTGAAGGCGAGCGCCCTGTACATTTTACCGGTGCTTATGAATTTGTAATTTATTCTGGCGGCGACGTTCTTTCCGACGGAAGATTTTCCTACCCCGGCGGGCCCGTCTATGGCTATTATAATTCCGTTTTCTCTCATATCTTAGGTAAAGCGTCAAGCGTAAAACGTAAAGGGCATATAAGGAAGCTTTTTAAAAACTCTTTACTCTTTCCGCTTTACGCTTTACGCTTTATACTTTTACGACGGCCTCAGGGATATTGTCCTTGTTTTCCATGCCCATTTTACGGAGAGGCCTCACCCACTTGGTGAAATTGGAAGGCTTGAGGGAATACTCGTTCACCAGGCGCACGACTTCGCTTATAGGCTGATAATTCTCCCAGTTGAGCCTGAGAACCCGGACGCCGGCGTCTTCCATCTCCTCTACGAACTGGTAATAATTTTCCTGGAGATGCTTGAGATAGTCGGCCGTTATGGTTTTTTCCATTTCCCGGCCCCTCATCTTTATCCTGTTTATCGAAGTTTCCACGCTGCAGTCGAGATATATCAGCAGCTGCGGAAAAACCAGCTCCCTGAGGACCATGTTATCGAAAAGGTCCAGATACGTGTTATAGTCCTGGTCGCTTATTATCTTGTCCGGATGCTGATTCAGCATCCTCGCGAAAATAGTGTCTTCCCAGATAGTCCTGTCCTGAACCACCCCGCGGATCTTGCCGAGGCTTATCCTGGCCACGAATTCCCTGTGCTGGCGGAACCTGTGATTCAAAAGCCAGACCTGCATTATCGTGCCGTACTTGCTCATGTCGCCGTAAAATTTGGCCAAATAGGGGTTTTCCCCCACTTCTTCCAGGACCGGCTCGAAGTTCAGCGCCTTCGCCAAATCCATGGTGAGAGTGGATTTTCCCACCCCGATTACTCCGGCTATGCCTATATACCCTTCTGCGAACATAAGACCTCCAGAAATAAGAGATTAAGAAATTAAGGGATTGAGATATTAAGGTTCCGGAAAAGAACGCTCCGCATTTCCATTTTTTTCAGCCTGATCACTATTCTCTTAATCTCTCGATATCTACCCCGTTACTTATGCGGCTCTATTTCCTGCTCGACCCCCTTTATAGCCAGGAGCACGTCGTCGGGATTGGACGCCGCGCTGATGACGTCTTCAAGCTTCGCCAGGCCCTGCTTGTAAATGCTGACCAGGGACTGGTTAAAAGTCTGCATGCCGTAAAAAGCGCCCTTGGCTATCGCCTGGTTTATGGGGTCCATGCTGTTCTCCGCTATCATCTTCTTGATGTGCGGGGTCGAAGCCATGATCTCCACGGCCGGCAGACGTCCGCCTTTCGAAGAGACAAGCAGTCTTTGGGAGACTATGCCCCTCAGGGTTTCGGAAAGCTGCATCCTGACCTGAGTCTGCTGATGCGGCGGGTAAAGGTCTATGATCCTGGAAATTGTCTGAACGGCGTTAAGGGTATGCATAGTGGCGAGCACCAGGTGGCCGGTTTCCGCGGCCGTTATCGCGGCCTTGGTGGTTTCCAGGTCGCGCATTTCTCCGACCATTATGATATCGGGGTCCTGCCTCATGGCGGCCCTGAGGGCGTCCACGAAGCTATTGGTGTCGAAACCTATCTCGCGCTGGCTTATTATGCTTTTCTTGTCCCTGAAAACGAATTCCAGCGGGTCTTCTATCGTTATTATGTGCGCTTCCCAGGTGCTATTTAGGAATTCCAGCATGGCGGCCAGGGTGGAGGATTTGCCGGAACCGGTTATACCCGTGACCAGGAGCAGGCCTCTTTCGTTCAAAAGGAGCTTTTTTATGGATTCCACCGGAAGCTTGAGGTCCTCGAAAGTGGGGATAACGAAAGGGATATGCCTTACCGCTATGGCCGGCTTGTTCTTCTGTATGAAATAGTTGAACCTGAACCTGCCGAACTCGGGAAGCTCGTAGGAGAAATCCACTTCCCGGTTTTCGGCGAAGATCTTCTTATGCCTGTCGCTCAAGAGCGGCGCGGCTATCTCGTTCACCTGGGCGGAGGTCATATTGGAGGCGTTTATCGGCGTCAAATCGCCGTTGAGGCGCAAAAAAACCGGCCCGTCGCCCCTTATGTGAAGGTCGCTGGCTTTGTTCTGTATCATCAGCTTCAAAAGCAGGTTTAACGTTATCGCCATAGTTTTTCCTTTTTATGCATTACAAACATAAAGCGGGAGGAGGATAGATAAACAGAGGATTAGAGGATTAGAAGATTGGCGAAATAAGAAAATTTCTTAAATAACCAGCCATCTAATCTGACGCATCTTGCCTCTATTTTTGCCAATCCTCCAATCTTCCAGTCCTCCAACTAGTGTGGTGTCGCATAGATAACTTTACTTTTGGCTGACCGATTTTACAGCGAAACAAGGAACGAGGAGCGCGCATAGCGGGGCTATGTAAGCGATGAGTGACGCAGTTGTAGCTCAAAAGCGGCCAGCCCCTTGGGGGAGGTCACCCCCTGGCCGATTTCGTCGTTGCTCCTCATTCACACTGCTTAAGCAGTGCTCAATCGTTGCGCCTAAAACTCGTCTCATGCTTTGACCTCCAAAAGCCAAGGTATTTATGCGACACTACACTAGTCTAGGAGCCTCTTCTGTCTTCTCATGTAGGCGGGCCTCTCGAAATCGTTCCTGGGCACCGTCTGAAGATTATTGCCCTCCTCTTTTAAAATATCGGTCTCGTAGTCGCGGGGAGCCGTTTTTTTACAACTGTCCTTGAAATGCCTGCTTATCACCCTCGAGGGGAAACCGGTGGCTATTACCGTGACCTGCATTTCGTCCTTCATCTCGTCGTCGTACACCTTGCCGAACTTCAGCTTTACGCCGTCGTTGGAAACCACCTTTTTTATGTACTCCGTGGCCTCTTCCAGCTCGACGAGCTTGAGGTTCTTGGAGGCGATGATGTTCACTATTATGCCCTTGGCGTCCTGTATGTCCGTGTTCTCCAGGAGAGGCGACCTGATGGCCTCTTTGGCGGCCGCTATATGCCTGTTCTCGCCCTTGGCCCTGCCTATGCCTATCAAAGCGTTGCTGGAATTTTTCATTATGCTTTTTACGTCCGCGAAATCCACGTTCATAACGCCCTGCGAGGTTATAACGTCGGTTATGCCTTTTATGGCCTGTTTCAGCACGTCATCGGCGGCCCTGAAGGCGTCCTCGGCGCTGATGTCCTTCGGCAGGGTGTCGGAAAGACGGCTGTTGGGAATGATCAGCATCGAATCCACGTAAGCGCGCATCTCTTCTATTCCCTTTTCCGCCAGATCGTGCTTGGGCCCGCCCTCGCAGGCGAAAGGTTTGGTCACAACGCCTATGATGAGGGCGTCCGCGTTCTCCCTGGCTATCCTGGCTATGACGGGCGCGGCGCCGGTGCCCGTTCCGCCGCCCATGCCGGCGGTTATGAAGATCAGGTCCGCGTCCCCCGCTATTTCTTTTATGTATTCCTCGGATTCCAGGGCCGACTGTTTGCCCTTCTCCGGATCGCCGCCCACGCCGAGCCCTCTCGTGGTGTTTTCTCCTATCTGTATTTTCACTATCGGGCTTTTATGCCTTTTAAGGGCCTGCAGGTCGGTGTTCACCGCTATCAGATCCACATTTTTGAGCGAGGATTCCAGCATCCTGTTGAGCGCGTTGCCGCCCCCGCCGCCGACGCCGATAACCTTTATTCTGGCCTCGTTCGTCCTGAAATTGTCCACAAGTTCAACCATCGCCATATCAAAACACCTCGCATAAAAGTCTCAGGTCTCAGGTCGCAAGTCTCAAATAAAGACTCTTTTTTAGCCGTCGCTCAACCTTTTACGCTATCCCCTCGCCCCTGACCGCTGGTCCCTGTCTTTATCATCTGAAAAGGTCCTTCAGCCACGCCGCCACCTGCTTTAAAACCGCGGCGTTCTTCTTGTTGTATATCTGTTCCGAAATGCCAGGCTTCACGAAATAGGGATAACAGACCAGCCCTATGGCCGAAGCATACTGCTGGTTCCTGTATTCCTCGTCGCCGAAAATCACGTATTCCGGGTTCGGGAAACCGTAGCGCACGTCCTTTACGTCCAAAACTTTCTTGACGGCCTGGGGCATACCCTTGAGCAGGGAACCGCCGCCCACCAGGACCGCGCCTATCGCGTAATCCGAGTACTCGGATTTGCTTATTATATCCTTTATGTTCACGAGCATTTCCTCTACCCGGGGCTGGATGAATTCCAGGAGCTCGGAAGGCCGGACCTGTTTTTTCGTCACCCGGTCTATGCCGACTATCGGGATCTGTTCGTTCTCCTCCACCAGCGAGGAGATGGCGGAGCCGTACTTTTCCTTGAGGTCCTTGGCCACGTCAAGCGGGGTGTGCAGGGCGGAGGCGATGTCCTTGGTTATGTAATAACTGCCGAAAGGGATCTCCCTGGAAAAACAGATCTTGCCCTCGTAGTAGATCGCCACGGAGGTGGTCTGATCGCCTATGTCTATAAGTATGCTTCCGATGTTCTTCTCTTCTTCGCTGAGAACTATTTCGGCCAGCGGAAAAAGATGGTAAAGGTGTTCCAGGTAGTTGAGACCGGAATTCGAGACCGCCTTGGAAATATTATTGAGATGGGAAGAGGAAGCCGTTATTATATGGACATTCACTTCCAGTATGGCCCCCTCCATCCCTACCGGGTTGGGGAACCCTTTTTCCTTGTCCAGCGAAAAGCTCTGTGGGATCACGTGAATTATCTCCCTGTCCGAGGGGATATGGACGGCTTTCGCGTTTTCGATGACGTTCAGCACGTCTTCCGAATTAATCTCCTTGTCGGTTCTGGTTATGTTGTAGATGCCCCTGTTGTTCATGGAAGCCAGATGAGCGCCCCTGACGCCCAGGTAGACGTCGGTTATGCTCTCCCCGTTTATTTTCCCCTCCGCCTCCTCTATCACGGCCGAGATGACGTTGGACACCTGGGAAATGTCCACCACCACACCGTTCTTTATTCCCTTAAGGCAGTCCTTGCCGGCCCCCGAGACGATCTTAAGCTTGCCGCCCGGGTCCTCGCTGGCTATGACGCAGGTGATTTTGTCGCTTCCGATATCGAGGCCGGCTATGAAATTTTCTTTAGGCATAAAACTCTCCAGAGTTCGCTTCTTTTTTGAAAAACCCGGAACAACCCCTCTTTACAGGTCTCAAGTCATACGAACGGCCGGATTAAAATTTTTCCGAGGAAAAACGTTCTTTCCCGTCGTAATTACTATTTTACATTAAAAACCGGTCAAATACAAAAAAACGGTTTTAAAAACCGGCGCCGCTACCCGGCGCCGTCTTCCAAAACGGAAACAAGCACTTTCCCTTCTTCGAAATACCTGGCGTCGACCCGGAAAGGGGGCTGGAGTTTTTTCAGGGCGTCGCCGAGTATTTCGTTCAACTTGCCTATCTTTTCGCGAGTGAACCGGAAACTTCCCCACATTATCCTGCTCCTGTCCTCCAGCAGCAGATAAGTGTCTCCTTCTCCGTCGTAAATTATCTCCGAAACCCCGAAATTGAACCTGCTCTTCAGCCCGTTGAATTCGTTTATGAAGGCGACGAAACCCGGCGGGAAAGACGAGAGTCTCGCCTGCGAGCGCACCACAAGAAAATTCTCGCCCATATTTATACCCCCCACGGCCTTGCCCGATTCAAGTATGTATTTTTTACCCTCGTCGGAGAGATATAAAGCTATGGCTTTTTCGAACCTGCCGGAAACGGTCAGCGCGCCGGTAAAGCCGCTGAATTCGACCTTTACGCCCGAAACGTAAGGCCACCTGGAATTCACGTAATCCTCTATTTCTTTACCGGTTTTCCCCCCGAATTCGGTGCCTATTTTCCGCCTGAGCAGCTCCGTAAGGGGCTGGGAAATGAATTTTTCGCTGAAATCCACTCTGATTGAATTTATGTTCCTGGAGCCGAAGCCGGAATAAAAATTTTTCAGATAGGCATAGGACCTTGAACAGACGTAAGGCAGGAAAGGCAAAAGAGCCAGGGCCAGCAAAATAAAGAATGTCTTCTTGTAAATTTCCTTTTTTCTCTTGAACCTCAGTTTTACCCTGTACTTTTTGGCCATCAGGTAAATTATACAAAAACGGAAAGCCGTTTCATTACAAGTCTCAAGTCTCAAGTCTCAAGTCTCAAGTCTCAGGTCTCAAGCCCTTTACCCCTTCCGCCTTCCCGCCACTACGGCTTTGGCGGGTTTTATTTTTCCTCAATTGCTAAATTTCTATTCTCTATTTTCTTAACTTTCTGTCTGGTCTTGCTTGTTTTGCTATTGTCCCTTTCCCCTTCCCCATTTTGACTTTGAGCTCTAAATTTGTATAATTTATCTGTCGTTAGAAAAGCCGCAAGGCCGTAAAGATGCGCCCGTAGCTCAGGGGTAGAGCATCCGCCTTTTAAGCGGGTGGCCGCGCGTTCAAATCGCGCCGGGCGCAAACCCCTTCCCATGAGCATACGGACAAAACTCATTCTCTTCATACTCATTCTGCTGACCGCCATTTCCGCGGTAATGGCTTTTCTGTTCATCCGAAACGAATGGGAATCGATTTCAGCCAACAACCAGAGAAAAAACCTGCAGATCCTCGTATCCATGTCGGAGGTGTGCAAAGAACAATTTTCCTCCGGCGGGAAGTCCTCCGCCTACAAATATTTCAAGACTTTCCTTAAAACCCCCGAGATAATAAAAGTTTCCTGCGAAGCGCCCGGAGGGAAAGTCTTCCTTGAGGAACGCTACTACACCCCCTCCGCCCCGCCTTTCAGCATCAGCTTTAAAAAGCTGTCCCCTCCGCGCGCCGGCGTATGGGAAACGCGCAGCGATAACGGGGTGAAAATACTCAGGGCCTCCTTCAAGGCTACCAGCAGGCGCGCCGAAATAACGGCACGCGTGGACTTTTCCATGCAATTGATCTTTCAGGAGATGGACTCCTCACTGCGGCAGTCTTCCGCCAGTTTCTTCATAATACTTTCCATCTCTTTCGCCATAGGCTGCATAGGCACCCTGATAATAACCCGCGTAATAGCCGACCCGATACAGACGATGGCCGAGGCGGCGCGGCTTATAGGTTCCGGCCATTTCGACCACCGAATCCCGGTAACCGGGAAAGACGAGATGGGCCTCCTGGCCTCCGAGCTGAACGATATGGCCGTGCGTCTGCAGGAATCCGACGACATCCGCCGCGACTTCGTCTCCAGCATCACGCACGACCTGCGCTCTCCCGTTACCGGGATAGAACTCTGCTCCGATATCATTCTTAAGCTGGCCGAAAAGCGCGAATACGACAGGATACCCGAGCAGGTAGTTTCGATAAACGAACATTCCCAGCGCCTTAACCGTTTCATAGATTCCATGCTGGAGGTCGCGCGAATAGAGTCCGGCAAGATGGAGCTGGACATCAAATCCGTAAACCTGGAGGACCTGGCCGACAGGGCCGTGCGGGCTTTCAAAACCTATGCCTCGCAGAAAGGACTGAAGCTCGAACTCATCGTCGGGGAGGATATCCCGGACACGCGCGGAGACCCGGACCGGCTCTACCAGGTCCTGTCCAATACAATAGGCAACGCGGTAAAGTTCACCGCCGCGGGTTCCGTCCGGGTTTTCGTGGAAACCGCTCCGGGGGGCCAGAGGGTGCGCGTATGCGACACGGGCCCCGGCATACCCGCCAGGGAACGAAAGAACATTTTCAGCCAGTTTTACAGGATAAGCACGGGACGGCGCGACTATCCCTCGGCCAGGCAGGGGACAGGCCTCGGCCTTTTCATCGCGAAGTTCATAATAGAGCTTCACGGCGGCAGCATAGAAGCGCAGAGCGAGGAGGGCGAAGGCAGCGTCTTTACCGTCTTCCTGCCTTCCAGGGTATAAACCATGCCGGAAAAACATACCATACTGGTAATAGACGACGAACCGACCCTCCTGAAATCGGTCAGGGAACGACTTGAACTGGAGAACTACAACGTGCTGACGTGCCAGAGCGCGGAGCAGGCGGCGGAAACGCTGCGCCGTTTCACGCCGGACCTTATGGTGGTGGACCTCCGCCTGCCGGGGATGAGCGGGCTCGATTTCTGCCGAAGGGTGAGGGCTTCCGACGGTACCGCGCGCCTGACGCCCATCATATTCCTGACAACCGACCACAGCGAGGTAAACAAGGTGCTCGGCCTGGAGTTGGGCGGGGACGACTACATGACCAAGCCCTTCAGCCCGGCGGAATTCGTAGCCAGGGTAAAAGCGCTGATACGCCGAAGTATCGCCGCCGAGGAAAGAAATGGGGCTGAGGAATCCATCTCTTCGGGGAATCTGGAAATAAACTATTCGCGGCACGAGGCGAAACTGACCGGCCGCGCGCTTGAACTGTCACCTAAAGAATTCGAAATACTTTACCTTCTGGTAAGGAAAAGCGGGCGCGTCATGACGCGCCAGTTCCTAATGGAAAGGATCTGGGGCCGGCCGTACCTGAACACCAGTCGCGTCATAGACACTCACATAAAGAACATCCGCAAAGCTCTCGGAAAAATGGAGGCCTGCCTCGAAACGGTGGAAGGCCTCGGCTACAAATGGCGCGATCCCGCCTAAAAAATCTTCACAAAAAAATCACACTAAAGCCACACGGCATGGGCATTCAATATGCTATACTTTAAATCGTTAGGGAAACGAATATTCAGGGCAATATATCAGGAGGGATTATGAATAAGACAAGGAAAGGTTTCACGCTTATAGAATTGCTGGTGGTTGTGCTTATCATAGGCATACTCGCCTCTATAGGCATACCGCAGTACTTCAAGGTGGTTGAAAAATCCAGAATAGCGGAAGCACAGAACATGTTCACCAACATAAGGGCGGCGCAGGAAAGAGCCCTCGCCAGGGAAGGAGTTTACACCAACGATTTTGGAAAGCTGGATATCATCCTTAAGAACAGCTCCGGCGGAGACTGCACGGGCGCGGGCGCCTGCCGGATGAGGTATTACAGCTTCTCCATGGCCCCGAACGGCTCAGTGAGCTACACCATAACGGCCACGAGAATCACTCCTCCCAGCATACCGGCCAGGTACGGCAGCTACGCCATAACCTACGCAGGACCCGCCGGGAACATGACCTGTTCGCAGGCCAATTGTCAGACCGAACTTATAAACTAGGATTTTCCCGACAGAAACTCTTTAACCCCGGCGGATAGATCCGCCGGGGCGTTCCGTTCGCGCTTTTTCTTTTCCCCCTTAAAAACAGCTTTACTCCCGGCTTCCGTCATTTTTCAAATAAAAAACCGTTCCCGCCGAAAACGGGAACGGTCGTGCGGCCGGGCCGCGGCTGAGCGGAATTCAGCGGAGCTTTTCCAGCCCCGCCTTGTTTATTTCTATAAATTCCGGGCGGCCGTCGACGGTGTAATAAAACTTGTCCCCCGAGACCGAGAAAGCGGAAACGAGATCTCCGTCATATTTAAGCCTGAAAGTCCCGTCGAGTTTCGGAGTCCCTTTCAGAAGATACCTGTAAATTTTCTTATCCTTGCCGGAAACGGCCCACAAGTACCGGCCGTCGCCTGAAATCTCGTCGGCTTTCTGAATTTCGAAAGAGGACACGGGGGAGAATTCCCCGTCAGGCCTGTGGACTGAAACTTTGCCCTCGGCGTCCATAAGCCACAGTCTTTCCCCGTCAAAAGACACGCTGGTTATCTTCAA
>Ga0066637_10003645_pt1 | contig 10335 bp, 8 predicted proteins | sample CryGeyCG2014_020_FD_62737 | JGI IMG/M metagenome (GOLD analysis project Ga0066637, IMG submission 62737) | Groundwater microbial communities from aquifer - Crystal Geyser CG08_land_8/20/14_0.20 | ecosystem: Environmental > Aquatic > Deep subsurface > Groundwater | place: USA: Utah: Grand County...
CGATAGCTTATACATTTCCTAATAAAATTTCGTGGACACTGTCCTGTGTGTGGAATATAAAAAATTACCATAATAGACCAGCCAGGGATAAAAACGGAGGCTGGCTAAAAGAATTAGAGTGGGACATTACAAGGCAGGTGGATACAGGTTTTTCATTTCCTATGGGTAAATTTGCTTTAGGTGTTTATTATACCTACATAAGTGCTGTGTCTAATATGGGATATGAGCAGTATTATCGTTATAACTATAATGCTCAAAATGTCAAACTATCTTATTCTTTTGAGTATTAAAAATGGGGAAGAAAAAGGGGACGCTTCTACTTTTTTACTTAAGAAGAAACGTCCCCTTTTTTACTGAGTTACATATCAGGACTAAAGTCCTGAGTTACATATCAGGACTAAAGCCCTGAGTTACATATCAGGACTAAAGCCCTGAGTTACATATCAGGACTAAAGTCCTGAGTTACATATCAGGACTAAAGTCCTGAGTTACGTAACTCAGACCTTCAGGTCTGATTTTTCTTGATATGAAAATGAAAAAACATCTAAAATTCACCCTGTATTTAAGTATCATTGTAATTGTTATTATGGTTGGGGTTTCATTGTTAGATTTGTTTCAGATTGTTCGAATGAAATCTCTGGATTTTTATTTTCATTCAAGAGGAGAAACAAATCCAAGCACAGATATCATTATTGTTGCAATAGATGACATGAGTCTGAAAGAGATTGGTGTATGGCCCTGGCCCAGGAGATATCATGCTCAACTCATCGATTTTTTAAAAAAAGCAGGTGTAAAAGTCATAGGTTTCGATGTCGTATTTTCAGATAATGCACCGCTTCCTCAAGACGACCAGGCTCTCATGCTCGCTACTAAAAACGCAGGAAATGTATATTATGCAATGTATTTTTCACCACAGAGAAGAAAAAGAGCACAGACGAAAAAGGTTTCTATTATTGTCACCACTGAAAAAGAAAGAGAGATAGAGGAGTTACTGCCTGCTTTTTCTCTTTTTTCACGAGGGGCTGCTCACTTATCCATGGGCGAAGCTGAAGAAGCAACGATTCCCATACCTGGATTGGTACGTGTGGCAAGAGGGCTGGGCAATATAAATTATGAACCTGAAAAGGATGGAGTAATCCGTTATGGTCAGCTCGCTGTTAATTACAAGGGGAAATTCTATCCTTCTTTGAGCTTGTGTTTAGCAGGGGGATACCTGGATATATCTCAAAATAATATTAAAATTGGCAAGGATATAGACATGGTTGACAGGAAAATACCTATAAATGCCCAGGGTAAAATTCTTGTCAATTATACAGGTGGGTTTGAAAGATTCAGGATAATTCCATACTACCGTGTTTTAACCGGTGAAATACCAGCAAGTGAATTCAAGAATAAGATAGTCCTGGTAGGTTCTACTGCTGTTGGTGTATATGATCTGCGTGTTACACCTTTCTCTGAAAATTTTCCGGGCGTGGGAGTGCATGCCAATATTGTCAACAGTATTTTAAATAAAAAGTTTATCATTCCAGTCCCTGAAATATTCGGTTTGGTTATTATTGTCATTTCAGGGTTGCTGCTTGGATTTTATCTCCCGAAACTACCCCCACATGTTTACCCGCTGTTTAATGCTATTTTTACAGTTGCAGCGCTGCTGATATTAGTAACGGCGGGTATATTTTTATTCGGGCAAGGATACTATTTAGATTTTGTCTATCCTGGCGGGACAATAGTTTTCTGTTATTTGTCAATTTCTCTTTATCGTTTTGTTTCAGAGGAAAGGGAGAAAAGGGAAGTAAAAAATGCTTTTGGACGTTACGTGAACCCTGATGTTGTGAATGAACTTTTAAACGATCCAGGCAAACTTTCTTTAGGTGGCGATAAAAAAATGCTTACAATCCTTTTTTCAGACGTGCGGGGTTTTACGACCATTTCTGAAAATCTTCAGCCAGAAGAAGTGGTTAACCTGCTCAACGAATATTTTACACAGATGTCAGAAATTATTCTTAAATATGAAGGAACTCTTGATAAATTTATAGGAGATGCAATCATGGCATTTTTTGGAGCACCTATTGCGCATACTGACGATGCCCCGCGCGCTGTTAAAGTTGCATGGGAAATGCAGCAGAAAATAAAAGAAATTAACAAGCGCCATGCCGGTGAAGTTCGTGGTCAATTTAAAATGGGTATAGGAATAAACACTGGCAATGTGGTTGTGGGAAATATCGGCTCGCACAGGAGGATGGACTACACTGCTATTGGAGATGATGTAAATTTAGCGCAGAGATTGGAAGATATGGCAGAGGGAGGGGAAATCCTTATAACCGAGAGCACATATAATCTGGTTAAAGATATTGTCCAAGTGAATAAACTTGAACCTGTCCAGGTTAAGGGAAGAGCAGGGGCGGTTCAAATATACGAAGTAACAGGAGTTAAGTAATGTCACCTTTTGCTTACCTTTTGTCTACCCTGTTGGGAATTGTAGTTACTGTTTCATTGGTGTTAGTGCAAATGGCGGCAAATAGATACCTCCCACAGATAATAGATTTATTCTTTAACTGGAAAGTTTACCTTGTACCTTTCTGTACTTTTATTTTTTCAATAGTGTATATAAATGTTTCACATCAAATTTCTTTCATCCATTTGCCAAATTTAGATATATTTCTTTTCTTTCTGTCTATTGGACTGCTGGTACCGTACTTTTATCTTTTGTTTGATTTTTTAAAACCGGCAAACATAATTAAACGAATATCCAATGATGCCATTAAATTTCTGAATCAGGGCAGAAGAAAAAAGATGGAGGAGATGATTGCAAATATAGGACGAATGGGCAAAAGTTCAATTCAGTATATGATAAGCGAAATTCCGATTGTTGCAATTAATTCAGAAAGAAATATTATGTGCAGGCACCTGTTATTAAAAAATGAATTATCAGAAGAATGGTTCAATGTTGACGAAGAAGACTTCCCTGGTACACCGCCCCAGGCAATCGCTGAAATAAAGAAAAACAAGACATGGCTTGAAATGAAAATATTTCATGACTTCGTGACTATGTTCACTTTTATTTTAAATAGCTCTTATAAACTACGGGATGTTATTACCAGTATTCTTATTAATGTAAGAATTCTTGGAGAAAAAGCGCAAGAAGTTGACGATAGACCAACGCTTAATCTTTCATTAAAGTTTTTCAATACATTCTGCAGGCTCGCTCTGAATTCCAGGGATAGGGCAATTATATATAATATTTTTTATCAGTACCGTCTTCTTGCTGAAACACTTTTCAAGAATTATGAAGGAACGAGCCTTAGAATCGCATCTTTTATTAAGTACTATGGAGTAACTGCAGAAGATGCAGGTGTTCCTTATATTTTGGAAACAGGTATTTATGATCTTATGATGTTGAACTGTGTCACTTCTGAGAAAAAAACTGGAATGAGAAACGCCCTCTTAGATGAATTTTTATCCCTCGGTATATTATACAAGAAAAGGAAAAATGAAAGAATTTTAAGAGATTTCAGGAAGAGATGTTTAATGTTAGGTGGATTTTATCTACTAAAGGGTGATACCGTGTTTGCTCTTAGAATTACCGAGGTTTTAAAAGAAATGCCAATGGAAGTTATTAAAGAAATTGAAAGGGAATTACTCGAAGTTAAAGACCAGGATTTCTGGGAGATTACTGACAGGATTATAAATTTTGATTATGTGGATGCAGAGCACAAAGCAAAAATAAGGGAGTTTGTGGATAAATTAAAGTAGTGTCTGTCCCTACTTTTCCGAACCGGAGACATATGTTTTTATTCTACCGTCTGTTATTAGCACATTTCATCGCGGATTTCCCACTTCAATTTACAAAATTATTTCGCCTTAAAACTGAAGGAATCAAAGGAACCATTCTTCATGGCAGTGTATTTGGAATTACGGCAGTTTTACTTTCCACGCACTTCCTTGTGTTTAAATGGATGGGCATTTTTCTTATATTCCTATGGATATTTCACATTTTTACGGATTGGTTAAAGATTAAACTCATAAATCACTACAAGAATGATAGTCTTGCTTTATTTCTATTAGACCAGATGCTCCATATTGCGGCAATTGGAGTGGTTATACTTTTTAATTTTCCATCAATTGAGCTTGCGAAATCCCGTACTTCAGTCGGGATTGCAATCGGGTCTTCGTTCATAAGCAGACTTTACTCAAATGACCTCTTCATTATTTTTTGTATTTTTTATATTCTTGCCACATTTACCGCTACTGTACTTATTTATTATTTAAAAAAAACATATGCCCATTCAAATGTTTCCTTTCCAGTAAAGGGGAAATATTATGATATAATGGAGAGGGCACTGATTACCACCCTGGTTATGCTGCCTGGATATTTCTATTTCCTGGTGGGCTTAGTTATCGGAATAAAATGGAGCATTTGCCGGGAGAAAAATTTTGGGGAAGGTGATTATGATTTTTCCCGTTTTAACTTAATTGCAAGTTCTTCTATTGCCATATTGGTTGGCGTAATTTTGCGATGGATAATTTCATAGAGATGAACTATGGCTAAAGAAAAAGAGGTTCAACTTTTATCCGCTGCCCTCAAGAAAGCGCATCGGGAACTGAAGGCTTTTAAATGGCTTGCAAAGGCGTGCGGTTCATATACAGACCTCAACAATTTATTAGATAAGTTTATGAATTTAATAACAAAGATAATGAGAGTTGAAGGTGGCTCTCTCCTCTTGCTCCAGGACAATAAACTATATTTTAAAGTAGCAAAAGGAGAGAAAGCACATAAATTAAAAGAAATTGTTCTTGAGCCCGGCGAAGGGATTGTAGGATATGCAGCAAAAACAGGTTCACCAATACTTGTTAACGATGTGAAAAATGATCCTGTATGGACGCCAAGGATTGATGAAATTACTGGTTTTAAGACAAAATCGGTGTTAGCAGTTCCACTCAAAGTTAAAGAGAAAATTATTGGAGCAGTAGAGGTTGTTAATCCAATAGGTGCACAATTTACAACGCAGGACCTCGATATGCTCACAAGTCTTTCTTCGCAGGTAGCAATGGGGATTGAAAATGTGAGATTGCTTGGCGAAGCCAGTGAGAGGTTTTCTGAAATTAATGCTCTTTTTGATGTAAGCCGGATTATCACATCAAGTCTCGCGCAGGAGACACTACTTACCTCAATTATGAAATCTGCAACCAGGATGCTCGAGGTTGAGGCAATCTCGCTTCTTTTGATTGATGAGGCCACAAATGAATTGGTTTTCAGGGTGGTCCTCGGGGAAAAGTCCAGCGAGATAAAGGAATTTAGAATTCCAATAAATGAATCGAGCATAGCCGGCTGGGTGGCAAAAAATGGTAAACCATTGATTGTCAACGATGTGGCAAAGGACTTAAGGTTTAATTCCCGGTATAGCAAGAAAATTGAATTTAAAACTAAGTCCATCCTCTGTGTACCTTTAAAGATTGGAGAGAGGATTATAGGAGTGGCAGAGGCAATAAATAAATTAGGCGATGCTTCATTTACTGTTGCAGACGAAGGATTATTTTCTACTGTCGCAAATCAAATTGCAATGGCAACCGAGAATACAAAATTGAATCAGGATTTACGAGACCTTTTTTTCTCTACTGTACGCTCCCTTGTTACAGCAATTGAAGCTAAAGATCCATATACGAAAGGTCATTCTGAACGTGTCACAGATTACACTTTATTCCTTGCACGTGCCCTGAATTTGCAGGAGGAAGAAATTGAAATTTTGCACCTCGCAGGATTATTGCACGATATAGGTAAAATCGGAGTGATGGAGGGAGTGCTTGGCAAAAAGGAAAAACTTACAGAAGAGGACTGGAAAGCTATCAAACAACATCCTGTGACGGGCGCAAAGATACTGGAACCAGTCAAGCCGATGGCAAGGATTATTCCGTACATTCTTCATCATCATGAGCGATACGATGGAAAAGGCTATCCTGATGGGCTTAAAGGAGAAGATATTCCATTTTATTCAAGGATGATAGCTATAGGAGATACTTTTGATGCAATGACATCTGACCGTCCTTATCGAAAAGGACTTCCTGTTTATGTAGCACTTGATGAGATTAAGAAAAATACTGGCATTCAATTTGACCCTCGTTTAGCGGAAATTTTCGTAAAGGAATATAAAAAGAAAATGAGTTCCCATCCTATCCCATCCCCCACCATGCCCGAGGCAGGTTGCCTTGGACGACAAGTGGGGGAGGGAAGTAGAGAGAGGTAGGAGGTTGTTAAATGAGTTATGAATCATTTTATCGTTTAAGAGAATTACCATTCACAAGCACTGTGGATATGCGTTTCTATTTTGAAACTGACCAGTGCAAAAATTCTATAGCCAGGCTTTCGCACGCAGTAGATGAGGGACTAGGATTGGCAGTAGTAATAGGGGAAATGGGAATAGGAAAGACCACGCTTGCCAAGAAAATATTTGATACATTACAGACGCCTCGTTATGAAGCCGTGTTTCTCTCCATTATACATCGTTCAGTTACAGCGAGCTGGCTATTGAAAAAGATTGCAATCCAACTTGAGGTTTCCTCTCTTCCTGACGAGAGTTTTCTCTTGGTTGACCGGATATATAATAAGTTATGCGAATTCAATGAGGAAGGAAAGAAGACAGTTATACTGGTGGATGAGGCAAACATGCTTCAGGCAAAGGATTTGCTTGAGGAATTCAGAGTACTTCTGAATTTAGAGATGAACGGTAAGAAATTGGTAAATTTCTTCTTCTTTGGATTGCCAGAGTTGGATGATTACTTAAAATTAGATGAACATTTCCGTCAGCGCATCGGAGTCAGGATTGTGTTACATCCTATTGACATTGAGTCCGCAAGGGGATATATCGAATATCGACTCTCGGTGGCTGGAACTACACGCAAGATATTTACTGACGGAGCAATTAAACTGACACACCAATACTCAAAGGGAATTCCGCGTCTTATCAATGCCATCTGCGATAATGCGCTTTTAGAGACTTACCTGAAAAAACAGGGGTTAATAGATGAAAATATAATTGAATGGGTTGCCGTGGAACTGGGATTGAAAGAGGAAAAAGAAGTCGTCCTGAAGGAGCGCAAGCCTTTTGGAGAAATGTTGATTGAAGGAAAAATAATCACAGGAGAACAGCTTGAAAAAGGACTGTCATATCAGAAAGAAGAAAGTATAACATTAGGTCAGGCACTGGTAAAATTAGGTTTTGTTCCAAAGGATATAATGATTGAACAACTCAAAAAATATTACAAAACTCCATATCTATGAATAAGGATATTTCAAAGGATATTTCAGGCAAAGCAGGGCTCGCTTTTTCCCTCAAACAGGCTATCGAGAATTGTTTCAAGGAACTTGAGGAAAAAAATAATATCTGTAAAGAATATTTAAATCATCTCGTTCGGCTGAAGGCTGAGTTCGAAAACTATAAAAAGCGAGTGGAGAGAGAAAGGCAGGAATATATAAAGTTTGCAAACGAGCAATTACTCCTTCATCTCCTGCCTGTATTTGACAATTTAAAACTTGCGCTCGAAAATGTTAACCTGTCAAAAAATGCTGAACTCATTAATGGCATAAAAATGATATTTAAATCACTCGAGGATATATTAATAAAAAATGGTTTAAGCAGAATTGAATCCAGGGGAAATATATTTGACCCTCATATGCACGAGGCAGTAGAATTTGTGGAATCTGATGAATTTCCCGAAAATACTGTTTTAGAGGAGATTAAAGAAGGTTATGTTCTTAACGGCAAAGTTATTCGTCCTGCCAGGGTAAAAATTTCCAAGAAACCAGATGGCGCAGAAAAGAGATTATTATGAAGTGTTGGGTGTGAGCAAGACTGCTTCTACAGAGGAGATTAAGGAATCATACCGCAAACTCGCTCTTCAGTGGCACCCTGATAGAGTAGGTCTTTCCAGGAAAAAGGAAGCCGAAGAAAAATTCAAGGAAATTTCTGAAGCCTATGCTGTGCTTTCAGATGAGAACAAAAGAGCTCAATATGACCAATTCGGACATGCCGGCATAGATAGCCGATATACTAGAGAGGACCTTTTCAGAGGAGTGGATTTCGGCGACCTCTTTGAAAACTTTGGTTTTGGGGATTTCTTTGGAGATAGTATATTCAGAGATTTCTTTGGTGCAAGAAGAGAAAGAATTCGCAATAAGGGACAGGACCTGGAATACCATCTTCGTATTTCCTTACGGGATGCTGCGTTCGGGAGAGAAATTCCAATTAATATTTCCCACCATGAAATCTGTCCCACCTGCAAAGGCGAGGGTATGAAACCTGGAACCAGGAAGAAAGCCTGCACTCAGTGTCGGGGGGCAGGTGAAGTGAGGTATTCACAGGGATTTTTCAGCATATCCCAGCCCTGTCCGCGCTGCCATGGAAGCGGAGAGATAATTGAATCGCCCTGTCCTGAGTGCCGGGGAGAAGGAAGGGTCAGAAAAGCTCATAAAATACTTGTAAAAATACCGCCCGGAGTTAATACAAGTTCTGTTCTTAAATTGAGAGAAGAAGGAGAGGCTGGGATTAAGAAAGGTGCGCCAGGGGACCTTTATGTGGTGATTGAAGTTGAACAGGATTCTATATTTAAACGAAATGAGGATGATATTTACTGCGATATTTCAATTATTTTTGTCCATGCAGCTCTGGGAGCAGAAGTAACTGTACCAACATTAGAAGGAGATGTTAAGATGAAGATACCTCCAGGTACCCAGAATGGAAAGTTGTTCCGCCTGAGGGGAAAAGGCATTTTCCATCTTCAGTATGGTGGCCGCGGAGATGAGTATGTGAGGGTTAATGTGCAGGTACCCACTGACCTTTCTGCCAGAGAGAAAGAGTTACTTCTTGAATTTTCCCGCCTTCGTGAAAAATAGGGACAGCGACCATTTTTCAAAAAAAGGATGCTTCTACTTTTTCTGGTCACTTAAAATTTGACTTTTAATCAAAAGTATAGTTTATGTAGTCATCCTAATTTATGTCATCGCGACCCCGATGTTGCATCGGGGGAAGCAATCTTGATGATACAGGAACCAGCAAAACAATCACACTTAATGTTGGATTGGATTGGGTTAGGAACTCTGCGGTTGCTTCGCAACCTTGCCCTTCGGGTCATATAACAGCGATTATACGCCATTGCGGAGCAGAAAGGATGATCTATGAGCAATAAAAAGAAGATAATTTCACTGGCTTTACTACTCGTAGTTATTGCAGTTTTATTAAATTCAGGTTGCTTGAATAGAATTGCTACTGCGAATGACCAAGTCGGCGTTCAGGAAGGCTCAATAGTTTGGGACGGATTAGAACGAAGCTATCTTATTCACATTCCAAGTTCCTACAATAAAACCAAATTAATGCCACTTGTAATTGCTCTTCATGGAGGCGGTGGAACGGCCAAAGATATGGTGAAACTTACACGTGGCGGTTTCAATACCCTGGCAGATAAAGAAGGTTTTATTGTTGTTTACCCTGATGGTATTAATAAGCATTGGAATGATTCTAGAAATGATATGTTGGCTACTGATGTGGAAGAGATAAATGATGTTGGTTTTATATCTGCTCTAATTGATTATCTCGTGGAAACACTAAATGTCGACCCAAATAATGTCTATGTTATCGGGATGTCCAATGGCGCAATGATGACGTATCGGCTTGCCCTTGAATTATCTAATAAAATAACAGCGGTTGCTACAGTTGCCGGGAATATACCCAAAGATCAATTACAATCAGGTACTCCAAAAAGAGCAATCCCTGTGTTAATTATTAGCGGTACCGATGATCCTATAATACCTTGGGATGGCGGATATGTTTTTAAGCAACCAAAACGTGGCAAAGTAATATCTGTGCCTGAAACAGTAAAGTATTGGGTAGATTATAACGGTTGTTCGCCGACGCCCACAAATACTTGGCAACCTGATAGGGACCCACAGGATGGCACGCGAGTGCGAAAAGAAGTGTACAGCAAAGGTAGAGAGGGAACCGAAGTAATACTCTGTGCCATTAAGGGCGGAGGGCATACATGGCCAGGCGGCCAGCCATATTTGCCCGAGAGAATCGTGGGTAAGACAAGCAGAGATATAGATGCAAATGAGGTTATATGGAATTTCTTCAAGGCACACGCGAGAAAGTGATTATTCCAGCAACAGCACATAACATTACCGGAGGGGTCACCAACGCTATTTCCATTCATATTGCTGGAGGGATTTTAATCCATTTTTCAGGGGAAGATAGGTAGCGAAGAAGTTTAGCAAGAATACTCCTATTATGGAAATATAAATCCCGCTACCAAAGCTTAATTCAAACAAAAGAATCATTGCTCCCACAT
>Ga0066637_10003648_pt1 | contig 10324 bp, 6 predicted proteins | sample CryGeyCG2014_020_FD_62737 | JGI IMG/M metagenome (GOLD analysis project Ga0066637, IMG submission 62737) | Groundwater microbial communities from aquifer - Crystal Geyser CG08_land_8/20/14_0.20 | ecosystem: Environmental > Aquatic > Deep subsurface > Groundwater | place: USA: Utah: Grand County...
TTCATGAATGTAGATCCTCCAAAACTCCAATCCGTTAATGTACATGGCATCATCTTGGACAAAGGTAAATTTGCCACTCGTAACATTTTTTGGCATTTCCTCATTCGGTCCTAAAATAATCAAATTGTATTTAGAAGTTCCTGTTTCTCTAATGTCAAACAACTTTGAATTGGGATAAATTGTAGACATGGGTTTTTTATCTATAAAACCTAGTGAAATACCGTTGCCATACTTTGCAACTAGCCGACTTTTTAATTCCGGAATGCCTATACCAAAAGGTTTTTGACCAATAATTTTATTAGCGTTTTCTGCCGAACCAAAAAGCGGATTGGTGTAAGTAAAGTAGTATGGATAAAGCTTTACTAACGGGTACAAAACACCTATTCCCGTAACGAGAAGTAGTGAGAATTGTAGCCCAACTTTACCGTACCGACTTCTTATCTCTGTAAACGCCTGGGTAATACCGATCGACGCTAGTACCCCCAGCCATGGAAAAAGTGGAATCATGTAGCGATCAATCTTTTTAGAAGCCGTTGTCATGCCTAATAAATAAATGAGGTAGAATATCGAGAGATACAGAATAAACTTTTTATCCACGCTCTGGTATTTGCGAGGGTTTTTAATGATCGTGAAGATGAATAGCCCGATGCCTAACCAAATAAGTGGTGAGGTTTTTAAGGCTAAAACTAATGGATAAAAGCTTGGTCCCGCCACATCTACCGTATCTCCCATAACCACCTGCTCGTGTCCACGCCGTGTTCCGATCCTTAATCCCTCGGTAAGGATGTCGCTCAAAACAAATTTTGGATTGACCCATAAAGCCGGGAAAAGAATAAATATGGTAGCAACGGACGAGAATAAAAATGCGCCCAGGTACAGCACCGACCGCTTTCTACCCACGCGGTTTCTAAGTGTAGCTACAACTAAAATAGTCAATACAAAACCCAGGGATAAAATACCCACACTTTTGGTGAGAAAAGCTAAACCGCTAAAGACACCCGCCGTGACGATTAAAACCATCGACCGACGCAGGTAATATTTGTAGGCGTAAGTTAAAGATAGAGTAACAAAGAGAGTGAGTAGGACATCCATATGTAAAAGTCGACTATTGCCCAAAAACCACGGTTCAAAGGAAAAAAGCGTTACGGCTAAAAACGACTTTTTAAAGCCTAAAATGTCTTTTAATGCCAAGATTAAACCAATCGACAGGGCTAGCTGTACCAATACCAGCGAATATTTAGCGATTTGATGTTGGATGAGGAAATTGCTTTCTGTATACACCCGATGTTGCGGATTAATTTGTCTGTTAAGTTCTATGGGGACTCCCATAATCCACATTAGAGTAACTCCCGGGTGATAATGTTGATAAGTTTTTAAAAAATCGCCACTTTTTAGCCCCACAATAAATTGCTCGGCTCTAAAATGCCAGTTTACAGCATCCGGATTTATTTCGTTGTAACCTAAAAAGGGAATTCTCGTAACGAGAAAGATGGCGGAAAAGACCGTTAGAACAAGGAATTTTTTAGTCTTTATTAACAGCATTTCGCCCGTCCTGCTGGGTTTTATTTTTATTACTACGAATAAGCATTAAGTTACGGATATAGATAAGAGAATTTAAACAAGAGGCGGTAATAAATACAATATCCTTTCGCTGAATGGAATAAATAAGAATCATGACAGTTCCTACCAAACTTAAATACCAAAATGAAACCGGAATAACGCTCTGTTTTTTCTTTTCGGAAACCCACCACTGGACTGCAAATCGTAAAAAGAAGATAAATTGTGCCGCAAAGCCAAAAAGTACCCAAGGATTTAATAATGCTAAGATAGTTTCAATCATAGTAAAGATGGTATCACATTAGATATTTTTTCCATAGACTTGAAAAGTCAACAAATTTTGACACCTTTACTGCCCAAATATACAGCACCATAAAAAGTATAAACGATGCCACTTTTACAGGAAAATTATCAATGGTTGAGGCAAAGGAAATTAGTATTGCCTGACCAAGTAAAAGATAGTGTTCATGCGTAAAAAGCCACTCGCCCAATTTGGCTTTGCTTAACAGGATTGACATTAGGAGAGCCACGCCAGTGCCAAAACACATGGCGTACGCCATAGCAGTTAAAGGTTCAATAAATCGCTTACCTCCAAGATAAAAGATCACTGTTGCTCCGAGCATGAGAATAAATACCACCGCCATTTCCTTGCCCATCTTTGCCGGTACTAAAACACTTGATTTGATTATGTCCAAGAAAGAATAGAAAACAAACGCAAAAATTATAGGCAAAATTAAAACCAACGCCTGGGAATATTTGGTAAACAATCCAACAATTTGTACCACCTCTTTACTCCAGAAAATGGCTGTAAAGGCAAGAGGTAGGATGACCGCAAAGATTTTATTAAAGTTTTTCCTAAAATAATCTAAAAACCCCACCCTGTCGTGTAGATATTTATCCGAGAAAACCGCCAAATTAACATCTGTAACCGCATCCGATACCGCCAGAATCTTTTTAGCGTACAGCATGGCAAAGCCAAAAATTCCCACCACCTCCGCAGTTACGGAAAGTCCCAATAAATTTGGCCCAATATTTTCCCAATTGGTATAAATGATTTTGACTAAAAATATTGCCATGGAGATGGAAAAAAGCTCCTTAAACAAGGTTACAAACTCCTTTCTGGAAGGCATCTCAAACCGCTGGCGCATAGGTTTAAAGGCAAGGAAAGCCAACGAGATAGAGCTCACAATATTAAAGGCAAGAAGTGCGTAAAAGAATCCTGTAACCTTATAAAACCAGATTAACGGTAAATAAAGTGCCAGCGACACAAAAGAAATTGCTACCTGATAGATAAACAACCGTTTAAACCTCTTCATGCCGGAAACTACGGAATTTAAGATGCCCTGAACGCCTTGGGCGACCATTACAAAAGCATAAATTTTTATCAAGCTTTCAATGTTGGGGTTATTGTACTTTTGCGACAAAAAACCTGCCGATAGGAAAAGTCCCACCGCTAGGGGAAATGAAATCATGTACCTAATTACTGTGGAGGTAAAAAAGATTTTAAAAACTTCTTTATGACTTTTTGCTCCGGCAATCTCGCGTGTGCTGGCTCCTGCAAGTCCCAAATGTTGGTAAATGCCCAAAGCACTGCCAAGGGAAAGGGCAATCCTAATGGTTCCCCATTCACTCACACTTAAAATACGCAAAATTACATAACTTTGCACAATACCCACCGCCATGGCGGTGATTCGCGAGGCGAAGCTAACCATTTGCCATTTTCCCAAGTCTTTCATAGTCTTTTGTTGAATTCTACCCAAAATTACGCATTATTACCAATAACCGTTTCTAGGTTGAATCGCACAATGTATAAAAGAATCCACCAATTTTGGTCTTGACATTTATATTGTTAGGACTAAAATAACAATTGGCAAGTCCATTCAACGGTTCAAACTGGTTGGAAGCAAGAAGCTCACGAAAGTGGGCTTTTTTGTTGGGTATATGACAGCTTAAACACTAAAAAAGGTCTTGGAAGAGTCAACCAACTTTCTCACTACTTATAACCTTCGGCCTGCCTTAAAAACATTTCAGCGTATAGCCCTTTTAAAGCTAACAGCTGGTCGTGCGTTCCCGACTCTTCCACCGCTCCTTTGTCCAGCACGATAATTCTTTCAGCCATCCTTACTGTGCTGAATCTGTGCGACACAATTAACAAAGTCTTGTCATCCTTATATTCGTTGTTTATGTTCTTAAATATTTCGTATTCGGCATTTGCATCAATAGCACTAGTAGGTTCATCAAGAATTAGCATTTTGGGCATTCTATAGAAAGCCCTAGCTAGGGCCACTTTTTGCCACTCTCCTCCGGATAAGTCGTGCCCTTGATAAAATTGTGTTCCCAAATGCTGGTCGTATTTTAATGGGAGGTTTTCTATTAACTGAGTTAGCCCACTTAATTCAACCGCCCTCGCCAATTTTTGGGAATCCGGGTTGTTATCCCCAAAAGCTATACTTTCCTTAACGGTAAAATTGTATCTGATAAAATGTTGGAATAAAGCTCCAACCTGACTGTACCACCAATCTAGTTTTATATTTTTAATGTTTTCTCCGTCAACTAGGATTTCGCCCTCGGTAACATCGTAAAACCTCAGTAGCAATTTTATCAATGTTGACTTACCACTACCATTTTCTCCTACTAGTGCGATGTTTTCCCCATGCTCTATTTTTAATGATACATTTTTAATAACATACGGCAGACTATCTTTGTACTTAAACGAAACATTTTTAAACTCTATTATTGGTACACCCGATTGATTGTTTGGTATAACCGGATCTTGGAGACTATGAATTAACGGCGGGAGATTAAGTAGTTTTATAAAGTCTTCCAAATAAAGAGTTTCCTCCATAAAGAAACCAGCCTCATCTAATGTATCGTTTACATTGCTTGAAAAAGCAAAAATCAGCGCGAGAAAGAAAGTTAATTCACCAACAGAAATCGGGCTTTGACCTTTGTTGAATAAATATAGTGTTAGTGCAAAAAAAGTTAAGCCGTATTGTATGCAGATGGTTACAAAATTAGAAAGACTGTATCTAATGGTAGCGTGCATATTCTTGTCATAAAAACTCTTTTGGATGCCAGAAATGATTTTCATGAGTTCGCCTGAGACACCAAATATTTTTATCTCTTTAACGCTCTCTGGATCTGTAGCCAATCCTGCAAGATACCAAAGCCTTTTGTACGGTTCGGAACCTGAATCCAAAACCGACCACTGTGCTTCGCTGTATTTTAAGCTAGCTAAAAATTTTGGTAAAAGTGACAGTACTAAAATTAAAGGAATCAATGAGCCGTATTTAAATATAATAACCGCACTAAAAACTGCAACCACTATGAATGCCACACAGTTTAATAAGTGGATCACGAGTCTTACCGGACGCCAGACAACATGTTGTCTTGTTTTAGAGATAGCGTTTACGATATCGGAATCTTCAAAATAACCGATATCCAAATTAAAAAGTTTTTGGTGAAAGTCGTACCATGTAGCATCTTGAAGTTTCCATCTTAGTATTGAATCTGAGAAAATGAACCTAAATATAGAAATAAATTTCTGTAAACCCAATAAAGTAATGTATGCTGTTAGTAAAATTACAAACCCCTGAGTGTTACCTAAATTTGTATTATAGGAATTCAAGAGGAGTTTAAACGCGTAGGCCACAGCAAGAGGCACAAAGTTTAAAACAACATGCGTTATGAGCAGTATAGATGTTTGGAACGGTGCCTTCCTAAACGAGTAGGCTAAAATTTGAAATGCTATTTTAAGTCTTTTTTTCACGGTGCAATTGTACCTTATTGAGCCACTTTTGTGGTAACATAGCAATGATGGACGATTTTGCGAGATTTAATGTAAAGAGGTACGAAAAGGTTTTAAGGGACGGAACAAAACTTGTTTTGTACCAAAAGCTCGAGTCCCCCATATACATCCGCGCGTTATTCAATAGCGGTTCTAGGTTTAATCCACCGGGTAAGGAGGGGTTGGCGCATTTTTTGGAACACATGGTTGTGGCAGGTTCTAAAGCATTCCCTACCAAAGATAAACTTGCTATTTACATAGAGTCGCGCGGAGGTGAATTTGGTGCCTATACAGGCGTTGATACCTTAGGAATAAATGTAACCGTAGCAGAAGCTTCCGATTTGCCGTACGCAATTACTACTCTGAAGGAGATTCTTTTAGAGGGGTTATTTGACCCAAATACCGTAGAAACGGAGCGAGGCTCTATACTTAAAGAAATCGGCGACAACGAGTCTAACCCTTCCTCATACTTACACGAATTATGGTCGTCTTTAATTTTTAAGAATTATGTTAGTGGCAGATCCGTGCTTGGGAGCAGAGAAACCGTTTCTTCGATAACTCACGATGAACTTTTAGATTACTATGACTGCGCCTTTACGCCTAAGAGGTGTGTGTATGTTGCTTGCGGAGACATCAGCATCGATGAGCTAGAAAGTGCCTTTAATAATAATCTGACATTAAAGAAAGGCGCGTACCCTATAACCGAATCCTTACCACAAAAACAGACAGAAAGTAGCACCGCCTTTAAGTTTTATGAGGGTAATCAAACACACATGATACTAGGTTTTGAAACCGTAAAAGCTTTTGACAAAGACGAGATTCCTCTAGGCGTGATAGGGGAAATAATTGGGGGTGGGCGAGCCGCTTCTTTAACCAGGAAATTAAGATACGAAAAAGGGTTGGTATACGGGGTTAGTGCGGGGTTTTCTGGTTACACCGATGCCGGGGATTTTGGAGTAAAGACCTCTACAGATGGAAAAAATCTTCAAGAGGTTGTTGATGTAATCGCCAAAGAACTTGAGCGAGTGGGCTCCGGTAATTTAACTCAAGAAGAGGTTGATTTTGCTAAAACCAGGCTTGTTAAATCAGCTAAGATAAGGTTGCAGACTTCAAGGTCTTGGGTCGATTTTCACGCTTACGGAGAACTTCTTGCCGATGGTGGGATTTTTAGACTTAACGATTGGTTAGATGCCGTCAACAAGCTTACTTTTGATGACATTAATAAAGTCGGGGTTAAGTATTTTAAGCCTGGTATATTAAAGATGGCACTATGTGGTAGCATAGACCCGAGTAAAATAACTATTAACCATTAAGTATCTTTTCCTGCGCCAACCCCCGTGATATAAAGCTAATTATTTGCCATTTTCCTAAGTCCTTCACCTTACCTCCATGTCGCCAAGATAAATGCTCCGGGTTCGTATATTGTTAGTCATCCCAATAAAGGCGCGGTAAATGCCAGAGCCAACCGCAGTGGGAACCGTTAAATCCACGCCTTCAATATAATAGTGGCCTTCACTCCAATCCTTAATATTTATAAGTCCGTATGACGGAATATTGGCACTTTGAAAAATTTCCCCTGTTTCACTATTTATAAAGGAAGTAAAAATAACATACTCATCTGGCTTTTTAGACTCTTTTCTGTACACAAAAGTAGCTTTAGAAGGCTTGCCTCGGGTTACTGTTTTTGGTATTTCAAAGTTAGCAAGAAACAAGTCCTCAAAAATCTCTAGGCTTTGATCCGGCTCGTACTTATAGCGTTCCTGCATGGGGAGTTTGAGCGACTTGGTTTGACCAGACCCTTTTTTAAAAACAAAAAGATTGCCACAGCCCGCCACATTTTGATAATTGGGATTGGTAATCATATCACCCACCACATCCCGCACCATGGAAACATCCGTATCTAAAATACGCATAATCTTTTGGGAAAAAACATCCACAATCACATAATCCGCCTTGGAATAAAGGGCGGGGAAAATGGCGTAAGTTTCTCTTTGCGCAAGATGCGCACCAAGATAATCCGGACCGGAAATAGAGGCGGTGGGAGGAATAATATCCATAATTATTTGTGCACATTCGCGGTCCTTGTTTTCCAGACCGGAAATTTTAAATCTATCACCAAGCTTGAGATTTTGTTTAAGCCCTACCTCACGATCAAATTTGGCATAAGCAATAGAAGAAACTCTTTTTGACACTGCCTGCGTGAGCCATAAAAATACCGGGTTGTTGTATTTGTAGGTGGTGTAAATGTTGGACATTAAAACTGCAGTTGCTAGAAGATTTACAGTGTAATTATGTAGGCGTGGCGGAGAGTTTTTTGTAACTGCTAGCGTTTTTGAGAAATCAGCAAGTCCAACCATCTTCCACAAGCGCTTAAATGGGTAAGCGTGGAAAAAAACTCCCGCCACGCCGAAAAATTTGGATAGTGTAGCAATAGCAAAAATAATCGAGAGGAATATCACTGGCGTGATCATGGAAATGCGGTGATTGGATATTTCTGCTGTACCAATGCCTCCAGCGGTAGTGGCATAATTTATTACTAAGTCCGGAATAGCCATAATTATTATTTGCGGTGCAAAAAACGGTAAGTATAACGAGGGGGCAAAAGTTTTAGAAAAATTGTCTAACTTATCACCACCAAATAAAATATTTACCAGTCGTTTTGGATCGGTTGCCATCCCCAGCAAAATGCTTCCATACGAGTCGCCCAAATCTTGATACCTACCCAAAAAGTAATTTTCCTTAATAACATCACTGGTAAGTTTAGTATCCACGCTAACTTCTTGCGTAAAGTTAGTATAACTTGTAATTCGATAATGCGCGTTTTGTGGAATTATTACAAAGAAAGCCATTGCCAACCAGACTGAAGATACGAGGAGCAAGGTGACCAAATTTTTTGCCAGCGACTGCTTAGAATAGTCCCGCAACCACCTTGTGGATGGAAATTTGGCATTTTGAGGAAAAGGTACTCGATAAAGTAAGCCGAAAACGCACAAGAAGATAATGTACAATGGAAGTTGCTCCTTTCCACTCATAGTAATAATGGCGCAGATCCAAAGTCCAACCATTTTTTTCTTTTCTAGGAAATAGAACGCCAATAAAAAGAAAGGGATAGCGACAGAAACCCCGTGAAAGCCCGTTTGAGTGTTTAAATAACCCAACGCGGGATAAAATAAATATGCCACTGCCAATAGGGTGGCCGCTAAATTGGATTTTAAAGTTATTTTAGCAATCTTAAATAGAACTAAGGGGGCAAGAAGAGTGGTTAAAAATAGTTGAGCAAAAACCAGTGTTAAGGGATGTGGAATGAGGGCAAAGAGAGGCACAAACAAAAGCAAAATGGGGTCTACATGACTCATGGACCAGCGGGGAACATTGCCTCCAAAGTAGTCGGTAAGGTACAAGGGGCGACCTTGTAGAGTGTTCCAAACCATTTGGGTCATATTGCCAAGGTCAAACTTGCCAAAGTCAAAATTATTATAACGGAAAATGTTAATTCTTACGGAAATTACGCAAACCGCCGTGGATATGGCTAAAACTATTAGCATCCCTAAAAGCTCTTTATTGATTTTGTGGTAAGTTTTTGCCAGCATGTATCTTTGTTAATTAAAAAACCTAAATTTAATAAGAGTTCTTACGGCATGCAGACCATCACGCCAGGTAATTTTTTTACCTTCTTTCCATGAGCGACCTTTATAGGAAATGGGAACTTCCACAATCTTTAAGTCGGATTTTAGGATTTTAGAGGTAATTTCTGGTTCAAAATCAAACCTGTTGGATTTTAGCGTAAGCGATCTTACAAAGTTGCCCGGCAGGAGTTTATAGCAAGTCTCCATGTCTGTAAGATGCGTGCCGTATAAAATATTGGTAATAATAGTTAAAAGTTGATTGCCAAAATAATGCAGGCTGGTCATGTCTTTGTAGTCACCAGAAAACCGCGACCCGTAAACTACTTGCGCGCCCCTTTCTATTTCCGTCACAAGCTTTTTATAATCCTGCGGATCGTATTCCAAATCCGCATCCTGCACAATTACATAATCTCCGGTGGTATGTTTATAACATTCTCTTACCGTAGCCCCTTTGCCGGAGTTTTTTTGATTAAGAATAATCTTAAGATACGGCTTTTCCTGCGCCATTTTGGCTAAAATCTGGCGTGAGCCATCCTTTGAGCCGTCGTCCACAATAACAATTTCTTTTTCTATCCCATCCACCTTTTCCACCAAATCTACTAGTTCATTAATGGTTTTTTCTTCGTTATAGCAAGGTATTACAATAGATAGTTTCATTGCTGCACTTTTAATAGCCAAGTAAAGAACATTTTACCACCTAAAGTGTGTTTTGCCTCTTTAATAAGTGTGAGATAGGGGCGTTTTTTTAAGTCAATTTCTAAATTGGGGTTAAATTCATTGGTGAGGATAATGTATTCGATGTTATTTTCCTGTAGGTATGCCTGTGTTAAGTATTTTTTGTTGTCCAGATTTTTATAGGTTGACTGCGGAAGATACCAGTTTACAATGCTGGCGGTGTCATTATGGATAATTTTTTCACCATTTCCCGCGACTTCCCGTAACGAGAAAACGGAAATTTCCTTGATGCTACGATAGATATTCTTGTGCAGGTAAATGGTGGAGGCGGAAAGAGCGAGCATGGAGAGAATTGCTGTAACAATAAAAAGTTTGCGCTGGTTTAAAAAGATAGCTACAACTCCCACAACCGATATTGTTGAAACAAAAATAAAAACTAGAGTATGCGAACCTAAAAACTGTAGACGCAAGTGGTTTTGGGTGATTATATAAACCACGGATAAAATAATCGACGCTATCCCCACCCCTCGAATAGTAGCCCTGGAAATAAAAGCGATAATTAAAAGGGGAATAATGGGAACAAAAAGCCTAGGAACAGCGGCCGGCCAAGCTAGGATAAGGAGGGACTCCAGCAACACAAACGCCACAATATGCGGGTATTTTTTAAAGACACTGGGTA
>Ga0066637_10003649_pt1 | contig 10322 bp, 11 predicted proteins | sample CryGeyCG2014_020_FD_62737 | JGI IMG/M metagenome (GOLD analysis project Ga0066637, IMG submission 62737) | Groundwater microbial communities from aquifer - Crystal Geyser CG08_land_8/20/14_0.20 | ecosystem: Environmental > Aquatic > Deep subsurface > Groundwater | place: USA: Utah: Grand County...
AAAAACCGCTCGGATTTTTTCTTTCTGCTTGGTAATTGACTTTTTTTCTATTTTTTAAAAATTTTTTACACATTCTTTACGATCTATTTTTTTAATTGCCCGGAGTTTTGCGCTCCTTGCTCTAGGATTACTTTTTAATTCTTCCTCTCCAGCTGTAAGCGGCTTTTTTGTTAATAACTCCACTTTTCCCTGTCTTGCCAAATCGCGAAAATAATTTTTCACAATTCTATCTTCCAATGAATGAAATGAGATAACTGCCAATCTGCCGCCTTGCCCGCCTAGACTCTTGTCTGGCGAGGCTGGCTTTAAAATTTCAAGCGCTTGAGGCAAAGCTTGCCTTAAATTATCTAACTCTTTATTTACCTCAATCCTCAAAGCTTGGAAAAACTCCGTTGCCGGATGTATCCTTTTTTTATGTCTGACCGCATTGGCACTTATCACTTTCAGTAAATCACTGGTTATTTCAAACAATCTTCTGCCTCGCCGCGCTACAATCGCCCGCGCCATTTTTCTTGCTAATTTTTCTTTGACCTCGCCAAATTCCCTAAAAATCCTGACTAAACTCTTTTCGCCATACTTATTTAAAATTTCTCTGGCAGTTAAGCGCTGATCTTCAGGATTATACCTCATATCAAGCGGTTCATCAGTTAAAAAACTAAAACCGCGGCCGGAATTTTCTAGCTGATCTGACGAAAAACCAAGGTCAAATAAAATGCCGCTAATTGGATAAGAAAAATTGTGTTCATAAATCGCTTTAAGATTTACAAAATTATCATTAATTAATTTAATATTTTTATCGCCCTTTACTTCTGGATCAGCATCAATTGCTAATAATTTCCCATTAGGTTCTATTTTTTCTAATATTGCTTTAGTATGCCCGCCACTGCCAAAATTACAATCAATAAAATTCTCACCGCTTTTTGGCTCTAATAATTCTATCACCTCTTTCAATAGTACTGGTTTATGAATACCCATTTCATTTTGGTTTGTTGCAAATAATTATATCCCTAATTCCATCATCCCTTCAGCAGTCCGCTCCACATTCTTCTCTGATTCTTTCTTGTATTGCTCCCACCTTACTTCATCCCAAATCTCTAATCTGTTTAATACTCCTCCGATCACCACCTTTTTTAAAATCCCGGCATAATTCTTTAAATAATCAGGTAAAAGCACCCGGCCAAGTTTATCAAGCTTTACTTCCATTGCGCCCATAAGCATCATTCTGGAAAAACTCCTGGCCCGCGCCTGGCTTAATGGCAATTGTTTAATTTTATCCACCAAAGCACCCCAATCGCTTTTAGTGAATAAAAATAAACAACTATCAAGCCCGCGAGTCAAAACCATCCCACTTTTAAATTGATTCCTAAACTTAGCAGGAATCGCCAACCTATTTTTATCATCCACACTGTGTAAATATTCACCTAAAAACATAATTGCCGGAAAGTTAATTTGGTAATATTAGCGGAAAAAATTATTAGATTATGAAGATTAAGTACAAAAAAACTAGGATTTCTTAATATCCATAGCCTAATTTATTAATCTGCGCTTAACAAAGTTATACACAACCGCTGGAAATATCCACTTTTTTCCACTTTTTCCCACTACGCTTTTATTATATACCACTCTTAGCCAACCTTCAACACAGTCCCTGTGGATAACAGGTTAATTAAAAAACAGCCTTTAAAAAGCTGCGAAAAACCATTTATAAATATAGCCCGATAACTACTCACTACTCACTACTCACTACTCACTACTCACTAATATTTGGCTCCATTCCATATTCCGGCATCACTTGTTTAAATTTTATTATTTTTTTTAAGGATTTTTCTATTGCTGCTTCAATCTTTGTCTTTTCTTCCAGCTTGACGCCAATAATCGGAATGCGCAAAGCCCAAGCCAAAGTATTGGCTGTGACCACTCCAATTCTTAAGGCGGTAAAACTTCCCGGCCCCTTAACAACAATAACACTCTTGATATCTTTAATATCTTTTAAAATCTTATCAATATTTAATAATAATTTTTCCGACTGCTTATATTTCGCCTTAATATTTTTTTTAACTAAAATTTGGCCCTTGCCATCAACAAGCGCCAAAATTATCTCCTCCGCACTGGCTGTGTTTATAAATAAATACATAGAAAAAAATTTCCAATTTTCAATTTCCAATTTCTCCGCCAAGTTTCCCTGTGAATAATTCATGCGTGTGTGGAAGGCGGATCACCCGCAGGGTGATAATTTCTAAACAAATGAACTATTTATCTTTTCCAACACTTCTCCAGCCTGCTTTTCCAAATCCTTAAGAGTCCCTGAATTATCAAACTTAAAATCAGCCATGGCAATTACCTTATCAAGCTGCTGCTGATTTATTGAACCGCTTCTTTCTCTTTCTTCCTGCTCCTTAAATTTTTCCAAAGTGACAAAATCTTCCGCCCGACCACGGCTGGCATTCCTTTGATAACGGACATCTATTGGCGCCTCAACTGCAATTAATTGCATCCCAGCCTGCTTCTTTAAAAAATTAACCTCATCAGGATGGCGCAAACTAACAATTACAAATTTATTACTGGCGCTATTTTTTATTTTCTCCCAGCTCCTCTTAGCCAACTCATCAGACCCAAACTTCTCTCTAATTTCATTGCCCACCTTAATTAAATTATCCCTGTGAGTTTCTAATTTTCTCCAAGCACACTCTTCCCTTATTCTATCCGAAAGTGAAGTATATTCAAAGCCTTTCTCCTCCAAATAATCAGCAACAGCATCCTTGCCAGATCCACTTAAACCAGTAAGACCTATGATAATCTTATTTTTAAACATATTTATTCCAACTTTAATTTCTTTTCCGGACTATATTGCCTGACTTTTACCCCTGCCTTTTCAAGCATTCTTCTGGCCGCAACCCAAATCTGATCATCATGATAAGGATCTCTATCAAATATTAATTCAGTAATACTATTCTGAATTATCGCCTTAACGCACTCGTTACAAGGATACATTGTCGCATAAATTTTGCATCCCTTGGGCAATTTTGATGAATTATATATGGCATTTGCCTCGGCATGCACCACATAAGCATACTTTTTATTAGCAAATTCACCTTCTCTGCCCCAGGGCAATTCCTCGTCTTTAATCCCTCTTGGCCAGCCATTATATCCTAAACCGATTACTATATTATTTTCATCCACAATACACGCCCCATTTTGAGTGTTCGGGTCCTTTGATCTCTGCGCAATCAAATAGGCCATATTCATAAAACACTCATCCCATGAAATATAGTTTTCACGTTTTTTTTCTTTTGGCATTGATTTTAAATTAATTAATGTGAATTAATTATATTATATTCTTAAAAATTCTGCAATCAAAAAATCCGCTTAAAGCGGATTTTGCTTTGACTACTTTACTTCCACTCTGACCGCAGGTCCCATAGTACTGGTTAAATAAATCGCCTTAATAAAAACTCCTTTAACCCCAGCTGGTTTAGCTTTATTCACGGAGTCAACAAAAACCTCAAAATTTTCTTTTAGTTTTCCATCATCCCAGCTTATTTTACCCAGCAGTTGATGGATATTGCCCGTATCATCATTTTTAAAATTCACCTTGCCCTTTTTAATCTCCTCAATTGCTTTTGGCATTGCTTTATCGTCTACAACTGTGCCTGCCTTGGGCGAGGGCATTAGTCCCTTCGGTCCCAAAATTTTAGCCACGCCAACCAAATTCTTCATCATTTTTGGCGTGGCTAGCGCCACATCAAAATCAACTTTGCCGCTTGATTTTATTTCCTTAATCAAATTTTCATTGCCGACAATATCCGCTCCAGCCTCTTTAGCCGCGTTAGTATCATCGGTAAATACCGCGATTCTTTTGATTTTGCCGCTGCCATGCGGCAAGGCCGCACTGCCTCTTACAGCCTGCTCGCCTTTCTTAGTATCAATTCCCAATCGCAAATGCACCTCTAATGAGGCATCAAATTTTGTCCGGCTGGTTTCTTTGACTAATTTAAACGCTTCATCAATTGAATAACTTTTAGTTTTGTCAATTTTAGAAGCTAATTCTTTGTATTTTTTTGAATGCATAAATTTCTATTAATTACTCAACTACTATTCCCATTTGACGCGCAGTGCCCTCAATTATCTTCATGGCAGCCTCAATATCATAGGCGTTTAAATCTACCATTTTAATCTGCGCGATTTCACGGATTTTTGCCTTGGAAATTTTACCCACCTTTTCCAAGTTCGGCTTGCCGGAACCTTTGCTAATGCCAGCCGCCTTTTTCAATAATTCCGCTGCCGGCGGTGTTTTTAACTTAAAACTAAAACTTCTGTCCGCATAAACAGTAATTTCAACAGGCACCACATCCCCGCCTTTATCTTTTGTCGCTTCGTTAAATTTAGCGCAAAAATCCTGAATGTTCACGCCATGCTGACCCAGGGCAGGACCAACAGGCGGCGCTGGGTTGGCCGCTCCGCCTTTAATTTGTAATTTAATGACTGTCTTTATTTCTTTGGGCATAGATTATGATTATTTTGGAAATTAAAATTTTATTCCTATATTTTCTTAACTTGCAAAAAATCCAATTCTACCGGCGTTTCACGGCCAAACATCTGCACCATTACTTTAATTTTCCCTCTTGCCTCATCAACATCAGACACCCTGCCCTCCATCTCCTTAAATGGCCCATCAGTAATTTTTACCGGCGTACCCACGCTTACATTTATTTTATACTTCGGTTCTTTAACGCCCATGCGGCGCTGCAGCTCCTTAATCTCATTTTCTGAAAGCGGAATCGGCAAAGTCCCGGAGCCGATAAATCCTGTGACATTTGGAGTATTGCGCACCACATACCAGCTGGCATCATCCACAACCATATGGACTAAAACATAACCCGGAAAAATTTTTTCCCGCACAATTTGACGTCTACCGGCCTTAATCTTTATTTTATTTTCAGTTGGCACCAATACTTGAAAAATTTTATCAACCATATCCATTGATTCAATTCTCTGCTCCAAATTCCTTTTGACATTTTCTTCATATCCAGAATAGGTATGTAAGACATACCAATTTTTTTCACCTTGGTGCAATATTTGTCTTGGCATCTTTTTAAACGGCTAATTCTAATAACTTAGTTAATACAAAATCAACCAACCCTAAAAAAGCTGCGACTCCTAAAGAAAAACCAATCACTAATAAAGTATCGTTGGTCGCCTGTTTTCTAGTCGGCCAAATAACCTTTTTAAGTTCGGTCTTTGAGTCTTTAACGTATTGTACTAATTTATTTGGCATTTTTTTGCTAATTTTAGCTTAATTATAAATCAACTGGTTTTAAAAACAGACCTCGCGGTCTTGATGTAACCACTATAGCACACTAATTATTTTTTGACAAATTTTTTACACATCAAGATTCTTCACATCCTTGGCGTGAGTTTGAATGAATCTTTTGCGCGGCAAAACATCCGCGCCCATCAACATCTCAAAAACCTCATTAGTTTTTTCAACTTGCTCAATCGTTACTTGGCTCATCAATCGCCTGGCGGGATCCATGGTCGTTTCCCAAAGCTCATTAGGATTCATCTCTCCCAAGCCCTTATATCTTTGTATATTAACTCCAGCGACTTGCTCACCCACTCCGGTTGCATCCGCCTCGCCTGCTCTCGCTTTCTCATTAGAACTTTCATTAGTTTGTTTTAACGCTTTCCTCATCATCTCAGCCAATGCCTTTTCCTTTTCCTCGTCAGTATAAACATATTTAAATTCTCTGCCTTTTTGCAATTTATATAACGGCGGATGGGCAATATATATATGCCCAGTCCTGATTAACTCTGGGAAATATCTGTAAAAAAGAGTTAACAAAAGCGTCCTGATGTGCGAGCCGTCAACATCAGCATCAGTCATAATGATAATTTTATTATAACGGAGCTTATCAAGCTCAAATTGTTCGCCGATATTTGTGCCCAGAGCAATCACTAATGATTTAATTTCATTATTAGCCAGCATTTTATCCAAACGCGCTCTTTCCACGTTTAAAATCTTGCCGCGCAAAGGCAATATCGCCTGCGTCTCTCTGTCACGGCCTTGCTTTGAACTGCCGCCGGCGCTGTCTCCCTCGCAGATAAACAATTCCGATTTCTCCGCGTCTCTTGAAGAACAATCAGCCAGCTTGCCGGGCAAAGTCATACCCTCAAGCGCCCCTTTTCTGATAATTGCTTCACGCGCCGTCTTAGCTGCCCGGCGCGCTTGCGCACTTAATAAGCACTTGCCAATAATCGCTTCTGCGTCTCTGGGGTGCTCTTCCAAATAAATTAACAAAGCTGTGCTGAATACGCTGTCCACTGCGGCTCTGACTTCTGGATTGCCCAGTTTGGCTTTAGTTTGCCCTTCAAATTGCGGTTCAGACACTTTAACTGACACCACTGCTGTTAAGCCCTCGCGCACATCCTCACCGCTCAAATTCTCATCTTTTTCTTTTAAAATCGCTTGAGTACGCGCATAATTATTCAGCACTCTGGTCAAAGCCGTTCTAAAACCAACTAGATGCACACCGCCTTCGGGATTAAAAATGTTATTGGCAAAAGCGTAAACTGTTTCTTTGTATTCATCCACATATTGAAAAGCTATCTCAACCTGTACTGGATTTTTATCCAGCGGTCGGATGTCGTCTTGCTCGCCATTGTCATGATTATTACTTTTCTCCGGCACAATGCTTTTTTCAACATAAAATACATTGCCATGCTTAGCTATGTTATTGTGATTCAAATGAATTACATAAGATTTAATGCCGCCTTCAAAATAAAATTCGTATGACTTTCTGTCGTCTTTTTTTCTTTCGTCAAAAACTTTAATCTTTACTCCCTTGGTCAAATAAGCTTGTTGGCGCAAATGGTCAATTATTGTCTGCCAGTCAAATCCCATTGTTCCAAAAACGCTCTCGTCCGGCTGAAAAATTATTTTTGTGCCATTCAGTTTTGTTTTACCCGCTGATTTCACCTTTCTTTTCGGTTTGCCCAAACTATATTCCTGCACCCAAATTTTTCCGTCGCGATATACTTCAGCTTTCAAATAAATGGACAAAGCATTAACCACTGATACGCCCACTCCGTGCAAACCTCCTGACACTTTATAACCGCCTTGCCCAAATTTTCCTCCGGCATGAAGCTTAGTCATCACAACTTCCAAAGCTGATACCTTCATCTGCTTATGAATATCCACTGGAATTCCCCTGCCATTATCAAAAACCTCAACTATCCTGTCAGGCAGCAATGTTATTACAATTAAATTGGCAAAGCCGGCCATTGCCTCATCAATCCCATTGTCCACCACTTCCCAGAGCAGATGGTGCAGACCGGATGATCCTGTTGAGCCGATATACATTCCCGGCCTTCTTCTCACAGGATCTAGACCTTCTAAAACAGTAATCTGCGCCGCCTTATATTCACCGCTTTTAGATTTAACGGCCTTTTTAACAACTGTTTTTTTAACAATCTTTTTAACCATAGTTATTGTCGTAATTTAGCTTTAAATTTTGTTGCTAGTAATTTAATAATTTTTGTCTCTATTTGCTCTACTTCCCCATTGGTCAAAGTCCTGTAAGCCTGATAGACTATTCTGAATGCCAGAGATTTTTTACTTGCCAAATCATACTCTGACAAAAACTCAATCTTATTTATGAGTGTTTCTCCTATTTTCCCAATCTCCCTAATAATATCCGCCCATTTCACCGGCCAAGCAACCTCAATGCTAATGTCCCGCTCAATAGACGGATATTGCGGCAAAGACTGATATTTTTTCTCTACCGGCTTTAACTCTACAATTTTCTCCCAATCAATTTCAAATAAAGCAACCTTTTTATTCTTCCAGCCAAAGGCTGGTCCGCCTCGGGCGGAAAAATTTAATTTTGAATAATCTACTTCTCCTATCCAGCCAACATTTTCTTTATCAGCATAAACCAACAAGCTCCTATCTTTATCTAAAATTTTGGAAATTGTCCCTCTGCGAGGGATCTCCCGCAGGGAAAGAAATTGGGAATTTCCAATTATCCCCTTTAACTCTAAAAATACCTGCGCATCCTTGCCACCCACTACTGCCCCGGCTAAATGCTTGGGCTGGTGCGGCAGACTGTCTGCCATCTTTTTACCCCATTTTTCCATCTTGGCAGTATAAACCCTTGCCAGTTCAAATATTTTAAAGTTATCTAAAAATCTCAAATTATCTTTAATGTTCTTAATCAAATTCGGCACTAGGGAAGTCTGTAAAAATTTCAACTCTGCTGCTGGCGGATTGGCAACTTCAACTTCACCCCTTAATCCCAGTTGATCCATCAACTTCTCATCTAGCCAAGGATAATTAAAAACTTCGTTCATGCCGCAACCAACGTTTAAATAATTTTTAACCTTATTTTCCAAATCATATTCCGGCTGATATTTGGCCGCTGCCAGCGCCGCCAATTCTTCTTTTTCATCCAAATTATCATAGCCGTAAATTCTGGCCACTTCTTCCACAATATCCTCGGGAATTGAGACATCCCCAGTCGCCCGCCAGCTGGGGACGGTAATAGAATAAATTCCCGCATGCTCATCAATCTCAAATCCCAGCCTGTTTAATATATCCAGCACATTGTTTTTTTCTAATTGCTTGCCAATCCTTTTTTCTAAAAAATCATGGCTCGCTTTAATCACAATTTTTTCTTCCTGCCAATTCCCGGCTTCAACTATCGGGCTTACTTTTGCCGCCGGCATTAATTCTTTAATTAATTTTATCGCCCTTCTCATCCCCGCTTCAGCTAAATTAACGTCCAATGATTTTTCAAACCTCTGCGACGAATCAGTCCGTATATTTAGTTTCTGCGCTGTTCGCCTGTTATTCGCTGCCTCAAAATTAGCCGCTTCTAAAACTATAACCGTCGTACTTTCATTAATGCCGCTGTCTTTACCACCCATAATTCCAGCTAAAGCAACTGGCTTTTTAGAATCAGCAATAACCAACATCTCATCATCTAATTCCAGCTCGCTCTCATTAAGCAGCGCTAGCTTCTCGCCCTTCTTTGCCCGCCTTATAATAATTTCCGTTTTTTTTGATTTTGGATTTTGGATTTTGGATTTGTCAAAAGCGTGGAGTGGTTGTCCCACTTCTTCCATCACATAATTTGTCACATCCACAATATTATTTATCACACTGTGCCCCATAGCTGGCAATTCTTTTTTCAGCCAGTGCGGCGACTCGCCTACTTTAACATTTTCAATCACACAACCCAAATATCTGGGACACAGTTCATTATCAATAATTTTAATATCCAGTTTTGAATTTTTGGATTTTGTCCCCCGATTTCTAACTTGAAATTTTCCAGTTTGCTGAAGGGGGATCCCCCGAATGGGGAAATTTGTTTTGAATTTAGGATTTAGGATTTCTGATTTGGTATCTATATCAATCCATCGTAACCTTACCCCGTATATCGCCGCCAACTCTCTCGCAATCCCATAATGTCCCCAGAGATCCGGCCTGTTGGTCAAAGATTTATTATCAATATCAAAAACAATTCCGGCTAGTCCCAATGCTTTAGCCAAGGGCTGACCAACTTTTAATTTTAAACCGCTCAAATCCATTATCTCAAATTCTTTATGGGGAAACATTTGAAACAATCCAATTTCATTGGCTGAACATATCATCCCCAATGACTCCTCCCCGCGAATTTTAGCTTTTTCAAGTTTTACTAACTCTCCTTCTTCATGCCACCTGACCATTGCTCCAGGCAAAGCCAATGCCACAAGCATTCCTTCCTTTAAATTAGTACCCCCGCAAACGACTTCGACAACTTCTTTTGCGCCAATATCTATCCACGCTAAAAATAGCTTGTCCGCGTTAGGATGCTTGGCCAGATTTTTTACTTTGCCAACCACTACTTTATCTAACTCTTTGCCCAACTCAATCACCTGCTCCACCTCAACCGTAGCCATAGTCAACTTTTCCGCCACCTCTTGCGGATTCATCCCTCTTGGCAAATCAACATATTTTTTTAACAAATTATATGAGACTAACATATTAGAATTGTCTTAAAAACCTCAAATCCCCGCTGTGCATCAGCCGAATATCATCAATGCCGTATTTCATCATTGCCAGCCGGTCTAGGCCGATATTGATATAAAATCCCTGCCATTTTTCCGGGTCAATTCCGCCGGCTTGCAAAACATTGGGATGTGGCGGACCCCCGGGCATCATCTCTACCCAGCCCTTATGTTTGCAAACACTGCAACCCTTACCAAGGCAATTTAAACACTCCATATCAATTTCAAAACCAGGCTCCACAAAGGGAAAGAATCCAGTGCGCATTCTAATTCTG
>Ga0066637_10003656_pt1 | contig 10313 bp, 11 predicted proteins | sample CryGeyCG2014_020_FD_62737 | JGI IMG/M metagenome (GOLD analysis project Ga0066637, IMG submission 62737) | Groundwater microbial communities from aquifer - Crystal Geyser CG08_land_8/20/14_0.20 | ecosystem: Environmental > Aquatic > Deep subsurface > Groundwater | place: USA: Utah: Grand County...
GGCGTTTCCGACGGCCGAGAGCAAGTCACTTCCATCCAAAGGCGCATCGACCAGAACTTGGCGAAGCTCGGCTTCAAACCAGAGCGGGATTTCGTGCCACACCTCACCCTGGCTAGGGCGAAATCGGCGGCGGGAAAAGAACGGCTCGTCGAATTCTTAAAAAGCATGGCAAACGTTGAGTTCGGATCGTGCCACGTTGGTGCGGTCGAGCTGAAGCAGAGCACCCTAACCCCCAAGGGGCCGATTTACAGCACGCTGGCACGTGTCGAGCTGAGTCCGTAGCTTGTATTTATCAAGATGAAGAACTAGCTGGAGGAAGTGAAGAAATTGAGGAATAAGAAACTGTTTTTTCCCTCGTTGATGCTCATGATGCTATTCATCCTTGCAACGACGGCAGCCGCTTCTTCATCCCAGCCAGAAGACGAACCAGCCTACGTCTATCTGACTTATGCATCTCCCGACCCGGCCCGCACGATAAACGTCAGCTGGCGCACGGATGAAAATTACGTCGGCCAGGTGAGATATGATACTGAGCCCAGGGCCGGCGATCCAAACGCTTATCCCAAGACTGAGAGTGGAACAGGAGGCGTAACAACTGATAGGTTCGAAGGCTACATCCACCATGTCGAGCTCACGGGTTTGAACCCAGACACTATCTACTACTTCATCTGCGGACACCTGGACTACGGATGGAGCGAGGAGTTGAGCTTCAAGACCGCGCCCGTGGAGAGAAAAGACATAAGATTCGTCGGCGGCGGGGACTCGCGATCTGACGCCCGGCCCGCCCACCCCCACCCAGATTGGCCGGCAGCTAGGGATGGCATCTCCCAGCTCATGGCAAGCTACGATCCGGACTTCGTTATCTTCAGCGGAGACTTCCTCTGGAATGGAGAAACGCAAGAGGGGTTAGATACTTGGGATAACTGGCTCGGGGCGATGTACAAGTACTGGCGCACCGGCGACAACAGGTTGATCCCAATGATCCCCGTTATCGGCAACCATGAGATAGTCTATCCACTACCCCTGATTACGATCCAGAAACGCACGCCTCAAACTACTACATGCTTTTCAACCTCCCCGGCAACGAGCGATGGTATGCGTTGAGCTGGGGTCCGGACCTACGAATAATCGTTCTCGACAGCGAGGTAGGTGATAGGTTCTCGTCGACGTGGGAAGAGCAGGCGGCATGGTTGGGCGAAGAACTTTTGGCGTCCAGGGATTACATGTGGAAGGTGGCGGCTTTTCACCGCGACATAGTTTCCGCACGTGAGCGCGATATCTGGATCAGAGACACGTGGGCGCCGCTCTTCGACAATTACCATGTAAATCTGGTGATGCAGGGACACTTCCACGCCTACGAGCGCTCACATCCCATCAACTGGACCGAGGCGCCGGGCAAAACTGTGGCTCCCGAAAGCGGGACGATATATGTGGTCAGCGGTGGATGGGGTGCCCCGCTCTACTCAGGTACACCAAAATGGTTCAGCGCCAAGGGCCCGATACCAGAATACCACTTTGTGGTCGTGGACGTATACGAAAATGACACGTTACGTTTGAGAGCCATAAACATATACGGAGAGATCATCGATGAATTCTCCATCCCCGAAGTGCCCACTCCAGCTGTCTCACTAATTGTAGTAATTGTGTCAATCGTGGTCGTAGCCTGCGCAGGAGCTGTATTTTACCTAATGAAGACTGGTAGGTTGGGTCGATATGGTGATTCCGAAAGAAACCAAGAGGACAGCCCACGACATGAAAACAATGCGCATAAGGGGCGCTGGGAAGATAGCCAGGTCGGCAGCCCTTGCCCTGAGTATCGTGGCTAAAAATCCAGCGCAAGAACGCCTGCGAGCTTCTTGAAGGAGATACGGGCGTCCGTTTACGATGCCAGATGTCTCACGTTGGACATTTCCGGCAACTGCTAAACGGTTGGGGATGTCTCACGTTGGACATCTTGTCTCACGTTAGACACCTTTGCTCTATTTTACGACATTTTTCTACCGATACCACGGCAGGCAGCGCGTGAGGTACTCGGACAAAAATCTGGAAAACTTTTTATCAACGCAAAGCTTGACGATTTGCTTTCCCCCGTAAATCTTGTAGCCCCTGGCCAGAGATTCGGCGACGTGCTTTCCAAAAGCCGCCCGCTCCTCCAACGCCACCTCAAACACTTGCTTGGCGTTGACGTGCCTGCGCTCGATCTCGAACACCAGCCTCCCGACTTGGTCGACGAATGGGCCGCTGAACCTCTTTCTCGATACGAGGTGTTTTTCTATGAAATCGCCCGCTTTGACCGTGATAGGTGGTCCGAGACGCCTTTGCATCTTGGGCAGCTTTTCAGACGACATTTCGATGAGGATCGCCGCCTTTGAGTTCGCCCAGACATCGCTGCGGAGTACCTCGAAGCCCGAGCGCACGAGCCGCATCACGAGCGCTTGTTCGGTCTTGCGCAGCTGTGGGTAGAGTATATCTTCGACCACGTTTGGCGAATCAAACATAAGGCAGAATAATGCCGTACCTCGTTGCCTCAGCGTGCGCTTGGCCTCTTGGGGGCTCAACACCTTCGCTTGGGCCGGGAAGAAGAAGCGCGTGCTCGGTTTGCGGACGAAATCTTGGCAGGCGCGAACGAAAGTCGAAAAGTTCTGCATTGAAACTGCGGCGGCGGCGTTTCTATTCGGGTCGACTGGATCGATGATGACGAGCGGCTGCCCCGGGAAAAGGGCCTTGATTTCGCCGACGTCATGGTAGCTTTTCGCCAAATCGATCACCTCTCCGGGTACCCACTTGCTCGCGGCTTCCATCACACCTTTGAACGTGCGGTAGTGAAGCATGAGCAACTCGCATAGGTAGCCGGAGAACCCATGTACTTTTAGTTCGGCCCCGTAAGTCCCGATGCCGTCCATGAATTTCTTCAACAGCAACACCTCATCCGCGAGCTCCGGCGTGAGGCGCTTGCTGATGTAGCGCTGGTGGTGCGGCGAGCGATCGACCGCGCTTTTGATTTTGCTTGGGTCTGCGACATCGTAGCATGGCACGAGGTCTACTTCAAATCCCCCGGCGCGCGTCGTGACGTAGGGGTGTTCGGCGAATCTCTCCTTTCCCTTCCGCCCAGCCACGGCCCGCCCCACTCGCAGGCCATCTTGCTCCAGCTCCTCCCGCGAGAGCTTCTCGGGAAACAAGATGAAAATGTCGATATCACGCTCAAAGCGGAGCCAAGTGTCACGCGCGGCAGACCCGACGAGCATTCCCCTTGCCGGTACTCCCAGCTTGGCGCAGGCTAAGTTCACCCGCGCCACCGTTTCGTTCGCGACCCGCTCGAGCTGCTTGCGCTCCGCCTGCGTTGGCTTGACGCGCTTGAGCACAGCCTTCAGAACCTCGTCCATCATAACCACAAGCATCGATTTGCCGCGCGGTGTTAAATGTTTTGGTGTTCAAAAATTATACGCAGGTGTGTACAATTTCGCCACGTCACAAGCGCCAGTAGCCCGCTAGCTTCTGCTTGAGATCCTCGACGACTGGCAAACTCCTGCTTTCCCGCGGCAGCTCGTGGTCCCGCCCAACTAGGACTTTCACAACATTCACCGCTGCATCCGAGAGCGGCTTCAGAGCGTACCCGCCTTCTAGAGTAAGCACCACTTTTCCACCGCAGAGCCTATTTGCCTGCTCGACCACATAACTCGTCAACCAGCCGTATGCTTGAGTCGTGAGCCCCAGCTGCGTCAAAGGGTCATCGGCAAGTGCATCAAATCCGGCGGAAACTGCGATGAGCCCCGGCTTGAACGCGCTTGCAAGTGGGACGAAGAGCTCCCGCATGACGCCCGCGTATTCGGCATCACCACTCTCTGGCGGCAAGGGCACGTTCACGGTGTAACCCTCGCCCTCACCAGCTCCAAGTTCATCCGTAAATCCTGTTCCCGGATAAAGAGTTCGCCCATCCTGATGCAGCGACATGTAGAGGACGCTCGGGTCGTTGTAAAATATGTCCTGCGTGCCGTTGCCGTGGTGTGCATCAATATCAAGAACGAAAATCCGCTTGAGCCCGAAATCCTTCTTCATCCGCTCGATCATCGCCGCCAGGTTGTTGAAGTAGCAAAATCCGCCGCCGCGATTTCTGCCGGCGTGATGTCCGGGGGGCCGCACTAGCGCGAATGCGTTCGAGGCCTCGCCCGATAACACTGCACGCCCGGCTTCGATCACCCCTCCAGCGGCGAGCAGCGCGAGTTCGAATGTGTTCTTGCATACGGGGGTGTCGCCGTCGATGGGTTTCTCCGCCGCACCTAGCTTCTTGACCAGCGAAACGTATTCAGCACTGTGGGCGAGCTCGATATCCTCGCGACTGGCTGGCTTTGGCTCAACCACCTGCACATTTGGGGATGTCCAGAGCTTTTCTCGCTTGAGGCCGTCCACGATGGCTTTGAGGCGCTCCGGCCGCTCCGGGTGCCCCCAACCCGGCTTGTGTTCGAGGTATTTTTCGGAATAAACTAGAGCAGTCGTCATGGTCACTTCTCCACGAGCTTTGCTTGTTTGATGAGCAGATATCCGTTTGTTCCCCGCCAGACGCGCTCTGCCTCTGTTACATCGATTCTTTTTTTGAAAAAGGGAGCATCCAAGACAAGTGTTTCGTATTCTCCTCCTTCAGCTGATATGTTTATCTTATATTTCCTCTCAAGACTCAGCAAATCGCTTACGCATCCTTGGTCAAGTTTTCGTCCTAGCCAACTCTCATCGAAGCCTTGAGCAGCCACGCTTGTGATGATAACCTTAAACCCGACATTCAACATCTCGCCGAGCAGCTCGGTTGGCTCGCGGCCCCAAAGCGGTGCTATTGACACGAGGCCGAGTTTCTCGCAAATGCGGTCGATGCGGCTCTTTTGATATTTCGAGGCTATCGCTCCACTCACCACCCCTTTGATATCTAGGCTACGGAGCGCGCGCTCGAGGTCGTCGAGTTCCTCCTCTTTCACCCCACTTGTCTCGGCTTTGAGGAGTGGCAGGCCAACGCACCCTGCAAACAAATCGACGAGGCGGATGTTGGGGTGGTGAAACATCCAAGAATCCTCTCGCTTCGGGATCATCGCGACCACGCGCTCGATTTCGTGTCCTTGGTTCATCGCCAACCAGAGCGCAAATGTCGAGTCCTTCCCCCCGCTGCACAGAGCCGCTGCCTTCATAACCATCGTTGAAAATCTGCCCGCTGAAAACTAAAAGCTATAGCCCGAGCGTCCCTATTTGAACAGTTTGAGCCCCAGAGATTCCAAAGGCTTGAAGTGTTTGAGGTCGAGCGTGTAAAGCTTCGCACTGTGGTTCATCGTCATCGCGGCGACCATTGCATCCGTCCTCAGGACCGGTGTTCCCCTCTTCTCCGCCTTCAGTTCCAATTCGGCGGCCAAGCTTGCGTCTTCCTTCGCGTAACTTAGCACTGGCAGTTGCATGACTTCAATTACCGGCTTGGCGTACTTTTGAAGGCCGTACAGGATTTCATGGAGGTTCACCGCTGTTATGGTCGCGCTTTCTCCGCTCTCAACGATTTTTTTGAGGACCCCCTCCCCCATCTTTGATCTTTTGTCAAACACCTCGATCAGAACGTCGGTATCGAGAACAATCATAGTCTCCTCTCGGCTCTGCGCGCCCTGACCTCCGCGAGCAGCTTTTCTTTTTCCCCGCTCTTGAACTCGATGGTCCCCCTGAGCCTTCTCAAAGTCTTTATCGGGTCGGCCCCCTCCACCAGCCTCTCTAACAATTCGCTGAAGCTCTCGTCCTCACCCTTCACCGCAGTGAGCTTTTCGTAAACATCGCCTCTGATTGTTATGGTTTTGACCAAGTTACCACCGTCCAAAGTATGTTTAAACATACATTTAAATGTATTTATCATCGTGTCAAGCCCCAGCGCTGCCAACACCCCGCCTTTCAACCCAGCAAAATAGAGGATGCAGGGCAACATGATCACCCCCATGCAGTGGGTGTGGTTTGAAAGCTAACACACTCAAAATTAACTTACGCGATTGATTTTCTGAATGGATTCTAAAGCAGAAACAACTCTGTCGGTTTGAGTTGTTTTGAAATCGGGTCTACCTGGAGCCCCATTGCTTCCAACGCCGTGGCACCCAGCAGGGGCTGATCACTCCCCACGCCGAAAACTATCGGGGCATGCCCTCCCCGCTCTCCTACTATGTAAAGAGCACCACCTATATCTCGCTCTATTTTTTCCCCATTCGCTAGGGTGAACTCGCGCTTTTCGAGAGGTTTAATGCCTAGCTCTCGGAGGATTTCGCTTTTCACCACGGTGTATACGGCGCCGGTGTCGACGGGTACTTCAACTTCCTTGCATTTTTCAAGCATCGCGGGATTGTGTATCTTTACCCTTACAGTTGTAATGCCCATGTGTTTGCCCCATTTTTAATTATCTTCAAGCTCTTATTAATCAGTCTCTGCATTTGGTTCTAAAGCCCAAGCGCTGCCAGCACCCCGCCCTTCAACCCAGCAAAATAGAGGATGCAGGGCAGCATGATCACGCCCATGCAGTGGGTGCGCTTGACGTTGACCACCGCCGGCAATATCCCGATCGCCGTGGCCGTCGCGAGGATGAGCAGGCCAACCAAGCCGGAGTAGTAAATCGTGAGCCCAGCTATGCCAGCGATGACTGCGATGCAAGTCGCGCGGTAGGGAAGGTGTCCGATGTTCCGCGCGGCGAAACGTCCGAGCTTCATGTGCAAGATGACCGCAATCCCGCCGACGAAGAGAGCGACGCCGACGAGAAACACGAGCTCCCTGAACCCGACGTCCATGAGCTGCTCCACCGCCACCGCTGCTCCGCTGCGGGCCCTGCCGATTGCATAGAGCGCTACGAATGAGAAAAGCGCCTTCGCCGTGTTGACGCCGCTCACCGATACTATGAACTCGCGAGTCCCGCTAGAACGTGTTGCAAGTTGAGCCAACACCGTACCCTGCGAAGGACCGACGCCCGGGATGATGCCAGTGAGGGCTCCGGCTGCGGTGCCGGCGAATAGAGGTTTGAGGTTGCGCTTCATCTCCAGCGGCCCATCATCTATCCTCTGCTCAGGCATGTTACCCACGTTCTTGAGGCTCAAAAGCAAAGTGCTCACCCCGAAGAGGCCACTGAGAAGGGGCATCAGCGCCACATCTCCCCTGATCAAATTGGTGTCGAGCGAGAGGAGGCCGAGAAATCCAGAAAGCAGAAATATCACCGACGCCCAGAAGATGCCCGCCTTCGACCTCTCTAACGCTATCATCACAATGACGACGGCCGCGAGCAGCAGGTGCATCTGGGGTCTTATCGCGGCATAGGCGGGCCCTACGAACAACAGCATCGGCCATACCAACGCCGCGCCCAGCAACAGCCCACCAAAGCAGCCGATTGCGGTGAGCTTGATCACCTCGTAGCCCTTGCCCTGCATCAACAAGCGGTGCGCGGGCAGAACTGATAATTCGGTTCCGGGCTCCGGGGCACCGAGGAATGTGGCCGGAATGTAGCTGATGAACGCGTTCGTGATCGCCATCGCCACTATCAAGGCCGCCAAGTTGAGCGATACGAGTGAGGAGCCAGCGGCGAGCGTGACAAAAAAGGGGGTTAAATTGTTTGTGTGAATGCCGGGGATCAAACCAGTAAATACACCCAAGGCTATGCCGAGCGCCACGAATGCCAGCACGTCGAGCATCACGCGGCCTCGATGACCTTGATATTCGATGCCCCGGTAATCCGAAGCTCGAGCTCGTTCTTGTAGAGCTGAAGCCAGCCGCTCGCCTGCACCGTGTAGCCAACGTGCACCTCTGGGAACTGCTCGCTCCTAGCCACGGAAGCTGGCACGAACACCGCTAACTGGCCCCCGTCCTCGCTCAGCGTCAGGATGATGTTCCCACTGCCGACGATCTCGCGCTTCTCCACGACCCCGATCACTCTGATGGGCTCGCCCAGCAGGTCCGCACCGATGCTCGCGACCCCCATGCACGGCGAATGCACGATGATTATGTCGCCCGCTTCCTCCGGCACCACCTGCAGCTCGCCCCGGTATAGCCCAACCTCGCCCGTCACCTGCACCTCATCGAGCAGCTCTATCGAATCCCCCAGCTGCGACCTAGTGCTGGAGAATATGGGCACCGAGATAACGCCGCCCGAGTTGTCCTGAAGCTTCAAAAACAAGTGCCCGTTCGACTCCCTGAGATCCACCACCTGGCCCGAGATAATCACCTTGAGGCCGAGGAACTCGTTGTCTATCCTCGCTATCGGCGTCACGGATGGCCGCACGTAGACCGCGCCAGCGTATATCGCCGCCAGCCCAGCGAGAGAACACAGCAAGCCCAGCTTGGTTATCTTTTCCATGCACCCACCGCGGTATTGGTCGAAGGGGGTTTATAAGGAAAGAACAAGTGGTTGTTGGTGTTCGGTTGCGCAAGTTCCTAATCGTGCTGGCTCTTTTTTCTTTGTTTGCTATCCAACCATTAGCGAGCGCTGCAGAACCGACAAGGTCCGCTGTTTATTCAGTCCAAGAAACACACCGGTTGCCAAATCGCAGCTCAACCACCGCAACTAGTGTCGAGGCGACCATTTTCCTCCTCGACAACCGTTTGGACTATGCTAGTCAACACATATTGAGTGAAGAGATAAAAATAAATGGGATTTTGACAAGCCCGGAGGAATCCGGCATAGAGGACAACCGCGTGGCGCGATTTTCTTTGGGCACGATAGCCGCTGGCGAAACTAAAACAATCACGATTAATCAAACCATAAGGGTAGACCACATTGGCCCGATCAATCCGAACGCTGTTCAGGGAGAGGTGCCGAGCAATCTGTCAACGTACATGCAGCCCATCCCCAACCTCTGGGAGAGCAATAATCCGGTGTTCGAGAACAAGGCGCTCGAACTCACCGCCGGAAAAACTAGCCTTTACGATAAAGCCAAGGCGATCTTTGATTTCGTGGAGAGTCATCTGGTTTATGTGCCCCAAACCGAAGAGCACAGCGCCCTTTGGGCATACGACAACCGCATAGGTGACTGCAGCGAATTCACTCATTTATTCTCTGCCCTTTGTCGGGCGGCGGGTATTCCGACGAGATTCGTATCGGGCTATGGCTATGACCCAGCAAAAGGTGAAGACCTCGCGGCCATGGGGCACGCATTCGCTTTCATTTACCTACCAGGCGTTGAATGGGCCCCTATGGATCTGACTTGGAATCGCCCCCAAGGCATGTTCGGAGAACTAAGCAATGACCATTTGATCGAGCTAACGAGCGATGGAAGTAATCTGGTGAGTGGTAGTGAGATAAAAATCCCGAGCAACAGGGTAAACTACAGCTTCAGCGGACCCAACCCCAACATAAACTTCGAATCAACATACGGGATAACCCGATTGGTAGCCGTTGAGCCGACGATCTACGCCGGTTCGAAAATTCAGGATGGCATGTGGACGTTTTCTGTCGATGTTAAAAATTTGGGAACCCAAAGCATCTCCAACGTGACGGTGGCGCTACAAGCTGATCCCGCATATTTCGAGGTGCCGTCAGCCCAATCCGTGGGTACCCTCGGGAGCGGGATGCATAATGTGGCGTACTTTAACGTTCATGTGAAGCAAAGCGTGGAGAATAGCCTCGTGACTGCCGTGGTGACCTACGATTCTTCTTACGGGGCCTTCAAGGCCCAGGGGCAAATCACGGCATCGGCATCTTTGGTTTCTCCAGTTTCGGAGCTGCGTATTATTCTGCTACTCATCCTTCTCGTGTGTGTTGTTGGGGGAATAGCAGCCGTAGCGTCCGTGCTCCTCCGGCGATGAAGTTTTATATCTGTGTCTCAATCTAATGTTGATGTTATGTACGCTTTCACAGGAACAGTTGTTGGTATTCGTTGCAAGGATGGCATCGCTCTCGCGTCTGACAGCAGGGGGGCTTACCGCTACCTGGTTGTCAGCAAGAGCGTGCGCAAGCTCTTCAAGCTCGAGAAGCAGATTGGGGCGGCAATCTCGGGCAGCTCAGGGGATGTCCAAAGCTTCGTGAACGTGTTGAAAGCCGAGGCCAACCTCTACCGCCTCAACCACGAACGCCCGATAACCACAAAGGGGCTAGCGCAGGTGGCGGCAAACATGTTGCACGGCGCTCGCATTTTCCCATATTTGGTGGCGGCGGTCTTGGCCGGCGTTGACGAGGGCACGCCCTCGCTGTTCTTCTTGGACCCAATCGGGGGCAAGCTCGAGGAGGAAAAATTTGCCAGCGCCGGCACGGGAGAAACCATCGCCTACGGTGTGCTCGAGCAAAACTACCGCGACGACATGAAGCTCAGCGACGGGCTGAAGCTCGCGGCGCA
>Ga0066637_10003659_pt1 | contig 10311 bp, 11 predicted proteins | sample CryGeyCG2014_020_FD_62737 | JGI IMG/M metagenome (GOLD analysis project Ga0066637, IMG submission 62737) | Groundwater microbial communities from aquifer - Crystal Geyser CG08_land_8/20/14_0.20 | ecosystem: Environmental > Aquatic > Deep subsurface > Groundwater | place: USA: Utah: Grand County...
ATAGACACAGTGTCCCTGCCTTTTGAACTCCATGCTACATTTTACCACCCCACCGAAGCCAGCGGATACTCTTCATCTACAGCCTAACGGCTGTAGTATTTCGGTTGATCAATAAATATCAGTGACTACAATAAAAACTTTTTGTGCACCAGCACGCCAGGCAAAATTATTATAGGCATACATAACCGAGTCTAAGGGATTTTCCGCACCATCATGGCCGCTGTAGAGAGAGAAACTATCTAACCACTCAGCTAAAGCACCAGAGGTCGTCACAGATGTTGTTATTACAGAAGAAGCAGTTGAAGTCGCAGTTGTTGTGTCAAAATCTATGGCAGCAAATTCTTTGCTATAAGCGCCCATCGTCGCTTTCTCAGTAGAATAATCACCAAAGGCACAACCAGCAAAACGCACATCCAAGTCCGCGGCCTCTAATGTAGCCGCAAATACCGAGATACTATTCTTAACCGTATTAATACGGCTAGCCATGCTGCCTGTGTTATCCAAAATAAAAGCAACGTCAACTGGGGTATGCTCAGAAGTTGTATCAATAAAGGTAAAAGTTATGCTGTCCCAACTAGTAAGGGCGCCTGGATTTGTCCCGGCAAACACCTTAAACATCCCTTCAGTTAAATCAATCGCCTCATCAGAAACAATGATTGAACTTAGGTTTAAAGTCACAGCACCACTAGCATATGAAGGGTTCAAGGAGACAGTAACTTCTGGGCTCGTAATTCGACCAGGGTCAGTCAAGGTGCTACCACCAGAACTAGTAACAGTACCACAACCCACAACTAAAGCAGCCACCACAAAGCAAGCCATTAACCCAATCAGACAGATACTCAACAACTTTTTCATTTTAATTTTCCCCTATTAAATTCATTTTACTTATACTTATAGTGTATGAAGCAGCCCGACGGTTAACCCCAGGACTGTATTATAACCAAGCTGCACATTAAGTGGCGGCGCAATCTTTCCACCCAGAAATATTCCAACACCAAGCCTTAAGCCTTGCTCAATATTACCCGACAAGCCAGTGATGCCAGTCACTGTTTTAGAATAACTAGCGCCTGTTAAGCCTAAACCCATATAATATTTTTCTTGTAATGGCCAAACCTTGGAAAGTCCGGCACTTAAAACTGTATAGTTATTGCCGATACCTATGCCACCATCAAGCAACAATCCCAGGTTATTGTTGGGAAAAAAGTAACCAGCGCTAAGCACCCCGCAACCGCCGCCAAAACCAAGCCCCAAAATAATATTCTTGGCCCCGCCCATCGCTTCGCTACCGGCTGTATTTGATAATTGAGCTGCTCGAGCTACTTGTTGTTGTTTTAACTCCTGCAACTGAACGATTTTACTTTTGTCATTTTCTTTTTTGGCCAGCGCAATTTTCTGGTCAAGCACCCCGATGTAAGCGCGGACCTTAGCCAATTCTTCTTTTTGGCTAATAGCTAGGCCTTTCAGCTGCAAAACACTAAGCAGAAAACAAAGAGCCAACCCGGTACAAATCAACTTTTTATTCATTAAACATCCCCAAAAAAATATCAAGCCTCAGTTCAGAGATTATAGACAGTTTACCTACCTTGTCAACCTCTTTTTTTGATTGTATAATAAACGCTCATTCAATTTACAATGACACAACAAAGTAAAAACGAAAAATACGCGGAGCTGATCAAAGAAAGCAATCCCGGCCAATGCCAGGCCTGCGGCGGGATGGTTTCAATGGAAAAAGTCAATCTAGAGGACTTTCAAGACGGCAAGCTTTTTTTGATGGAAGGGATTCCTGCTTATGTCTGCCAAGAGTGCGGTGAAGTCTGGGTACCAGAACCAATTATCAAAGAGTTTGAAAACATGATCGAGACAACCAAAAAACACCACCAAGCGACAAAAAAAAACAAAAAGGGAGGCAATAAAAATGAAAAGAAATAATGTGTTCATCATCTTTAGTGCTTTACTTTTTATTAGTTTTGGTGCGCTAGCCCAAAACCTAGCCATGAACATAGCCCCAGTTGCGCCCACCACACCTCCAGCCAACAGCACAGCGCTGGCTTTCTCGCCCAACACCATCGCTGACATTGTTGAAGAAGTTGGCAGCACGGTCGTTAACATTGATGTGGTCAAAAATGTCAGGGTCGCCTCCCCTTTTAACAATTTCGGGCCTTTTGGTTTTGAGTTTGCCCCGGAATTTAAAGATCATTACCAAGACCGGATCATCCCCCAAAAAGGGGCAGGCTCGGGTTTTATTTTTGACCAGCGCGGTTATATTTTAACTAATGAGCACGTCACTCACGATGCTGACGAAATTAAAGTCACGTTAAAGGACGGCCGTAAATTATCCGCCAAGGTGGTCGGCAGCGATCAGTCGCTTGATCTATCCATGATCAAGATCGAAGCTAAAGATTTAAAAGTCTTAGCCTTGGGTGATTCTGAAAAGATCAGACCAGGCGAATGGGTCATTGCGATCGGCAATCCGTACGGCTTTGCCAATACCGTCACCACTGGAATCATTAGCGCTACCAACAGAACACTGGAAGATTTAGGCAAGAAGAATTTGATCCAAACAGACGCGGCCATTAACCCAGGTAATTCCGGCGGTCCGCTACTCAATTTAAATGGTGAAGTGATCGGGATCAACGTGGCGATTGTTGCTGGCGCTCAAAGCATTGGTTTTGCCATTCCTATCAACTCAGCCAAAGAGATTGTTGATGACTTAATTAAAAAAGGCAAAGTCTCCCGCCCTTGGCTAGGCGTTTACATGCGTGATGTGGATGAACGGATCGCTAATTATTTTGAACTGCCGGTCGCCGAAGGGGTAATCATCACTGATATAGCTAAAGACAGCCCATCAGAAAAAATGGGCCTGCAAAAATACGATATCATCAAAGAGCTTGCAGGAACCAAGGTCAAGACCGCGGCAGAGATCCAAGAATTGGTCCAAACTAAAAAGCCTGGGGATCAAATTACTCTTAAAATTTATCGCGACGGCAAAAACCTGACGCTAAAAGGTACACTAAGCGAACGACCATAGAAAGGAGAAAATAAATGGACATTGCCCTTGGAAAATCAAGAAAAACTAGACGAGTCTACGGTTTTGATGAAATCTCCCTAGTCCCTTCGATTATCACAGTTAACCCTGATGATGCTGATGTTTCCACCACAATTGGGGGGAAGAAATTTGACATCCCCATTATTGCTTCGGCCATGGACGGTGTGGTTAGTCCTAAAACCGCAATTTTAATGAGTAAATACGGCGGCCTGGGGGTTCTTAACCTCCAAGGGGTCTGGACTCGTTACGAAGATGCTGAATCTATCCTTAAAAAAATCGCCTCTGTTTCCAAAGAAGAATATGTCCCTTTAATGCAAAAGCTCTACCTAGAGCCAATTAAAAAAGAATTGGTAATTAAGAGAATTAAAGAAATTAAAGCTGGTGGCGGCATTGCTGCGGTTTCCTCAATTCCACAAGACGCAATTGAACTTGGCCCGATTAGCCGTGACGCTGGGGTGGACTTCTTTGTTTTGCAGTCAACTGTTATCTCAACTAAACACAAATCAACCACCTCAGAGCCGCTTGATGTTAAAAAATTCTGCGAGCTGATGAAGATACCCGTCTTGATCGGCAACTGTGTCACCTATGAAGTTACTTTAAGTTTAATGGGGACAGGTGTGGCTGGTGTTTTGGTCGGCATAGGGCCAGGCGCAGCTTGTACTTCGCGCGGAGTGCTTGGCATTGGCCTACCCATGGCTACAGCGATTGCCGATTGTGCTGCAGCTCGCGATGATTATTTTAAAGAGAATAACATTTATGTACCAATTATTGGTGATGGTGGCATGGCTGTAGGCGGCGATATTTGCAAAGCCATTGCTTGTGGCGCTGACGCGGTCATGATCGGCTCACCAATCGCGAGAGCGGCTGAATCTCCAGGCGGTGATTATCACTGGGGGATGGCGACCCCATCACCCACCCTGCCTAGAGGGTCAAGAATTAAAGTTGGGATGATCGGTTCATTGAAAGAGATTTTGCTTGGCCCGGCTAAATACGATGACGGCTCCATGAACCTGGTCGGCGCCTTAAAAACCTCGATGGGAACCCTCGGCGCTCAGCACTTAAAAGAGATGCAAAAGGTGGATATTGTCATTGCCCCGTCTATTTTGACTGAAGGAAAAGTCTACCAAAAAGCGCAGCAGCTCGGGATGTATAAATAACATGCCCAATCAGCATGACTTAATCGTTGTCCTAGATTTTGGTGCCCAGTACAGCCTGCTTATTGCCCGCCGCGTGCGAGAATGTAATGTTTTTTGCGAAGTCTTCCCCCATGATGTTTCGGTTGAAGAACTGAAAAAAAGAGAGGTCAAAGGGATCATTCTTTCCGGCGGGCCGGCCTCGGTTTATGAAGATGGCGCCCCCAAGCCAGACCCAAAACTGCTCACTTGCGGAATCCCCATCCTGGGCATCTGTTACGGCTTGCAATTAATTGCTAAAGAGCTGGGGGGAGAGGTCAAGCAAGGAAAAAAACGCGAATATGGCAAGGCTGATCTAATCATTGATGATCAATCTAACCTGTTTGCTGGCTTGGACAACCAATTGCAATGCTGGATGAGCCACGGCGACACGGTTATTTCCCTACCAGAAGGTTTTAAACAGCTGGCCCATACTGATAACACCAAATTTGCCGCCATCGGCAGCCCGGACAAGAAAATTTTTGGGGTTCAGTTCCACCCAGAGGTTGTCCACACCCCCAAAGGGATTGAAATAATCAAGAATTTTGTTTACGTTGTTTGCGGCGTGAAACCGACCTGGACCACAAAAAACTTTATCGAGGAGCAAGTTAATTTGATCCGCACCAAAGTCGGCCAAGAAAAAGTTTTGCTGGCACTTTCCGGCGGAGTTGACTCAACCACTGTGGCTGCCCTGCTTCACAAATCCATCGGCGACCAGCTAATCTGTATGTTTATTGACCAGGGTTTTATGCGCAAGAACGAGGCCAAAAAAATTGAGTCCCTTTTCTTAAGCAAATTCAAAATTAATTTTATCCACATCAATGCCGCAGCCAAGTTTTTCAGTCAATTAAAAGGGGTTACTGACCCTGAGCAAAAGCGCAAGATTATCGGCGAGAACTTTATCAGGACCTTTGAGATCGAAGCTAAAAAACTGGGAGATATCCCCTATCTCGGCCAGGGGACACTATATCCTGACGTAATTGAAAGCGCTGTCCCAGGAACAACTATCGGCAAAGTCGCCAAGAAGATCAAGACCCATCATAATGTCGGCGGCTTGCCAGAGAAGATGGGTTTTAAGTTGATCGAACCGCTCAGGTTACTTTTTAAAGATGAAGTTAAAACACTAGGCTTAGAGCTTGGCGTGCCAAAAGAAATTATCAGCCGGCAACCCTTCCCTGGCCCAGGCTTAGCCATCAGGATCATTGGCGAAGTCACAGAAAAAAGGGTCAAAATCCTGCAAGAAGTTGATGACATTGTGGTTGGCGAGATAAAAATCGCCGGACTTTACAAAAAAGTCTGGCAATCATTTGCTGTCTTGCTCCCAATTAGAACTGTCGGGGTGATGGGAGACAAGCGAACATACCTTAATACAGTAGCGATTAGGGCAGTGACCTCGTCTGATGCTATGACCGCAGATTGGGCCCGCCTACCTTACGATCTGCTGGAAAAAATTTCCAACAGAATTGTCAACGAGATCCCAGAAGTAAATCGAGTTGTCTATGACATCTCTTCCAAACCCCCTTCAACTATTGAATGGGAATAATGGATGACCTGCAAGGAAAATCACTAGCCGAAATCGAGCAGTTTTGCAAAGAGCTCGGTTTAAAACCCTTCAAAGCCAAAGAACTCTTTCGTTTCATCAACCAAAAATTTGGCACTGATCTTGAGCAACTAAGTACGATTAAACAAGTTGAACGTGAGCTTTTAAAAAGTAAATTTTTCATCTCAGCGATAACCCCAGCAAAAATTCAGCAAAGCCAAGCAGTTGAAAAAGCTGCTTTCCAGCTGGCTGACGGTAAAATAATTGAAACGGTTTTCATGGACAACAAAGAAAACTTAAAAACCATCTGTGTCTCTTCCCAGGTCGGCTGCCCAATTGGCTGTCAATTTTGCACCACTGGCCAACTTGGATTTACCAGAAATCTGACCTGCACTGAAATATTGTCCCAGGTTTATTACTTTGCCAAGAAGTTTCGAATATCAAATATCGTCTTCATGGGCATGGGCGAGCCCTTTTTAAATTATGACAATGTTCTCAAAGCCGGCAAAATATTGAACCATGATCTTGGCTTAAACATTGCCTCGCGCAAAATAGTTTATTCAACTGTGGGTATCATTGCTGGGCTTGAGAAATTTAGCCAGGAAAAAGAACAATTCCGTCTAGCTTGGTCCCTGGCCTCGCCTTTTGATAGTATCCGCGAAAAACTAGTCCCTTTCAAAGGGCTCAAACCAATCGCGGAAACAATTAAAACCATGAAAGAGTATCAAGCCAAAACTAAACGCAGGATTACAATTGAATATGTTCTATTAAAAGGCATTAATGACAACCAGGCTGATATTGAAGCCTTGGCCCACATTGCTAAGTCAATTGACAGTTATATTAATCTGATCACCTATAACCCCTCCCCCAACTCACCCTTTAAGGCAGTCAATCCTAACCAAGCTTTTCAAACCCTAAAAAAATACCGGCTGGTCGTGACAGTCCGCAAAAGTCTTGGCCAGGAGATCTCAGCTGCCTGCGGTCAGCTGGGTACAGCTGATTGTAACCAAGAAAATTCTCTGCTAAAATAGTCTTATGTCACAAACAATTACACAAAAAATCTTGGCTAAACATGCGGGGAAAAAGAGCGTTGAACCTGGCGAGCTGATCGAGTGCAAAGTTGACCTGGTCCTGGGCAACGACATCACTACTCCTCCAGCCATCAAACAATTTGAGAAAATTGGCGTTGCAAAGGTTTTTGATAAAAAGAAAATTTATTTGGTTCCTGACCATTTTACCCCAGCCAAAGATATAAAATCGGCTGAACAGGTCAAGATGATGCGCGAGTTTGCTAAAAAATACGGCATTGTCAATTTCTTTGAGATCGGCTGCATGGGGATTGAGCATGTTTTGCTACCGGAAATGGGGGCAATTAAACCAGGAGAACTAATAATTGGCGCAGACTCTCACACTTGTACTTACGGAGCACTTGGCGCTTTTTCTACAGGGGTCGGCTCAACTGATATGGCCGCAGCTATGGCGACTGGCCGCGTTTGGTTTAAGGTCCCGGAACAGTTGAAGTTTAACTTTAGGGGTAAACTTCCAAAATGGGTCGAAGCAAAAGACCTAATCCTCTACACTATTGGCCAGATCGGCGTTGACGGCGCCAGATATATGTCCATGGAATTCACTGGCCCTGTGATCAACAAGCTTTCTATCGAAGGTCGGCTAACCATGGCAAATATGGCGATCGAAGCTGGTGGCAAAAACGGCATTTTCGCACCGGATGAAAAGACTGCCAAGTATTTCAAATCTCGAATATCGAATTTTGAATATCTAATTTCGTCCCCAAATTCCCAATACAAAGCAACTTACGACTGGGATATTTCTAAGATCGAGCCCCAAGTCGCCTTCCCTCACCTACCTAGCAATACTAAACCGGTCAGCAAGTGTGGCAGCGTTAAGATTAACCAATCAGTCATTGGCTCTTGCACAAATGGCCGGATTGAAGATATGCGCATAGCAGCTAAAGTTCTCAAAGGGAAAAAGGTTCATAAAGATCTGCGCTGCATTATTCTACCTGGAACCCAAGCAATCTCAATCCAAATGATCAAAGAAGGACTAACAGAAACCTTTATCAAAGCCGGCGCAGTTGTTTCAACCCCTACCTGCGGGCCATGTCTAGGCGGGCATATGGGAATACTAGCTGAGGGAGAACGATCTATCGCCACTACCAACCGGAACTTCGTGGGGAGGATGGGACACCCCAAGTCTGAGGTTTATCTCTCTAATGTGGCGGTGGCCGCGGCTTCGGCCATAGCAGGCAGGATTGTTAGTCCAAAAGCATTATAGTTTCAGGCATCCCCCACAAGCTCCGATATCCCAGATTATCAACCCCCTGGCCTAAATCATGCAGAGAGGTTCCACCACCCGTTGAAATATATAAGCCAGGGGTGAAATGTCTCGTCTCTTCTGTTAAACCCAAAGACGCTTTGACCATCGGGGCTGTCTCCCTACCGCTGAAGAACAATCGTTCAATCGAGCAAAGAGGAGCAAGCAGCCTACGATAAAGCTCTCTGACAACCGCATAACTAGTTTGATACTGCGGCAGTTCGATCTGGCCAAAGGCCCCATTCCAAAAAACAATCTTTTGCCCATCCATTAAAGCAATTATTTGTTTCAAGATTGCATCAGAAATGTCAAATCGCCCATCATCTTGCTGGTCTTGAAAAACAACCCTTATGCCTGCAGCTGGTAAATCATCCTGAAAAAAGGCAACCGTTCTAGCATGGTAAGCAAGGATCCCACCAATAAAAACAGTATCTCCTTTTTGCAATGTTTGACATAAGGGTTTAATATGTTCGAGTTTATCAGGTTTTATTCCGCCAAACATTGCAAGCATTGGATCGCAATTTTGCTTCATCATCAATTCATGAAACTGGCGATGGGCTGCTATCTCATCCTCCAACCAAAACCCAGCAACTGAAGGTAAATAGAGCAGCAGTTCAGTAACGCTAGCATTATCATGATGGCTGATCGGATAGCCGTCAAGAACATAAACATCTCCCAACATCGACAAGAAGAGACAAAAGGGGTGGCGCTGGTCCCAAAATGGACTTGCTTCTGCCTGGTCAAACCTTAAATTATCAAGCAAAACAATAGTGCCTTCTGTCGCTAAAGCTACCACTAATTCAACTGCCGATGACGGCACAACAGAAACAATACCTTCGGCATGCGGCTCACCCTCTATTTTATGGACATTTATATTTGGCAAAACGCTTTGGATCGCCTCAACCAAGGAGTCAGTTGTCATTGCCTGCTCAAAAACCTGAGGCCGACCCCGGTAAGTCAAAACAACAACTTTACCACGGTTATCTAAAATATGCTTCAGGGTTTTAAGTGAAGCGCGCAAACGAATATCATCATCATATGGTTGATGGACATCATTATAATCAACTCGCACAACAAATGTTTTGCCCGCAATAAACCTTGGTGATAACCGAGATAAAGAGCGAATGTTTTCTCTCTTGATCTCTGGCAAAAGACGTTTTGCTTCAGCACTACTTTTTAAGGCATCAACTTTACTCGCAAAGGCACCTGGATTATCCAAAATCGGCCTTAAGGCAAAGAGAACATCTGTCCAATTCTTGCGCAACTGCCAACGGCAATTCAACCTTTGTGTATTCCCTTGATCTAGAGCAACTGGGCCAGTCATTAGATATCCTCCAATTATTTTTCGTTCATCTTTTTGCCAAATTTCAGGCTAAATGTTATAATTTTGATATGAAAGGCAAAGCTTGGACTTTTGGCAACAATATTGATACAGACCTGATTATACCGGCTAGGTATTTAAACACCTCTGATCCAGCAGAGCTGGCACTTCACGCCATGGAAGATGCTGATCCAAAATGGGTTAGCAAAAAGGCCGAAGGTGACTTTATCGTGGCTGGAGAGAATTTTGGCTGTGGCAGCTCCCGTGAACATGCTCCGATTGCCCTTAAAGCCGCTGGGGTTTCTGCTGTAATTGCTAAATCTTTTGCTAGGATTTTTTATCGCAACGCTATTAATATTGGCCTGCCAATCTTTGAAAGTGCTGAAGCAGTTGATAGCATCAAGGCAGGCAATGAAATTGAAGTCGATTTAGCTAACGGTGAAATAAAAAATCTCACATCGGGGCAAAGCCATCGAGCGCAACCCTTTCCAGCGTTCATGCAAGAACTCATTAAAGCAGGAGGGTTGATCCCATTTTTAAAGCAGAAAAAGCACAAAAAATAGTTGTTTTTCTATCGCTGGTCTTGCTCTTAACCCTTACTGGCTGTAATACCGTGACTGAAATAGCACCACATTCTGCTGAGCCAACCACAACCACCACTACAACATCCACCACTACGACACTCCCTTCCCCCAGCACTACGAGTACAACATCCACCACTACAACACTACCTTCCCCCAGCACTACGAGTACAACTTCCACTACTACAACACTACCTTCCTCCAGTACTACGACAACAACTACCACCACCACGTTACCAGGAGTGACAACTACAAGTGCTGGCGCAACTACAACCGTTGCTGAGATAATTACTACCACCACTCACGCTGTAGTTACAACA
>Ga0066637_10003662_pt1 | contig 10309 bp, 15 predicted proteins | sample CryGeyCG2014_020_FD_62737 | JGI IMG/M metagenome (GOLD analysis project Ga0066637, IMG submission 62737) | Groundwater microbial communities from aquifer - Crystal Geyser CG08_land_8/20/14_0.20 | ecosystem: Environmental > Aquatic > Deep subsurface > Groundwater | place: USA: Utah: Grand County...
GGTTTTTGACAGTCGAGGAAGTGCGTAAACTATGGTAATAAATATAACAAGTAATGAAAAAGGTAGAAGTTGAGGTAAGGTTTCTTTTTTAAGAGAAAACTTTATTTGATTTTTTTTAAAAGAAATAATTTTTTCTTTTGGCATTTTACACAATCCGCTAGTGATTTTTGCGTATTCGTAAATAGTGTATAGAAGCAATAAAGCTGATAAAAATTTAATCTCTAAACCCCCAAACGGCAAGGCCGTCAAAGAGGCGGCAATACCCAAAAGAGGAAGAAGGAAAGCGCTGCAGACAGAACAGCCGCTCGCGGCGGCAGAAAAAAGCAGCGAGGCGAAAGTCTGGAAGTATGAAGTTCTTGAAGCCTTTTTCTTTTCTTTAATTACCTTAATTAGCATTGATACGGAAGCGCCTATTAAAACAGCATTAATTATGCTTAATACTATTTGAGACCAGCTATAAAAAGCCGTATTTGACTGCCAGAAAGAGTTCCAGGTAGTTTTTTGAATCAATAAGAAATAGTAAAGAAGAAGAACATTTAAGGCAATAAAAACTGTCAAAGCCCAAGAATATAATTTTGAAAACGTTTTCTTCAAGCCAATTCCTAATATAAAAACGGGCGAATATAATTTTTTCATAATGCTAAATACTGTAGTGATTATGGAAAGGTTTGTCAAGGGGAAACAATTACTTTTTCCTATTGATTTCTTTCCAAAAATAAATTATTCCAAGTATTAGAAAAACGACTACGAGAATCCACATTAAACCGCCAAAAAGACCCCAACCATTATTCATCATATTCCCGTAAAAATTTCCCATCATAGAATTATCACCTCCTTTACAACCGCTTAACCGTTTGCCCATCACTATATGCATCTGTTCTTCACCTTGTTCGCCCATCATTTTTTTCATCATTTCATTCATGGCAATGTGCCTTGAAGTATCTCCAATGGATTGACCCATAAAATACTCACCGATTTTCTCAAAGTCTGCGTCTTTGAGTTTAGAACAGGTAATTGTTTTGTTGCCTAGGCTATCTAAAAACTGTTTACCCATCTGTTCTTCTTGTTGCTGGCTTTGAGCGAAAGAGGAGATTGGTAAAACAAAACTGAAGACAAAAATAAAAGTTGCGAAAAAAAATAATTTTTTCATATTTTTATTTGGAATTATTAATAATATTTTGAATTATTTGATCAATTTCTTCTGGTAAATTGCCAAGATTGGCCTTTGGAAAAAATTGAGATAAAATAACCGGCCGCATACCGGAAATAAAAGTTTGTTTATTTTTGACATAAATATTTATCTTGCACGGTAAACATAGGCCAATTTTAATATCAGCTTTTAATACTGCATAAGCGCTCTTGGCGTTGCAGATTTCAATAATTTTAAACGGCTCAATTTGAAAGTTTTTTTCCGCCAGGGTAGCGGCGACGTCGTGAACATAAAGAATACGAAACCCTGCCTTTTTCGTTTCTTCCGAAACTGACTTTACCGTTTCGTCAAACGATTTTTTTGTGGTAACGGTGTAATCAAAGTTCATAATTTTAAAATTTAAATAGTAATTAAATCTTTCTCCGCCCATTTTAATAATACAGCATTGACGGCCACGATGATTGAGGAAATAGACATGAGAAGGGCGGAAAATTCCGGACGCAAAGTAATCCCGAATTTCGGATACAAAACTCCGGCGGCCACCGGAATTGCCAAAATATTATAAACGCTGGCCCAGACTAAATTTTCTTTCATCTTCCGGACCGTGGCTTTACTCAAACGGATGGCCCGCAAAATATCAGCCGGATCAGATTTCATCAGGACGACTTTGGCAGTTTCTATGGCTACATCGGTGCCGGCCCCGATGGCAATACCAATATTGGCCCGGGCTAAAGCCGGCGCATCATTGACTCCATCCCCGACCATGGCCACAAACTTGCCCTCATCTTGCAATTTTTTCACATATTTTTCTTTGTCTTCCGGCAAAACTTCGGCAAAGATCCGGTCAATACTAATCTCTTTCCCAATCGCCTCAGCCGTCTTCTTGTTGTCACCGGTGATCATCGCCACTTCAAGCCCTAACTCCTTCATCCGTAAAACGGCTTTTTTGGCATTTTCCTTTACAGGATCGGAGGCGGCGGCCACGCCGGCAACCTTCTTATCAACTGCCAGTATCATGATTGTCTTACCTTCTGAAAGTAGTTTGTCTATCTCTTTTTTTATCGGTAAAATATCGACTTTCCAGTCATTCATCAATTTTAAAGTCCCAACAAGAATGTGCTTTCTATCAACCACCGCCTCAACCCCATGACCGGCCAGGTTTTTAAACTTTTCAACTTTGGTTGAGACATTGACTTTTCTTCTTTTGGCTTCCTCAAGCACGGCCAGACTCAAAGGGTGGGAAGATTTGGCTTCGGCAGCCGCGTCCAAACGGATAATCTCATCGGCGGAAAATCCTCCGGCGGCAACTACATCGGTGATCTTAGGTTTTCCTTCGGTCAAAGTTCCGGTTTTATCCATAACCACGGCCTGAATTCTGGAGACCTCTTCCAAAGTCGGAGCATCTTTAATAAGAATGTTGTGTTTGGCACCCAGTCCCGTTCCAACGGCCACCGCTGTGGGCGTCGCCAATCCTAAGGCGTCCGGACAGGCGATGACAACGGTTGAAATCGCAAATGTTAACGCTAACATTATTGGTTCACCAATGATAAAATACCAAACGGTAAAGGTAAGAAAGCCTCCGCCAACAGCAACGATGACTAAGTAGCTGGCAAACCGGTCGGCAATTTTTTGTCCCGGAGCTTTGGAATTTTGGGCCGTCTCGACCATCTTGACAATTTGGGCCAGGCCGTGTCTTCTCCAATTTTTGTGGCTTTAAACCTAACCGATCCGGACGTATTGATGGAGCCACCGATTACTTTATTACCAACACTTTTGGCAACCGGCATAGACTCTCCGGTCACGAGTGATTCATCAATGGCGGTCTCGCCTTCAATAATTTCGCCGTCTACCGGCACCTTGTCTCCTGGTTTTAAGATAATAATGTCACCCAATTTCACCTCGGCCGTCGGAATCAGTTTCTCTTGACCATCACGTATCACTCTGGCTTGAGGAGGGACCAGATCAAAGAGCGCCTGCAAAGCATCGGTCGTCCCCCGCCGGCTTTTCATCTCCATCCAGTGACCAAATAAAACAAAAGTAATTAATAAAGCAGCTGCTTCATAGTAAGAATCACTGTTTCCCAAAAAAGTGAGAAAAACACTGAATGCATAGGCGGCCGTTATTCCAACCGCAACCAGGACGGCCATGTTGAGCGTTTTTGCTTGCAAAGCCTTATAAGTTGAATACAAAAAAATCCAGCCGGAGTAAAAAAACACTGGAGTGGTTAATAAAAATAATAGCCAAGTTACTGGAATAGGAGAAAATAGTGTTATTCTTAATATCTTTTTTCCTAAAGGAGAGTAAAGAATAATCGGAATTGATAAAATAAGGGCAAAGAAGAATTTGTTGCGGATGTCCTCCTCCATCAGCCGCGCCATTTCCCGCCCGGCCAGACCGGTGTGCTCCATGCCCATGCTCATCGTCATACTCATCTTCAGCTTTTTCCAAAATGACATCTTATCAACAGACTTCATTTTGCTGTGCCCATCCGTAGCTTTATGCGAAGGAGGGTGCTCACCGTGATTCATACTGCCATGATCCATTTTGTTATGATCCATATTTTGATTTTTCCTAAACAATTAAATTATTAATAAAAAAGTATATCAATTATTTTGAGATTTTGAGATACTTTTTTAACACAAAAGATGTGACAGGTTTTTTACTGACTATCCAAGCAAAAGGAAAAAAAATTATTTCCGGCAAACGGATAAAAAATTCTTGGAAAAAATCTAATACCTGATAATATTTTTTTCCAGAAAGTACTAATTTTTCATACTGATTAAGACCCTCAATTAGGGAAATTTTTTTGCTTAAAATTTTTTCGATTGTGTCCCCCACTGATTGGCCGTAAATCAAAGCCGGTCTTATCCCCTCACCTGTTAAAGGTAAGCAATGACCAGCCGCATCACCAACAATAAAAATGTTTTCATCAATTGGTGACAAAAGATCATGGGGAAAATAACCACCGTGGAGAGCGGCCGTTTTAAGCCCGAATCTTTTAACAAAATTGTTCAAATGGAGCTTTAAATTAGTCTCCCCATGATAACTGGCTACCCCAAAACGTGAATTTTTTCCCTGCGGAAAAAGCCAAAAAATGCCATTTTTAAATATCTTTGGCTCATACCAAAAATGTAAGTCCTCCGTCTGATATGGAAGAATGGTTTCAATACCAAAGGAAAGGTGTTCATTAAATTTTTTTTCTTTTTCTACCAAGACTCTTTCTGGTCCTGAGGCATCAACAAAAATTTCTCCGTAAAAATCACCTTTATCCGTTTTTATTATCTTCTTTTTTCTATCAAAACCAGTAATTCTCGCTCTTAAAAATTCTGCCTTCGATTTAGCTAAAAGTTTTTTTGCTAAAATTCCGGGATCAATGACACAAAAAGGGGTTTCCATAAAATAGTCCAACTTATTAAAAGTGGTATGAAGGGTCATCTTTGAATGTTTCTGCATCACTGCCTTTTCCAAACCCATTTCCTTTACCAAATAAAGAAGGGTGCCGCAGGCGCTTTTTATCCCTTTGCCCGGCTCTTTTTGATCGATGATCAAAACTTTACCCGATTTAATTTTTGAGGCGACTGACAGACCGGCAAAACTGCCTCCGGCGATGATGACGTCATATTTTATAAATTTCATTTTAACTCCTTTAGCTTTTTGATAAAATCTTCTTTATCCAAAGCGCCGGTGGAAAATAATTCATTGTTAATGATAATCCCCGGGCTGGCCATAATCCCGTATTTTTGCACTAATTCCATCCCTTTGGGAGTAGTCGCATCAATTTCTTCTATGTGCATTTTTAAATACTGCGGTTTTACTTCCTCAAAGATTTTCTTAGCTTTAGCGCATTCATGACAGTTTGGTATTGTAATAAACTGTATATTGATCATATTTATCTCATTTTAAAACCTAAGGGCATCGTCAAAAGCCCCCAAACAATAAAAATTGTTAGCAGTATCTAAAACGTTTTTTTTGCCATTTCTCTTTTGTTTCCAAAGTAGTACCAAAATAAAATCAGTACGGGAAAAAGCAGATTAAACCAGGCTCCTAATTTAAAATACGGAGTGGCTTTTTCAAACTGTTCAATCGGGATTTCCGCCTCGGCGATGGACTGTCCTCCTATTTTACCAAAAGCCATATTTAAACCGTCATGAAAGACCGAACCTTCATACCAAAGGTGACCAAAGATTCCGTTGAGAATAATAAAGGCTGAAATGGTAATCAAGGCCCAACCGGTGATTTTATCTACAATCGCTTTATGTTTTAATAATCCACCGGTCGCGTTTACTCCCAGTATTCCCAGGACCGAAAGAAAGATAAGCGGCAAAGCCCGACCTAACCCATTAACCGCCATATACCAAGCCCCCAACCCGACGCTTCCTGTTCCGGCCGCGGCGGTAAGAATCAGATAAGTAACCGGATTGGGACAACCAACTCCGGCATTGCCCAAAAAAAATCCTAAAAATAAAGCTTTGAAATAATCCGGTTGTCTTTGAATAAATCCGGGTACTTTAGAATACGACGGCATCTGAAAACTGATCAGAGCCAGGGTGGATAGGCCGAAAATAAGAGAGGCTACTCCGGCAATAATATAAAGAATTTTTGTTGCCTGATCCAAACCTAAATATTTCCCGACCAAAGCAATCGCCGCTCCGTAAATCGATAGCATAACTGTCAAACCAAATCCAAAGAGTAGAGCCATCAGGAGCCCTTTTTTGTAACCTTTACCCATGGAAAGTGGAACAATAATAAAGATTAACGGTAAAGTACAAGGAAGAACGATGTTGGAAACGCCGCCGGCAAAGGAAAGAATCGTCGTTAGCGTTTCTTTTGCCGAGGTGGCCAAATAGGTCAAAGCAACGATGATTGCCGTCAGTAAACCAAAGGCCAAGCTAACAAAAAAGACTTTCATAATTTTTATTATATAATATACCTTATTTTGATAAACTCCATTTAAATTTCCGCTCGGCTACTCCAGCAATATCTTTGATAATCAATTCAACAGATTTTGCTTCAGACAAAACCGTATCAAAAGTTAAGGTACCTTCGCGGTGGTGGCCACCCTGCGGACTTCCGGTCCAGATAGATTGGGTATAAGTTTTGCCTTGATCGTCAACAAGCAAACTTATTTTTGTGACATCAAATGACAGATCGACCGAATGAGTTTCAAACACAATATCAAAGCTTGGTTTTTCCCCAACCGCTAATGTTTTTGGTGTGACAGTGATTTTTACGTTTCCACCTTCGTTTTCTTGAGTCAAAGATTTATTTTTGTTACTCTCTGAAGCTTTAACAGAAACAGGTGTTTGGCTGTTACTTACTTTTGTATTTTGCGATCTAATAATTGTCAATATTACAATATTAACAATAATTATAAAAACAGGCAATAATATTTTGTTCATTTTTGTCATAGAGAAAACTTATTTTTCATTTTTTTAATTTGATGTAACATATATAAAATTCCTAATAAATTCATTACTATTCCAAATACAATGATAGGAATCTGATATCGGGTCAAAAATATGGCAAAACCGGAAAGTCCGATGATTGGTAAAACCTCGGTCAAATGATGGGCACAGCAGGCGATCATTGAAGCACCTGAAGTACCGGTTGAGGCGGCGGTGACGGCTCCGGCTTGATTTGTGACTGGCGAATGACTGATAATATTTTTTAACCGGGTAAACAAACCGACTTGGATTCCAAAGCCCAAAGACAAAGCGATCATCCAGTACCAGAGTTGTTTAAACTGCGAGACTGTTGCAGACAGGCTGGCCGAAGAAATAGTCATCACTAAAAAATAAAAAAGAATGAGAGAAACCGCTGCAATTAATCCGTTTTTAATTTCTTTTTTCATAACCTAATTATATTTCGTTTTCATTAAGATTTTATTAAGATTGAGGGAGTTGACAAATTTAAAAATATTTACTGTATAATCAAAAAATGGTAAAGAAACAAGAATCATTTAATTACGAAATTAAGTTTTCAAAAAAGTTCTTAACGATCGTTTTTATTCTTCTTTTGTTTTTGGGCTTGGTTTATTTTTCCAGGAGATTTTTGATTGCCGCCAACGTTAACGGAAAATCAATTAGTAGATTATCTGTCCTAAAAAAACTGGAAAAACAGGGCGGTGAAAAAATTCTTGAAACGATGATCACCGGAGCTCTTATCCGCCAGGAAGCCGAAAAAAGAAAAATTATTGTCAGCCAAAAAGACATTGATGCGGAAATGAAAAAAATCCAAACCTTTTTGGCCGATCTAAAAACCAAGGCAAAAATAAACTACTTTGTAGACTATTAATGCCCTTTAAATTACATTAAGTCATTCCCATCCCCTCGAAGATTACACCGTAATATTACAGAGTAGTATCAACTTTCCATTATTCGTAATTATTCAATTGTCCTAACCAATCAAAACATATCTTTTGTAGGTTATAAGCAATTGACAGGTTAACAAAAATATGTAACCCTTTTTTATGAATTTTCAAATAAAACTTTATGAAGCTAATGAAAGAAAGATTATTGATGATTTTATTGCCAGTCTAACTGATAAAACAATTTCAAAAATATTTTGGTTATTTGACCTTTTGGAAAAATATGGCCCAAATATTGGAATGCCTTATGTCAAAAAAATTGCCATTAACATATTTGAGCTAAGAATAAGAAAACAAGAATCGATCAGATTTTTCTTTATTATCAAAAACAATACTATCATTATTCTTCACGGATTTAAGAAAACTAAGTTCAATATCGAATCCGAACGATTTAGGATAAAATGTTCGGATTATGAAACATAACAAATTAAGCTCAAAAGAACGAGATAAAATAGCTCTTTTAAAAGCAAAGGGAGTAAGCGTGAGTGAGATTGCCGAAAGATTAGTCAGAAGTAAATCAACGATCAGCGATGAACTTAATCGTAATGGTCACTGGGAAGGAGGTGAATTTAAATATGAGGCAATCTCTGCTCAAGAAGAATATGAATTAAGAAAATCAAAAGCTGGAAGGCGAGAACCATTAAAAAATGATTTTGTTTACAGTTATACGATTGATAAGTTGAGATCTGGCTGGGCACCTGAACAGATATCTGGAAGATTGAAATTGGAGCATAAAACAGATAAAAGATTAAACATTAGTTACGAAACTATTTATCAATATATTTTTAACCCTAAAAATATACGAGAAAGATTATGGGAATATCTTCCCCGTCACCGGAAGAAAAGAAAACAAAAAGGAGGCAGAAAAGTTCATAAAGGCAAGATTGAGAACAGAATCTCTATTCATTTAAGGCCAAAATCAATTGATAAAAGAAAAGAGTTTGGCCATTTTGAAGGAGACACGGTTGAAGGACTTGGTCACAAGGATGGATTTCATACCGAAGTTGAAAGACTGTCTCGAATAACATTTGCTATTAAAGTTAAGTCAATATCGTCGATGGAAGCCTTGAAAGCTCAAAAAGAAATATTTACAGAGTTACCGAGTAAGGCCAGAATATCGGTGACACTCGATAATGGACGGGAGAATCATTTACATCAAGTACTTAAAAAGGATTTAGGAATAGATACGTATTTTGCAGATCCATACTCGTCCTGGCAACGAGGAACCAACGAATACCATAATGGGCTTTTAAGAAGATATTTTCCTAAAAAAACGAATTTAACAGATGTTACCCAAGAAGAATTAGATGAAGTTTTATGGGAGATAAATAACCGACCAAGAAAAGTGTTAAAATATCAAACACCATTAGAAGTTTTTAATTATTATTTATCCAAGTGTTCGGATTGAACCTTGAATGTAGGAAAAAGAAAATGAAGATTCCAAAAAAGGAATTAGAAATTGCCAAAAATCGTTTGACAAAATATAACGTATAGGTTATATTTACATCATATGAGCAACTACCAAGATCTAAAAAAGCGTTTGCTAAAAAACAAAGGAATAAAAAAAGAATATGACAGGTTAAGACCTGAGTATGAATTATTGGATAAAATTATTTCTCTCCGTCTTAAACAAAAAATGACCCAAAAACAACTGGCGAAAAGACTTGATACCAAACAATCGGCCATATCAAGACTTGAAAAAGGAATGATTAATCCTACAATAGATTTTCTAAACAAACTCGCTTCTGCTTTTGGGAAAAAACTGATCGTTGAATTTAAATAATAAAGAAGTTAAATTTTGAAGATTACACTTGACGAGCTATTGTATAATTTAATCCTATTTTAAAATCAAAAAGTTCTTTTTTTATAGACTAAGTAAGTCTTGCCAAATTTTTTTTCCATTTCCTTTTCTTCTTGTTTAGCCAAAATAAAATAACGGATAATCAAAATCGGCGCCATGATTAAGGTAATTAACGTCGGCCACTGGAGAAGAAAGCCGATGATGATCAGGATAAAGCCTGTGTATTGAGGATGACGCAGGTAATGATAGATTCCGGTAACCGCCAAAATATTTTTCTTCTGGGCTTTATATAAAATTTCCCAAGCCGAAGCAATCAGAATCAGTCCGCCAACTATCATGCCGTTGCTCAACATATGGAGCCAGTTGAAATGAGGATCGCCGGCAATGTTTAAGATTTTATTTAAGATATGCCCGGAGTCGTGGGAAAAATCTATATTAAAGAATTTACTGCCGAAAAAAGAAGTAAAAAGATAGATTGTCAAAGGAAAACCATACATTTCGGCAAAAAGAGCAATAATAAAAGCGGAAAACGACTGATAGGTGCGCCAATCGGTTTTACTGCGTGGCTTAAAAGCCGATTTTAGAAATACTAAAAAAATAACTACACTAATTATGACAAGAAACCAGTTTCCGTACTCGTACTTCATAATGATAGAATCTTACCGATGAACTTTTCTTTATCCAAGGAACCGGTAGAAAATAATTCACTGTTAATAATTATCCCAGGATTGGACATTACCGAATGTTTGATCGCCAGTTCCAGCCCTTTTAGACTGGTGATATCAATTTCCTCAACCCATAGATTCAGATAAGGAAATTTTTTTTTGACTTCCTGGAATATGATTTTAGCCCGCTCGCATTCCAGACATCCCGGAGCTGTCAAGAACTGAATTCTAATCACGGATTTTTTTAGCTTTGTAATTCTTTAATGTGGCTGAGAAGAACATTGGTCGGAACATTCATATTGGGAAAGTCAGCGCTGGAGTGGACT
>Ga0066637_10003669_pt1 | contig 10298 bp, 6 predicted proteins | sample CryGeyCG2014_020_FD_62737 | JGI IMG/M metagenome (GOLD analysis project Ga0066637, IMG submission 62737) | Groundwater microbial communities from aquifer - Crystal Geyser CG08_land_8/20/14_0.20 | ecosystem: Environmental > Aquatic > Deep subsurface > Groundwater | place: USA: Utah: Grand County...
AGGGTGCTTTACCTCATCTTCAAGCTGGGATAGCCCCTGATTCAATCAGGTGCCTGTCCCTGCGAAAGCAGGGGCTGTCAGGAACAGGAGGCACAGAAGATACAATGTTTTCAAAATCCAACAATCACCCGAAAACAAATTCTGGCGCAAAATTGTGCAATTTTTCTGTAACCAGTCAAAGAAGTATTTAATTGATAGAATTATCAAGATAATCGTCATCTTCACTTTTTCTTAACAGCAACATATTTTTGAAATCTGCTTCTCGGTTTATCTGGAATTGTACGCTGTAGATACTTCTTTTCAATTAAAGGAGTTAATACATCTTTCAAAAAATATACTCTGTGTTTTAGGTTTAGAAAACTCATCATTTCTTTCAATGTACGAGGTTGTTCACAAAATTTTAAAGTTTTAGCTATTCTATCTCTGATTTCAACTTGTGCGGTGACTTGTGCGGTGACTTGTGCGGTGACTTGTGCGGCAGGATGAGGAAAGATTATTGTGAAGGTGTCGTTTTTATCATCGCTTTTCCATGTCGCAGTAGGATATCCTGCTTTTTTCAGGGATAAAATTGCAGTTCTAAAACCAGTTCCTTTTGTTTCTGCCCATCCTAAATCGTAAAAGACTTTGGCAATTAGGGTATTGCGCAACTCCGAACCAGGAATTTCATATTCCTCCGGGTCTTTTAAAGAATACCCAGGGTTGTAAAATTCAATGCGGTCGTTATATATGCGAATTTGTGATGGCGATGGATGGAAATAATTTTGATGCATAAGAAGATTGCTAAGTGCCTCCCGCAACGCTCTTTTAAATGGGTCATCGCCTATGCGGGCTAAATTTTTGCCTAACTTAAAAGGAGTAAGATAAAATCTGTTAATAATATCTAATGCCTGATTGCGAATCTGTATTAAATTGCCGGTAAGGTCGGTTGATAAAAATGGGTCTTTGTCTTTTCCCCACTCAATCCCTTTTATACGGATGATATCAAGCCTAAAATGTGGAAAAAGTCTTTTTGTGGTATCTGTTTTCGCAAAGAGAAGTGTGCCAGCAACTGTAAGATATTTGCCATCTTTAGAAAGCATATTATATGCTTTAAGCAGTTCTCCACCTTTTAGACTTAACTCTTCAGTATCCTCTTTCTGCAATTTTCTTATTTCTTTAAAAGTAGTTATGGTCTTTTCATCAATATCAAAAAGGTCACTATCTCTTAAAACCTGAGCGTCAGGAGAAGACAGGCGCTCCTGGAAAAATCTTTGCAGGTCTTGATCTGTTAAACGCTGGTCAACCGAACCAATGCGTTTATATCCACCTTTCAAAGGTCCGGCGTCTTTAATGTAAATGGGCTTTTCATACTTTAGCGCTTCTTCTACTTCAATTATTACAAAGTGTTTACCTCTTTCTTTTACAATTTTGGGCTTTGTAACAGGACAGAAATTAAATTTTTCACTAACCGTGGAAATCAGGTCATCTATTATCTTTTGAGGATTTTTTACACCCTGCTTAATCATATTGTGTTTATCTTGTTTTACACCTAATACGATGGTCCCACCTTTAGTATTTGCAAATGCAGATATGGTCTTCCAGATATTCTGAGGGATATTATTTTCTGCTTCTTTATATTCTGTGGTAGCTGTTTCATATTTTTCCAACTGTAATAAATATCGTTTCATTCTTTCTCCTTATTTATGTTAACAAAAAACTGTTTCAAAATTATTGTTTATTGGAATCCTCTACCTTCCTTATCTACTAACTCATAGCCCCCAGACTTCAACATCGCGGCAATTCTTTCCGAATCCGCCTCATTCATCTGACAACCATAGGTCTTAATAAAGACGAGGGGTTGGCGAGCAACAGAAGTCTTTTTATTGCTTTGACTTGACATAAATTTACCTTTCTACCTACTTTTGCTCCTATTTTATGTTTTACCAATGGTCCTGTCCCTATTTTGATATTACCCTATTCATTCCCCCATTCAAAGACTTATTACCCTATTCGTTCCTGCCCGACGACAGGCGGGTCCATTTAGCAGATTGCCCTTTCCCTAAACAGATAATCTTTTATTTTTCAAAAGTTCATAACGTCCTCTGCGTTTTGGGCCAACAAATCTTACCTTACCAGCTTTTTTAATTCTACGATATCTCTTTCTATTGTCTTTTCATTAACACCAAATTCCTTTGCTAATGTAACCAAAGTAAAAGGTTCGTTCATTTTTATTTTCTCAAGTATTAAATTTTTACGCTCTTTTTTGCCAACACTTTTTACCGACATTTTACCGACACTTTTTACCGACATTTTACCTTCTTCGCCTACAATAACTCTATTGAAGGTTATAGTGAAAAAACCGTTGGTTTCTATCTTGGGTATTTTAAGCCCATATTCCTTCATCCATTGCCTCATTTTATTAATCCCTGTGCCCAACTTCTCCACAAAATCCAACCTGGAGAACAAATCTGCAATAGTTTCATTCCTCCGCTTTGAATCATTTAAAATGTAACCGAAATCTGTCCTGCTCGATCAGGATTTGTAACCCTGACCTTTTCAATGTAGAGGCAGGACTTTAGTCCTGCTTTGTTTCAGCGACTCTACGAGAATCGCCTCTACAAGAGTCTTTCTCTACTTTTAAGATAAAAAGGGATTTGAAACCTGTTTCTGACAGGTTCAGGAATCTCCATACATTGTGTGGATTATAAATTCCGCCCCAGCAGAAACAAACAGCCCCTATGGTTACAAATTATATGACTCAACAACCTGTGGTTGGGTTACCTACTTAAATGATTTGACAGGTGTTAACAGGCTGTCCGAGAACACCTAATACCGGTTTGAATTACACTTCCCTGCTTTCGCAGGAACAAGCTCGGTTACCCTCCTAACCCCTGACCCCACTCATTCCTTTGGCAAAAGATTCAAGATATTCCCTTTAAACCTCAAGAGAACACCCTTCCTTCGCTTGACCTTCAGTAAATATGGAGTGCAACAACCATGTTGTTGCAAACGGCTTCAAGAAAGTATCCTTCTTTTACTTGGTCTTCAGTAGAAACTCTAATGTAAATAGCATTTTATTTATTGAATTAAAATGCTTATAAGAAGAAATAAAAACGACATTATAGAAATAATATAAAATAGCCCAGTTATAGCAACAAGTTTAGCATTCAACTAATTTCATGCTAACTTCTTTATGACTCGGTGCGAAGCACCGAAAAACATCAAAATCGCCGACAAAAAGATTTTTTCTTTTGAATTTTTGCCCCCTTTAATTTTTTATCTTTAAGGAGAACCAAAAATCAAAATGCCAGAAAAGTCAAAGAGTTACAACAAAAATCCGCTCCGAAAGTCTATATCCGAACTTTCGGCTGACCTTATATTTCGGCTTTGCGTGTCCTGACGGGTTTGGGCGGCGGCAAAATGCGCCAAACACTCTGCGTCCTCACCCTCGCAAAAATTCTCTAAAAAAACTTGTCCTGAGTTCAGTCTTGTTACCTACACTTTTCCGTGAAGAACCATGAACTTTTATTATCTTCTCTCAAAGTTATTTGCCCCTCTTTATGTCTAAATATTCCTTTTTTAATACAATTCATACATACTTTGGAAAGGATATTTCTAATTTTATCCATTTTTCTCTTAACACCAAATATTTCTGCAGTTGCGTCAATAAGAGCCTCTACACTAATGCCACAAGAATTTTTGACTATAAGTACCATTGCATTTTGAATTTCTTCAGGTGGAATATGTTCAACACGTCGAGATGTTTCAGGGGAGTCAGGAACAGGAACTCGCACCGGCACATTTCTTACTGAAAGCGACCACAAGAAATCTCCTTTAATATTGTCCGTTGCCAAATTCTCCACGGTACATTTAACTTTTTGTGAGAAATAAGTATTACACATAAAGTTCAAAATCTTTGCTGTTCGTTCAGTAAGAAGCCTTATATGGATAGGCGCTTCTATTTCTATAATTCTACTAACTACTCTCTCTATTTGAGAATTTAATGACAAATCTCCCGCAATAGGTCTTATATTACAAACATTGTATGGGATAGTTCCCGGAATTTGGTCTAAGCTAAGGGGTTTTATATACTTAATATTTTCTTTTATTTTTACCAATGGATTATCTGCTCTATTTGAATTCCCTTTATTTCCAATTGAGTTATAAATATTTCCTTCTCTTGCTTTTTGAATTGTTTGTTTAATTCGTTCAATTTCTAATTTCCTTCTAAATAACCAATCAAGTGACCAAATATGATGAATTTGCCAACCAAGTTTTTCCAAAACTTGTTGTCTAAGACGATCACGGTCACGGGCTGTATATGATGAATGATAAGTAGCACCATCACACTCTACCCCCAGAAGAAAATATCCTGGTTTGGCAGGGTCTATCACTCCAATATCTATGCGGTAAGAACTACAGCCTACTTGTGGTATTACCTCATAACCTAATCTCCGAATTTCATTAGCAACATCTTCCTCAAATGGGGATTCAGGTTCACCACCCCATTTAATCTCTAAATCCAATGAATCAGGGCCTCTTTCCGCATAATCCAGATAACGCCAGAGATGTAATACTCCTGGTGCTTTTGTCTTTTTTAAATTGATATCTGCAGTTTTTATTGAACTGACAATTACTACTTCTTCTCGTGCCCTTGTAATAGCAACATTAAGCCGTCTTTCACCACCCCGCTTGTTAAGTGGACCAAAACCCATGGTCATATTCCCTTGCTTATCTTTACCATAGCCAATGCTAAATATCATAACGTCTCGTTCATCACCTTGAACATTCTCTAAATTTTTAACAAAAAATCCTTCCAAGCGGTCTTCTTTAAAGAATTTTTCGAAATCAGTATTTTCTTTAAGTCGTCGTTCAATTTCATCTTCTATTGTAACCCTTTGCGGTAAACTAAAAGTAACAACACCAAGAGTCTTATGAGGAGATTTTTTAAAATGCTCAAAAACTAAATCAGTAACAACATCTGCTTCTCGCTTATTATCTCTTTTTCCTCCTCGGTCATAAACTCCATCCTGAACATATTTAAATTGAACTTTTGAAATCTCGTCTTCCAATGGAGATGGGAAAGTAACAAGACCATCTTTATAAAACCAATGATTTGAAAAAGCTATAAGTGATTCATATTTACTACGATAATGCCATCTAAGCATCTTTTGGGGTAATACAATTGATACACATCGGTCAAGAATACTTTCTTCATCAATAGAAACCTCATCATCGAGATTATCCCAATCAATTTCTTCTTCTCCTATTGCTTCCTGCTTTTGAAAAAAAGGCGTTGGAGGAAGTTGTTTATCGTCTCCAACAACTGTAAGTTGCTTTCCTCTATATATACTTCCCACACTATCTTCCGGACAAATCTGCGATGCTTCATCAAAAATAACTAAATCAAATTGTAGTTTCGGGTCTAAAAATTGACTAACCGATATTGGACTCATCATAAGACATGGCTTTAAACGAAAAAGTAGGTTTGGTATTCTTTTGAAAAGAACGCGGATAGGCATATGACGCCGACTTTTGGCAGATTCTCGTTTCAAAATAGCAATTTCAGAGCCACTTACATCAATAATAGTTGATGGTCTATGCTTACTTGCTTGTTCAATAACCCGAAATGGAGAAAAATTAACAAATTTTGTATCCAATGATCTGAACTCATTGATTTCTTCATCATGATATTGCCTCTGGAACTCTCCCAAACGAGAGTCTTTAGTTAGAACATTTTCAAGCCGTGTTTGATAAACTGATTTATGATAAATATCAACAAGCTGCTCTTCTGACGGCACTTTTTTTACAAGTTGTTGAAAAAAACTATTAAATTCTGTTTTTTCGAATTGCCTTTCTATTGATTTAAAATTAAGCCATATCTGAAGGTCATCTATACAACTTATTAAATGTTGAAGTTTATTTTTGAAATTTTTCAATTCCATTTTTAAAAAGCCCTTATCGCATTCAAAATTTGTTTCTAACTCGTCCAGATGCTTTTTGAGATTTGAATAACTCTGGATAAATTTTTCACAGAGTGGAGCAATATCTGCCTTCCTACAAATTAATTTAACAAAGTTAGTTGGCATTTGTTTGCCTGCAAAAAGTTCTCGTACTTTTATAGCCCATTTTAAAGTATCTAAAATTTCATTCCAGTTTGTAGTGAGTTTTTTGAAATGAGAACCGAATTGGTCCTGCAGATTCTTTTCTTCATTGATAAATCTTTCAAAACTAACAATTCCTTCATTTGTTGTTAGACTCAAAATCTGATTGGGAAGAATGTTTCTAATATCCTTCATTTTTTGTTTTAATTCCAATGCTTTTTGTAAATCATTTTTGAACAGAGGTGGAAACTTGCGAGTTTTGATGTTACGAGCAATTAAATGTCTATCCCAATAATAAATTGGATTGAACCAGCGAAAATACCATTTACAATAAATCCTACTGAATCGCTTGTCAATCTTTCCTAAATCTAAATTAAATAATCCTTCATTATATATTGCAAAAAACTCTTTTGATTTCCAATACACATCATATATTTTCTGAAATCGATTTGCTTCCTCTATAAATTCATGGAAATCAACATCAGAACAGGTCAACCAGTGCGGTTCAGGACAAAGTGTTTCTTTGAGGAATTTAGAAGTTTTCTCTAACCATGCAATATCAGTTAGGTTTTCAGGATGTTCTAAATTAGTATTTGATGTATATTCAATAGCCAGAGGCATAAGAGTTTCTATTTCAATAACTAATTCTTCTAAAAGATCCAATATTTTTCTTTTTAAGGCAAAAGTAAATTTAGTTTCACGAAAATCTTTCCAGCTAAAATTATCACCTTCCTTTGCTACCTTCCATACACTTTTGAGCTTTTTTATGAGGTCTTCAATCCTGACAAATTCTTCGGCTGTTAGACTTTCAGGATCGAAATCTGCGGGAATATATGGAAATTCTTGCAGCTTTAATAATTTGCCAATAATTTCATAGACACTCCATTTCATAGGTTCATACTGTTTATGAAGCGCCTCAACATAGTTATTTAAGTAATTCCTTAATCGACTTATTTTTTCAAATTCAGAATCTGCAAGAGATTTTTGTGGCACAGGAATTTCCTCAAGACATCGATCGAGTTCAGATACTACCTCACGTTTATTGGCTTTATGGCTATGGAGTTCTAAACAAAAATCAGATAATCCGACTTCCTTTAGTCGTTTATAAACAACCTCAAGTGCCGCCATTTTTTCACTGACAAAAAGAACGCTTCTTCCTCGAACAATAAACTCTGCAACAATATTGGCAATAGTTTGGCTTTTTCCCGTTCCTGGTGGACCTTGAATAACAAAGCTCTGCCCTTTCAAAGCATACTGAATACATAACTGCTGACTACTATCAGCATCAAGTACCTGGAATGTTTCCATCGGCTTTTGGATCTTATCAATCTCTCTTTCCGTAGGCAAATCACTAATAATTAAATCTTTTTGTAAAACTCCTTCTCCTAAAGAAGAAATAATATTATTAGAAGCAATTGTTTTAGCATTTGTATCCAGATCATGATACATTACTAATTTGTAAAAAGAAAAGATTCCAATATACGCTGCAAGGTCAATAAACCAAGAACTATCATCTATTATTTTTTTTATTGAATCAAAGATATCTTGAAGGTTTTGTCCTTCCCATTCATCAGGAAGGTCTGGAAGACTGATTTTGTAATCATTTTGTAATTTTACCTTTAAAGCCGGATTAAAGATTATATCTTCTACTATTGGATACAAAGTAAATGGATATCGAATTGATTCCCGTTTCAGTTCTACAGGGACTAAAATAAGTGGAGAACTTACATTCTCTGAGGTTTCAACTTCTTTCCAAGTTAATATTCCAAAAGCAATATAAAGAATACGAACTCCACGTTCACGATAATCCGAGTTTGCACGCCTATAAATATTTTTGAGTGTTTGTTCTATTTCTTTCCTGTCTTTCAAATTGCATGCAATTTGATTTTTACCTATATTTAATTTCATAATTTCTTCAGTACTATAGATCTTATCCTGATGGTTTGATTTATCATTAGAATCTAAATCTTCATTAATAGGCTCTTTAGGGGGCAGCCAAATTTCTAAACTTTTTTCGTCTATAACAAGTTGATTAAATAGATTAATAACATCAGGGTAAGAAATTTTTAGAGTGGATCTTTTGGAAGGAGTAAAATACAAAAGACGGTTGCGCTTACTCAGGTCTATTAACCTTTCTTTACATTTCTCAAGATATTGTTTTAAATGCTTGGAATTTTGGGTTTCTGAAGTTAGGAGGGTATTCTCAGTTCTTGAATGCATATCCATCTCCTCCTGCCTCCTTGATATTTTTTATCAAGGAGTATTTTGTCATAATTTTCGTTTTTCTTTGCATTTTTAAGCTAAATTTGATACAATTTAACAGAGCTATTTCGGTTGCATTTTAAATGATTCAACAAGGACCTTTTTGGTTACATTTTAGATAATTCAATTCGGCATCTACAGTTTTTCTATCGTTTTTGAATTCTTCAAAAGACATGTTTTGAGTATATTTTTCTATGAGATTTATTGAATCCAGGATATGCCGTAGGTATGCCTTATAATCTCCCTCCAATTGTCTCTGCCCCCTTTAAAATATATGGGGCAATATATTTATTCAACCCTCTTCTTGAGATTATGCTTACTTTTATTACTTCTTTTTTGAATAATTGCCTAATTCAGCTCCTAATAACTACTACAGAGATTATATTACAAATCAAAGAAGGAGTCAAATGTGTAAATATTCAGTGAACCCTGCAGAATCTGTGCCTTTCAAGTGTCAGATTGCCACGCTCATTTCATTCCCCTTCGCTTTGAGGTTGCTTCGTCTGCCTCGGGCAGACTCCCAATGACATTCTTCGGCTCACCGCAATGACAATAACAGTGTTTACTGAGCGTTTATGCCACTGCTCAATCTCTTCGCGGTCGAAGCGCCATTGCATCTCAATTTTCAAAGCTGGAATCTTGCCACCTGGAAAGTTAAAAAATATAGAGTTACCTACTTTTCCACATTCTCAGAAGTTTCCTCTCGGTAAAAGTTTTTTGGAAGTAATTCTGCTACCTCTCCCAGCTTTACTACTTCCAAATCCTCTGGGCGAACATACCATCTGCCAATCTTAGTGGCCTTGATTTCCTTCAGATTGATAAGTTACCTGACTCTTTCTAAAGTTCTGTCTGCTTCCACTTTAGCTGACTGCATTATTTCAAGAGCAGCCGAAGGAATATCGTATAATTCTTCCATAAATTTAACTATCTCTTTCTTGTTAGAAAAATTAAAGTCAAACAGCCTTACAAGAACCTTTCTTATTAAAGGCATCTTCAGTCTCTTTATCTTCTATCAAATAATCCCCAAAGATTATATCTCCCACCCTGAACAACCTGAAAGCAAGTAACAAATCGCTCATTGAATTTATTATTCCAGCAAAGCCTGATATGTCGCTGTTCTGCTCTACATAATCTGGGAAATCTTTAATCAAAATGACCTTTGGAAAACCTTTGCATCCTAATTTTCCTTTCCATTCTTTTGCATCGGGACCTTGTTTCACAGAAATTATCTCAAAATCCCCAAAGTCCAATTCCTTATCTTGGATTTTAAAGTTCTCAATGGTACTGTTAACTATATAATCTTTGGGCGGGAAACTAACCATCTTCTTTACCTAAATATTTCCTTACGATTCTATATTCTAACATAAACAGGAAATTAAGTCAATTTTTTATAACAGCAGGCAACAGGCTAAGATATGTCACGCAGAAGTCCCACTATAGTCATACAATAGTGCTCCCATCTGACAGCCATAGGTCTTGATAAAGACGAGGGGTTGGCGAGCGGCGGAATCCTTTTTATTGCTTTGACTTGACATAAATTTATCTCATCTTTTAACAATGTCATGTCATTTTATATTTCTTCTTTAATTCTTCTGCCCGATTTATCCCTTCCTCGGTTAAACAAACTGATTTACTTCTTCTACCTTGAGTAATAAGTCCTTTCTCCTCTAATTTATTAAGGCTCTCAAAGGGTAGTTTTTGCCCCCGTTTTTTCCTCGGCTTTTGGCACAAGGAATACCTATTTTAATTTTTTGTTTTCATTATTCTTTTATTTACCAATAATTTTCCAGTAGCCACCGCTTGTTTTCCCTTTTCTTTCTAAAATGCCTTTTTTCTTTAATTTTCCAAGATATTCTTTTACAGTATCCGGACCTATCCCTAACTTTTTTGATATTTGGTTTCTTGAAATTCTTGGATCTTTTATAATTTCACCAAGTACTTTAGATTCCAAAC
>Ga0066637_10003674_pt1 | contig 10292 bp, 11 predicted proteins | sample CryGeyCG2014_020_FD_62737 | JGI IMG/M metagenome (GOLD analysis project Ga0066637, IMG submission 62737) | Groundwater microbial communities from aquifer - Crystal Geyser CG08_land_8/20/14_0.20 | ecosystem: Environmental > Aquatic > Deep subsurface > Groundwater | place: USA: Utah: Grand County...
CCGATGTTCAGAATGACCGGCGCTAACGAAATCCGGAAAAACCTCGTTTTCTTCGAGGCGCTCGGGTTGAAGGTCCCACAGAACTGCATCGGTTACAGACTTTCGCGAGGCATCTCCGGCGATGCATGGAAAGAGGCTCTCGTCCTCGTGAATCCCAATCCTAAAGCCGAAACCTTCCAGATTCCGAAAGGAAAATGGATTCTTGTCGTCGATCATTCCAATGCAGGAACCGAGATCATCGCACCGATTTCCGGTGTCACAGTTCTCGTCAAACCAATCTCGGCAATGGTGATGTACCGATTGTAATTTTTAAAATCAACTATTTCGTAATGTTTCAGGAGAAATTTATCATGTTGTTTCACTTCGATAATCCAACTGTCCGCCGGACACTGAAAACAATCCTTCCGATTCTGTCCGTCCTTTTAGTCTGCTTTTTTTCGACCTGCGGGAAATCCGCACAAACGACCAAACCGACCGAACTCATCGATTTTCTGCGCATCGAGCCGGGAATTTCCGATACGATCTTAGTCGATGAACTCTTCTACGCCAAAAAGTACAGGCTGAGATTCGAAGCCAATCCGAATATCGACATCCGATACGAATCAAGCCCCAACCGGCTTATTCTAATTCCCGACAGTTCATTTTCGGGATTTTCGCTTGTGAAATTCACCCAGCGTGGACAGGCGATGACAATTCCAGTGATCGTCAACAGAAAAACAGGCGTGACTTTTCGTTATCATCCCGAAAATCGAAACGCCAAAGTATTTGTCATGGGAAATTTTAACAACTGGAGCCGAACGCAAACGGAAATGTCAGACGCGGACGGTGACGGATTTTTTACACGCGAAGTATTCCTTGAAGATGGCGTTTACGAATACCAGTTTGTCGTCGATAAAAAGGAAATCCGCGATCCAATGAATCCGGAGAAAACAGATAACGGTTTCGGCGCTTTCAATTCGCTTCTCCGTGTCGCTTCGCCGGACAAACAAAATGTCCCAAATCTGTATTTTCTCCCGCAAACCGATTCGACGAAACTAACGTTCGCGCTTCAATCTCCGATTCCAAGCGACAGCGTGAAAATTGTCGTCTTGCAAGACAACTCGCTTTACGAGTCAGTACCAATTTGGCAAAACGGTGTTGTTAATATTGACATCGCGCCGATTAAAAAAACCAACAAAATCGTCACTCTGCGCGTCGTCGCCAGTTATCACAATCAGCCGGGAAACATCATTACCGTCTGGCTGAAAAACGGCAAACCTCTCTCGGATTCCGACGCATTTATCTGGCAGGACGCAACGATCTATTCGCTGATGATCGACCGCTTTGTCGATGGCGACACTTCGAACAATCATCCGGTAAAACATCCGCTCCTCGACCCGCGCGCCAATTTCCAGGGCGGCGATTTCTCCGGAATCATCCAAAAAATCGAAGCGGGATATTTTGACAGTCTCGGTATCAACACGATCTGGATTTCGCCTGTGAATAAGACAACAAATCTCGCCTATCAGGAATGGCCGGAACCGCGCCGATATTTCTCCGGTTATCACGGTTACTGGCCGATCAGTCCGAATGAAACCGAACCGCGTTTCGGAACCATCCAGCAATTTCAAAACCTCGTCAATGCCGCGCACAAACATCACATCAAAGTGCTTCTCGATTTCGTCTCCAACCACATTCACATCGAACATCCGTGGTGGACGGAACACCGCGACTGGTTTAGTCCGCTTTACCTTCCGGACGGTTCGAAGAATCTTCGGCGCTGGGACGAATACCGGCTGACGACATGGTTCGATACGTACATTCCCACAATCGATTACGCCGGTTCGCCTTCTGCCGTTTCTGCTATGACGGACAATGCCGTTTGGTGGCTCAAAACCGCGCAGATCGACGGTTTCCGGCACGACGCGACCAAACACGTTTCGGAAGTTTTCTGGAAACGTTTGACTCATAAAATCAAAGACCGGATCAATCCCGGAAAAGAGGCGCCCGTTTACCAAATCGGTGAGACTTACGGCGGACTCGGTTTGATCAAATCTTACGTCAATAACGGAATGCTCGATGCGCAATTCAATTTCGAACAATACTTCACGCTGAGACGCATCATCACCGATCCGAATGGCGATTTCCGCGATCTGACATCCAGCATTCAGAAGGTTTTTGATGTGTTCGGATATAATCATGTACAAGGCAATATTGTTGACAATCTCGATCAGGTGCGCATTATGGCATTTCTCGATGAGGATTTGACAATGTCCGATAACGGAACCGAACGCGCGTGGCAGGAACCGCCCATCGTCGTCGATCACGCCGCGGCATTTTTCAAAGAGCAAATGCTGATGACCTATTTGCTCACCGTTCCGGGAATTCCGGTCATTTTATACGGCGACGAGTTTGGCATGACCGGCGCCAACGATCCGGATAACCGCCGCATGATGCGATTCGGCGATCAGTTATCCCGCTTCGAAAAACAACAGTTAAAGGCAGTTTCCAAACTGATCAAAATCCGTAATTCCCATCCGGCTCTGCGGCGCGGCGATTACCTCCCGCTCTTTTCGGAAAAAGATGTTCTGGTTTATAGCCGTGGCGACGCGAAAGAACGCTTCATCATCGCTCTGAATAAAAACGGAATGCCGCAGATGATCGATCTGCAACTTCCGAAATGGATCGATGCAAACGGACTGAAATCGGCAATCAACAACCGTTCGTTGACCATCAAAGATCACAAGGTTTCGTTGATTTTATCGCCTTATTCGGGAGATATTTTACTGATAGGTGATTGACCGGTATGATGCTCTTTCTTACTTCCGTATTCAAATATGAATGTCCGAAGTGATAATTTGATATAGCGAAGTGAGGTTCCGGGTTACTTCCTTCGGCGGAAAGGTTGCAGTCAAACTTACCGTGTCATTCCACGTGTAACGATTTAGCTCGGTGTGTAATTATTAATATGAGCTCTACCAAGATGATTTATAATTATTTTCTGCGCCGTCGTCTTTTGAAATAAGATTGTCGCTGTGTGGTAAATCGAAAGGACTTTGTCCTCCAATTCTTTATCTTGATGCAAATCCGATATATTTAATTTTCCCTTTAAATCATTTAAAAATATTCCTTGTCCATGCGATGAATGCTGATCATGCCGGTTCAAATAGGCAGCGATTTTCTCGATTTCGTTTTGTGGCTTACCTTTACAATTTCGCTTTCCTAATAAATCAATAAGATATTTTGTAGAGTTATCTTGCATTACGATTGCGGCCTTGAGTCTTCCAAATGGTATTTGTTTCAAACGTTCATTCCATAAAAGCGCTTTCGTCGGATCTTTTGATACCTCACTAAATGCGAGATTAAACTCATCTATAACTGCTTGAACTGGAATATATCCTTCTTTTAAAAAGAATTGTGGATCCGTCGGACCCATACTAGAATAAGGTCCCATTAATATTTCATCACTCGCGCATGCAATTAAGGTTCCACCGCTCATTGCAAGATGTGGGATAATTACACGGATATTGGGGAACGTTTGATGCAAATAACTAATAATTCTTTTTGTTGCTTCGTAATCACCACCAGGTGTATGGATAATCAAATCTAAAGCAGACTTATCGGTACCTTGTACACAGGTCATGAATCCTTGAATATCCTGATCTATAATAGAATGAAATGGAGAAGGAACGGGCGGTTTTATAACAGAAAAAGCAGACATATAACTAATTGTAGTTCTTCCCGTGCTCTTAAATATCTGATCCATACAACCCTTTAAATAGGTCAATGGATTCAGTTTATCAACTTCTTCAAGAACTTTATCCCAGGTAGGCATTAATATCTCCAACAGTAAAGGTAAATTGGTCTGGAGTGGTTTCACTACATTTACGAAGAGTATCCTTTACTTTTTGGATTTTTATATCGGTGTAAAAACTGTTGAAATTTTCTTTCGATTTTTTTTCAATAAATTCTTTGATCGCTATAATTTCAGCGACATTTTTTGTGTCTTTGACTTCATTTACGCTATTCATGACAATCTCCATTTCTACCCAAAGATATTTGAAAACAAAACTAAAAGCAATCATTTTCTCCCTCCACCACCGCAATCTACTGCTCCGTCAACCCGTCCATTGTCAGCATCCCAGATTACACTGATTTAAGGATTTCACAGATTTCTTTTCCCAATCTCGTTTTTCACAATCAGCGTCATCAGCGCAATCTGCGTAATCAGCGATTCAGACATTTTTCCCCTCCACTACCGCGATCTCATCCTTCGTCAACCCATATAACCTTTGTACTTTGATTAGTGTCATCATTTTCATAGTGGAAAATGTCGTAAATATTTCTATTGCATTAATCAAATTTATTCCATATCATTGTTCAGTCTCATTTGCCATGTGTAAAAAGAGAACTTCGCCGCCGCAAGGCGGCGATTGCATTTTCAATGAACTGCCTCATGAAATTTTTTCTCTAACTGTCTTCTTTTTCTATTACCATCAATATAATGCGCGGAAGTAAGAAAATAAACATCACCAAAATTTTGTCTTCTTTTAATAAACACTGCCACATAATCAAAATTATAAAGCCAAATATAAGCAAAGACTTCATTGAATTCATGGTATTCAAAGAAGCGCACTTCAGTTTCTAAATAATGGTCAATTGAGGACCTCAACCAAGGCAGTCTTTCTGCTCTTCTTGGATCAAAATACCTCTCATACTGAGACTTCTCTTCACGTTCAATAAGATGCCAGAATCCCTCTTCGAATCCTTTTTCTCCGATTTTTCGATTGTACCATACCAGTAGGTTGTTAAGTCTTATCGGACCTTGTTTAAAATCTCTACAAAATATTTCATATAAATGGGAAAATATTTCATTAATATCACCGTTGCAATCGATCATTTCCGGCAACCACGTCGGTTTTTCTATGATCACACACACGGCCTGGGTCTCCAGATAAATAGATTAAATTTTCCCTCGGATGGTAAAGTACTTTTACTAAGAGCGAATCCCGACTGTTCTATGATCCTTTGAATTACTTTTATCTTGCCCTGATTGGTACTGAGTCCACGATGATAATATGACAAGGCCCCAATCAGCAGATCGGTCAATTGCAATACTTCGACTTCATGAGAACGGACCGGCTGTATTCGGGTTATTATATCTCTTGAGAAGTCATATTGATCATTACATAGCACCTCATGCAATTTTTCGATTCTCTGACCTCCCCGGGTATCTTTATAATCAAGGTAAATCCGGTATTTATTTCGCTGGTTAATGATTCCCTTAAGAAGTTCGAAATACATTTTATAGTACCATTTGTCATGGTCCTGATCGAATTTCTCATGATTCAGTTGAGATTTATTCAAAATCACCAGACCTCTGAAATGTAGTTCATTTTTCAAGAAGAAATAATCTATCAATTCAACGTAAAAGTCAACCTTTGAATCTGAAATCTTTGTCCATTTAATTTCGAATCGCTTTGATAATCCATGCTTTTCTTTTATAGCCCTTATTTCTTTGAAAATCTCATCCTTCCGGGCAGCCGGACACCAGACCGCTCCGAGTACCATCACATTGATGTGATCATTTTCCAAATGGCAACTCTCGTCACAATAAATACTAAATCTTTGCATAACTACTATCCATAATATTTACGAATTTATTCCTGTTCAATCATAGTCTTCATTTAATCATTTTAATCATAGTTCAAGACTCCACAATCGCAATCTCCTCCTCCGTCAGCCCATACAATTGATACACTAATTTGTCGATCTGCGCATCGGTGGCGGTAATCTGACACTGGATGACGTCTTTCTCCTGCGGCGTGTTGACCTCCGGCAGGTGCTTATGTAACACCAACATCGTCTCGACCAACGCTACCATGCGGTCGTGCCGGGCTTTGTCGGCCGGATTGCTGAAGTCGAAGGTGCTAATGGGAATTCTACAGTTCTGCAATCTTATGATCTCTTCACAACAGTGAGTTTGAAATCCCTGTCCTTTTTCGCTTCAACGGTTCCTTCGCATGCCATCCATGTCAGATGGAGGTGAACGGTCGTTGTCCCTTCCTTTTTTCCAATTATCGAAAAATTTCTCCCGATAATGTCGGTTTGGTAATTGTAATTCAGTCCGGCAATTGAAGTGTCTTCGATGCTCGGCTCACATTTCGGATACTCGACCAATCCATCGTCCGTTGAACCCAGGATAGATGTCTGCTCCCACCTCAGTTCATAATACTCCGTCAAATCAAGGTTTAACGATTCACCAACGGAGATCGTCGTGTCCGGTATCGTCTTCTTTTCATAAAAAACAAGATCGGCATGGCTGTCAGATAAACAGGAATACCAAACAACCGCACCGACTGTGATAGTAATTCCAAAACAAACCGCGATAGATTTCCTATAAAATCCCAACAGGTTTTTCATTTTCGTTTCCTCCTGATTATCAATAACCAATTTCATTCCCGTTAATCATCCGTATCACTTCATACGCAAATTCGATCCGGTACCTGCTCTCAAACTGGGTCATCAGATTTTTTCCTTCCACCACCTTTACCTCCTCTTCCGTCAACCAGTACATTGTCCGCACTTTGATTCATCTGATTTTCTGATTCACTATGATTCCATCCATCTTAATCATAGTCTTCATTTAATCATTTTAATCATAGTTCAAGACTTTTCTCCCTCCACCACCGCAATCTCTTCCTCAGTCAATCCGCATAACTGATACACTCACTGGTAAATCAATTCTAACATCTTGACTTTTGTCTGTTATTGTAGATTTTAGGAGTAATCACAACCTCCATTGATACAAAGAATACTGTCCGTTCTTATTTCTTTTATTGATTTTATTACCTCTAATTTTGGTCAATAACACATATTGATAATTAATGCCTTACATCCGGGTTAATTGTTCTGTTAAAAAAAAACCAACTTTTTTACCCCTGATTTTTGTCAATAAAATATTTGCGATATTTTTTCCCTCCAGTCGTTTGTAATTCTCCTGTTTTAACGAGACTATATAGAGTTATTCTTAATTTTCTTATGGGAATTTCTTCTCCAATGCGATTATGTATTTCCTCAATGAGTCCGCACGGATATTTATTTATGCCTTCGATAATAAGTTGTTTTAGTCTATGTCCCTCAATTTGCCGAAGATTGGTTTTTTCTAAAGCTGTACCTCGCAAGATAGACGGATTGATGTAGTACTGAGTACCTTTTGTTTTACCTTTGGTTAAAATAATTTTAGAACCTAACAACTTTCCTAACCAATTTTTTATCTGTTTATCATTACTACTCTGAATTTGCTTTGAAAATTCAGTTGCGATTATGCTTCTGTGTTGAGCAATTATTCCTAAACAGATTATTTCTTTCTGGCTGAGGTAATACTGACTTTTTAGTTTTTCAACAAGAGAAATTACTTCTGGGTTTTTAATTTGTTTATAAATCGTAACCTGAACTCTATCATCTCCTTCTTCTACAACCGGTGGATTTTTAGATTCACTTAATTGGATTTCATACATTTTGTCGTAACCACTACCCTCTCTCTCCATTAAATTCAAATCATAAAAAATTTTTGACAGGTGCTCATTGCGTTTTACCGATTGATGTAAAATATTACTTGGAGTTACACCCATAGGTAATAAGCCGGGATTATGAAACTCCACTCGATCATAAAATAAATTTATGAAAATATCTCCACGGGTCGTATAAGGTCTATGTACTAGAGCATTTGCAAGTAACTCTCTTATTACATTTTCATTGTAATGGAAAATCATCTTCCTTCCAAATATTCCTTCTGAGATTTCAACACCTTCTTTCCATTCAGGTATTTTTTCCCAGACACTCTGAATCAATTCTATGGGATTTTGAGAAAAATCGTCCCACAGTTCTTTTTTGACTTTATTTCCATTTTCATCGTATTTAATGAATTGAACAGCAGGTGCATACATAAGTCTGGCCCTCTGCTCACGTTTCCCAATCCAGAGTATCCCTAAATTCGTGAGGTACGTCCCATCGTACATTAGATAATAGAATAGAATTTCTTCTTTGCTTTTAACTTTTATAAAATCCGATACTCTTCCGGAATTTTTAATTCCATCGATAAATTGTTGTAGTTTAATTTGACTGCATTCCTCAATGGTCACCTTTTGAACTACTCTCGTTTCCCAATTATACGCAGGCTTATCATTGAATAATCGCTGTAATTCATCGGGTAAAACCGGTTTACAATGATCTGCGATGCGTATGTAATATTGTCCGTCGGTTGTTGAGGCAATCGAACTTAAATTTGGCAGTATTTTTATTTCGATAAATTCAGAATCGTTGGGTGCGATTTTTACGGATATATCAACTCCGACATTAATTGTGAGTTCACTAATCCGTCTGCGAATGGTTTCGGCTAATTGTTCTGGAATTTGTTGTTTTGCAGGCGGATATTCCTCATGGTTTTCTATTCCGATAGCGATCAATCCACCGCGCGCATTCGCGAAACTAACACAGCCTCTCGCCAGTGATTTCCAATCAGGATTGTTATTGGTAAATAAGCACAGCGATTTTTTTTCAATATATTGATTTTCATTCATATCGTTTGACCCTATTTTGAGTTATTAGTCACCAATCATAGTCTTCATTTAATCATTTTAATCATAGTTCAAGACTTTCCCCATCCTTTGTCTGAACCATGATTCATCGGATTCCCGGATTACCACGAGTTAAGGAAACCTTATCCATCACGTAATCACCTAAAATCCTGTCCATCCCATAATCCCACAAATCCCGGTTCAGACATTTTTCCCCTCCACCACCGCTATCTTATCCTCTGTCATACCGAATAACTGAGGCTTATTCTTTTTTATTCAGGCTTGTCTGCTACGTTTCCTTTTAGGGACTTGATAAACGAATTCAAATCAATCAAAGGCATGATGATTTTAGAGTACTCATGATCGGAATTTAATATAACCAGCATTCCTCTCGTATCGTTGATGGCAATTTGAAGCCATAATTTCATTACATCATCGATAACGGTAAACTGTCCGCTTTCTTTAAAATTCAGTACAGTTCGAAAGTCCTTAATCCCGTACTTATGAAGTGTTTCGATCCCAAATAATACATGATCGTCTTTTATGTAATCCATATTCAGGATAATTGAAAAAATCTCCTCATTCGGCACTAATTCAAATTTGACATTTAATCTGCCCTGCCCCAGCAGAATATCATTTTCACTAAATCCAAACTCACGATAATCGTTTTGAACAAAGTTGTTTTTCCGTATCTCGACTAATTTGAATTGTATCGGCTCAACGGATTGATTGATTTTGCTTTCCTTGCTCATGATTAGGTCTCACCTATAATGGAATATTTAGATTTAAGTTTTCTGACTGTTGTGAATCCTGAATTTGGGGTAATTTCCGGGTGAAAATATTGGCCCGAATAAACATTCATGGGAGGATTTACATAAACCACTTTCGGTCTACTCTTCATATCTTGGAGTTGATCGCGGGAAGTGATCACAATGTCCATTCCAATGGCATCCGCAATCTCGACCATTTTCAAAACCGAGATATTCGGATTCTTATTGAACATCTGGATAATCGCCGCACGCGACTTTCCTAACTTTTTCGCCAAATCCGCCCTCGTAATGTTCTTCTCTTCCATATAAGTTAGGACATGATGATAGAATTCATAAATCAGTCCCCAGGCTTTTTCTTCCGCATCTGGTTTTGTAGCGAAAAACTCATGAAGTCTCTGCACAGAATCTTTCGAACTCTCGGACATATATCTCCCTTTTTCTATCAATACTCTTGTAAACATTATCTGACAATGAATCCGTTTTCTTTTCACGGTAATCAAAAAACACGATGTTTTTCCCACACCTGATGAAAAAGAAAAAACGATGCGGAGGCGGCTTAACCTCTCCATACGGATAAGCCTTGATTCGCCACGTTAAATGAGGACTTTTAAAATTTTCTACAATCATCATATATCGGATTAAACGTCTAATCTGTTTCCGTTTTTCAGCGGGTAAATTCTCTAAAATATCCGCAATCCTGCATCGCTTACCTTCATAAATAAAAAATACCCGAAATAGCGGTACATCACCGGACTCTAAAAAATCGAGTACTTCCTCAAATCTCATCCTATTCTTAACTGAACTCAATTAACACCCATATGTTAATCTATACATTAACAACCTGCAACAAATATTTATTCTTTTACTCATGCTTTAACCAAATGTCGATTGAAATCTGAATCATTTCTCATCTCTTTTCCCCTCCACCACCTTAATCTCCTCCTCCGTCAATCCGTACATTGTC
>Ga0066637_10003676_pt1 | contig 10288 bp, 16 predicted proteins | sample CryGeyCG2014_020_FD_62737 | JGI IMG/M metagenome (GOLD analysis project Ga0066637, IMG submission 62737) | Groundwater microbial communities from aquifer - Crystal Geyser CG08_land_8/20/14_0.20 | ecosystem: Environmental > Aquatic > Deep subsurface > Groundwater | place: USA: Utah: Grand County...
ATGGAGACAATATGCTTATACCAACACCAATTATTAAATTATTAAAAAGGGGACATTTCTACTTGGTCGGACAGAGGACATTTTCACTTGGGCTTGACAGGAGATAAGACCAATTCGTAACCCACCCCCGGGGTGTCTCAGGTATGACACCCCGGGGTGTCTAACCGCTCAGCGAGGCGAGCAGTCAGGTCCGGGGGGTACTTAACAGAGAAATACACGCTTCGTCCCGTATTTGCTGGATTCTTTGATAGGCTCAGAATGACAAAGAAGAGGCGTCAATGCTATCTACCCGGTAAAGACAAACAAAAGAGTGTTTTGAAGCCGTAAGGAGAAACCGCAGAGAAGCGGGAAAGAATTTTCTGTAGAAATTCAGAAAGCTTACCTTTTCGGACTTTGTTTCTTTTTTCTGGCCCGTCCCATTTGACCAATCTTCCTTCTCTCGCGAATCCGGCTATCGACAGTAAGCAGACCCTCTTTTTTCAAAAAAGGCCGATATTTCTCTCTATCCAGATCATTTAAGGCTCTTGAAAGCGCTAACACTGCTGATTCAAGCTGTCCTTTTTTACCACCGCCCTTAACCACAATTTCAGCATAAAATTTACCGGTGGTGCCGGTCACCTGAAACGGTTTTTGAAAATGCTGTTTGGCGGCCAGACCGGGGAAATAGTCAACAATATCAACCCCATTAACAACGGTGTTGCCAGTTTTACCATGATATAGCTTTACTGTTGCTACCGCCTCTTTCCTTCGACCGATAGCGTAAGTATATTTCTTTTTGCCGGTATTCTTCCTGCTGGCCATTATTTCCCTTTTAAAAAATTAATCCGTCTTAAATTTATCTTGATACGGGTGCTCCGCCGTCGAAAAAACTTTCAGCCTTTTAAGGCGTCCTGGTTGCAGCTTGTTGGCAGGCAACATATTTTTAACCGCCAAGACGATCACTTTTCCAGCATCCTTCTCCTTAAGCTCGGCAAGAGTTGCCGACTTAATTCCCCCGGGATATCCGGTGTAGCGATTATAAACCTTTTCCTTTAATTTCTTTCCGGTAACTTTAAAAAGAGAGGCATTAATAGCAACAACATAATCACCGCAATCAAAGTGAGGAACGAAGCTCGGCTTATGTTTACCCATAAGCAAACAGGCTATTCCAGTTGAAGCCCGACCTAAAATTTTGCCTTTTAAATCAACTAAATGCCAGTTTCTTTTGATTTCCTCTTTTTTAAGTTGGTCAGTTTTCATTTTTTCTGGTTTTTAACTGATTTTTTCAACTTTTTCGGCTCTTCCTTCTTCACTGAACCGGCTTTTCTCTCTTCTTCTTCCTGTTTCAATTCTTCAACCAACTCTAAACTAACAATAACGGCGTTGTCACCCTTCCTTGTTTTGAGACGAACCATCTTTAAATAGCCGCCCGGCCGATCCTTAAACTGCTGACCAAAACTGGCAACTACTTGATTGACCCAGTGTTGATCTTGAAGATACTTAAAAAGCCAGCGTTTCGAGGCCAGATCAGCGCGCGAAGCCCGACTAATCATTCTTTCTATTAGCCGACGGGCCGCTTTTGCCTTAGCCAAAGTAGTCTTGATCCGACCTTTATTTTTGAAAAAATTCCGCGCTAAATTTTTAAATAAAGCCCGGCGATGGTCATAATCCCGGTTCAGCTTTTTACCGAAAACTTTATGTTTCATTTAAGCTCAATATCTCTCTTCTTTAAGACTTTCCTTAAAAGATCTATTGATTTAGCACCAACGTTCTTAGCGCCGGCGATCTTTTCCGCTCCGGCGTCAACTAAATCTGAAAGCCGGCGATAGCCTGACTTTTTAAGAGCATTAGCCAAACGCAAAGGAATGTCTTCTATTTCCTCTACCAATAAATCCAGGTTATGGTTTTGCGGCTTTTCCTCTTCTTTTGTTTCGGCTGCTTGCGGCTCCAAAACTTGTTTGAAAACCGACAGCAAGATCTCACTGGCTTGTTCCAAAGCCGCCATTGTCTTTACCGTACCATCAGTCCAGATATCAAGAACCAGTTGATCAAGATGCTCCTGCTTGCCCCGCCTGACAGCTTCAATTTGGTAGTTAACCCTTTTGACCGGACTGAAAACGGCATCTATGCCGATTACCCCTAAGCGGTTGCTTTCATGCTCCTCGGCCACTTCATAACCCATCCCCCGGGCGACTAACAACTCCATTTTAAGAGTGGTTTTTTTATCGGTTAAATTAGCTAAAACCAAATCCGGGTTTGCCAGAGAAACCCCAGGTTGTAATTGAACATCAGACGCCTTAACTTGACCCGGGCCTTTCTTTTCCAGCTTTAGACTAATCGGCTTTTCCCCTTGATAGGCAACTTTTATCTGTTTAACATTAAGCATAATTTCAACCAAATCTTCTTTGACCCCGTCCAAAACCGAAAAGACATGGCTGGCACCCTTAACCTTCATCTGAACCACGGCCGCTCCGGACAAAGAGCCTAACAAAACCCTTCTTAAACTGTTGCCAACAGTATCGCCAAAACCTTTAGGCAGAGGCGAAATTACCACTCGGCCATAATTGTCCTTCTCTTTAACCAAATCAGCGCTGAATCTTAGATTATCCATAAGTCCTCCTTGTTTAACGGGAATAATATTCAACTATTAACGATTCGTTTATTTCTATCGGCATTTGGTCTCTTTCGGGCAAGCTAACCACTCTACCCAAAAAACCCTTTCTTTCCAACCAAGAAGGCGGTTTTTCTTTTTTAGCTAAAGCGTATTTATTTTTTTCCATTTTCAAGGCTTTCTCAGAAAGGCTAATTTGATCACCCAGACCAACCATAAACGAAGGGATGGTCACCTTTTTGTTGTTGACTAGAACATAACCATGACTAATCATTTGCCGAGCACTAAGCCGGGAAGGGACTAAACCTAAACGATAAACACAATTATCAAGCCTCATTTCCAAAAATCTAAGCAGAACTTCTCCGACAATTCCTTTTTCCTTTTTCGCTTTGGTAAAGTAGTTTTTAAATTGAGTTTCCGAGAGACTGTACAACCTTTTAGTTTTCTGCTTTTCTCTCAGCTGTTTAGCAAAAGCGGACTGACGAAAACCGCTCCTTGAACCATGAACCCCCGGAGGAGTGCCGCCATTTTTTTCGATTGGGCATTTGGCAGAAAAACAACGAGCACCTTTTAGGAACAATTTCTGGCGTTCTCTTCTGCATAACCGGCACTTATTGCTTATTTTTGCCATTTAAATTAAGTTCTGTTTAATTTTTTGATAATCAACCGGAAAAGAAAGTTTTTTAACCCCGTCTCCTCTTCGGCGGCCTAGGACCATTATGGGGAATTGGGGTGATATCGGAAATTACGGTAATATCTATCCCCCGCGCCCCCCTCAAAACCCTTAAAGCCGCATCTCTGCCCGGGCCAGGACCGTTAACATATACTCTAAGTCTTTTAATTCCGATCTCCACCGCCCGCTTAATGATATCTTCCAGAGTACTGGTAGCCGCAAACGGAGTTGACCTTCTTGTGCCTTTAAAACCCATTCTGCCGCAGGAGGTCCACTGGAGAACATTACCTCCAGAATCGGTTATTGTCGCCAAGGTGTTATTAAAACTGGCGCTGACATATAATCTTCCTTCAGCAACCTGTCTTTTCTCTCTTTGGATCGTTTTTGTTTTGGAATCAGCCATTTGGTTAAAATACCAGTTAACTCGTTTTAGTGATCGCTTCCCTTTGCTGGGATTCGATCTTGGACCACATTTCTTTGGTTAGCGCGCCTACGGTTTTCTTGCCGCCTCTTCTGGTACGAGCATTAGTTCTGGTTCTCTGTCCGTGTACCGGCAGGTTCAAAATATGCCTTATTCCCCGATAAGAACGGATCGCTTTCAATCTGGCAATATTATCACTGATTTTCTTTCTTAAATTGCCTTCTACCTCAAAATCTTCAAGCGCCTTAATCAAAGCGGACAGCTCTACCTTAGACAGCTTACTAACCCTTTTGTTGGGGTCAATATCGGCCAAAGAGAGTAATTTCAAAACATTCTTTTTGCCGATACCATAGATCCTGGTAAAAGCAACTTCCACTCTCTCCTGATCTGGTATATCAATCCCCAAAACTCTCATCCTTGTTTTTGCTTGTGCTTCGGATTTACACAAATAACCCGGACGATTCCTCTCCGACGAACGATCTTACATTTTGGACATCTTTTTTTAACACTGGCTTTGACTTTCATTTTTCGATTCAGTTAATTTGAAAACTGTTGGTCTGATTTGCCGCGGTAAACAATCCTGCCTCTCTCTTTGTCATAAGGACTAATTTCCACGACGACCGTATCTCCCTGAATAACTCTTATCCGATGTATCCGCATTTTACCTGATAAATAAGCTAAAATTATCCTCCCGTCTCCCAGCTTAACCCGAAAAATGGTATCGGGCAACGCTTCAACTACCAGACCGTCAACTCTATTGTTTTGATCCTTCATGAATTTATAAGGGAAAACCTTCCCAAAAAAGACTGCCTTTGCGAATTTTACCTTTTAACTAAAAACACTTTAAACTGATCTAACCACGAAAACAGGCTAATCAATTAATTCCCCCCAGTTATAGGGGGTAATTATTTTAGCGCCAGACTTAACCACAAGAATCGTTTTCTCAAAAAGTGCTGACATTTTACCATCTGCGGTGTTAATTGTCCAGCCGTCGGCGGCTTTCTCGAGCTCAAAACCGCCCTCGGTATAAATAACCTCGATTGCCAGACCCATTCCCTTCTCCAAAAGAGGAGTTCTCCCGACTGGAGAGTCCAAGAAACAAGGAATCCAAGGAGCCTGGTGGAGTTTCCTGCCAATTCCGTGTCCGGTTAACTCCCGAACCGGGGTATAGCCGCCAGCTTCGATTGTTTCCTGGATCGCTTTAGAAATATGACCAACGCGATTGCCCGGTTTTACTTGCTTAATCGCTTTTTTTAACGCTTCTTCACCAACCTTCAAAAAGTCTTTAGTCTTTGAGCTTTGAGTTTTGAGCTTTGAGCTTTGAATTTGAAAAGTATAGGCCATATCTGAATGCCACCGGCGATACTCTAAACCGATGTCCAAGCTAACTAAGTCGCCTGGTTTGATCCGTTTACGGTCCGGTATCCCGTGAACCACGCCCTGGTTGAGGTTAATACAAGTCGCCCAACGATAACCAAGGACATGTTTAAAGGAGGCCACCGCATCCGATTCGTCAATCAGCCGGCTGGCTTGTTCTTCAATCTCAACCAACTTCTTTCCAGGCCTAACTGTAATCAACGTTTTTCGGAAAACTTCGGATAGCTTTCTGCCTGATTCTTTAAAATCTTCAAAAGAATTAATCATTTCTCTCTAAGAACTCTTTCTTCGGTCAACCTGACAATATCCTTAAAAATCGGCTCAATCGGCCGTTCTCCGTCTACACGCTCCAAAATCCCCTGGTCTTGATAAAATGCCAAAATCGGCTTGATATTTTTTTGATACTCAGCAAATCGGTTTTTAATTGATTCTTCGGTTTCATCAGACCTCTGTCCTTCTTTATAAAAACTCTCTCCCTTAATCCAATGGGTTTTTCTCCGGGCCATAATCACTGCCGGCCTGATATCAAGATGGAAAACAAGGTCTAAATCGGTTCCAAACTCAGCCAGCAAATCTTGTATCGCCTTAGGCTGATCCGTCGATCGGGGAAAACCATCTAAAACAAAACCGGAACTAACCGCTCGTTTCAGTTTTGGTTCCAGAATCGCCATCGTCAATTCCAGGGGCGCCCAAACTCCTTTTTCAATAAATCCCTTGGCCCGTTTTCCGAGTTCCGTTTTGGCTTTGATTTCATCCCGAAAAAGCTCTCCCATGGAAATGTGTTGCCAACCATACTTTCCGGCAACCATTTCTGCCTGAGTACCCTTGCCTGCTCCTGAAGGACCGAGAATAACGATTTTACCGGCAATATCAGAATGACTCATAGCGATAAGTTTGAACTAAATTTTCAACCGAACGGCTGATTTCCAAAACCACTGAAATAACAATCAGCACTCCGGTACCTCCTAAAGTAATTGTCGAAATTCGAGTTATTTGCTGAACTAAAGATGGTAAAACAGCAATTATCCCCAAAAAAACCGCCCCGATTGCCGTTACCCGGTAGAGATACCAGCTTAACCTGTTTTTAGTAGAAATTCCAGGCCTGATTCCGGGAATAAAAGCGCCTCCTTTTCTCAGCTCCTCAGAAACCTCGTCCGGTTTAAAAACAACATTGGTGTAAAAAAAGGTAAAAACAACAACAACAACAAAATAAGTCAGACCATAAATTAAAGTTTCGGGCCTAAATAAGTTATTAACAAAATTTCCGATATTGGAAAGCAATGGATTGGATAAACCGGCCAGGAATTTACCGGCAAAGGAAGGTAGAAAAACTAAAGAGAGGGCAAAGATTATCGGCATCACTCCCGCATTATTCACCTTAATCGGCAAGTAGGTTCGGGAAGCGCCGGTCGAGCCGCCGCCGCTCCTCCGGGCATAGAGAATCGGCAGTCTCATCGCCGCCTCCTCAACCATGACAATCCCGGAAATTAAAAATACCGAAAGGGCTAAAAAGACTAAAAGGTTAAAAATCTTTTGGCTGTCGAGTATTGAGGCGGTCTGGAAAATGTTAACCGGATACCGGGAGACAATTCCGGCAAAAATAATCAAAGAGGTTCCGTTGCCAATACCAAACTCACTAATTAAATCGCCCAGAAAAACTAAAATCACAGTTCCCGTAGTCATTACCAGAACCATCGAAGCTAAAACCATCAAAGGAAGCTCGCCGATGATCGCCTGACTTCTTAGAATGGTGTACATACTTACCGCCTGAATCATCGCCAAGGGTACAGTTAAAATTCGGGTGTAAAGGTTAATTTTAGCTCGCCCATACTCACCCTCCTTCATTAATTCCTCAATTTTAGGCCAAACCATACCTAAAAGCTGAAAAACCACCGAGGCGGTAATAAACGGGCCTAATCCTAAAGCGGCAATAGAAAAGTTAGCTAAAGTCCCTCCGGAAAAAACATCCAAAAGCGAAAGTATTTGGTTCTGAGAAAAAAACTGTTTTAGTAAAGAAAGGTCAACCCCGGGAACCGGTAAATGGGCAATAAACCGGTAAAGAAGAAAAACCGCTGCGGTAAACCAAACTCTTTTTCTTACTTGAGGAATTTTTAGAGCTTCACCGAAAAATTTTACTTTTTCAGACCATTTTTTCATTAGCGATCTTTCCACCTGCCTTAATAATCTTTTCTTCGGCCTTCTTCGAACAAAGGAGATTAATTTTTAGAGGAAAGTCAATCTTGCCTCTGCCAAGGATTTTAACACCGCTTTTAATATTATCTTTGTTAACCAGCCCTCTTTTAAGCAGGCTTTTTAAGTCTACTGTCTGGTTCTTCTTAAAAGCAGTGACTAAATCGCTGATATTAACCACTGAAGGAGACGGGCCGCTTTTTCGCCTGGCTTTACCCCTCAAGAAAGGCAGACGCTTAATCCAGGTTTTTTTGATCTTGGAACCGGCAAAAGTCAACGGAACTTTGCTCCTGGCCTTAAAACCCTTCTGGCCACGAGTGGTGGTGTGGCCGCCAACTCCACTGCCGTAACCACGACCAACTCTTTTTTTCTTTTTGGCAGTTGTCTTTGGTAACTGATTTAACCCAAACATCTTATTTTTTAACCACTTTCTTCGGCTGTGGCAGGTTTTTTAAAGCCTCCCAAGCGGCCCAAACATTAACCGCCTTATTTCTGGTGCCAATAATTTTAGCAACCAAATCCTTTACCCCGGCGGCAGAAGCGATAACCCTAACCGCTCCGCCAGCAATTAGTCCAGAACCTTCCTGACTAGGCTTAAGTAGAATATGGGCCGACCTTCTTTGATAATCGATCGGGTAAGGAATCGTCCTTCCTTTAAGATTAATGGTGATCATGGTTTTTTTGGCTCTGCTGATTCCTTTCTTAATCGCAGAGGGGACATTTTTTGACTTGCCTAAACCTACTCCCACTTTACCCTTGCCGTCGCCAACCACCATCAAGGCAGTAAAACTAATCTGGTTCCCTCCCTTAGTTTTCTTAGAAACCCTTTTTATCTCTACTACCGTTTCTTCAAACTCTTTATTCTGGTCTTCAAAATTTCTTATAAAAGGCATTTATCTTGAAAAAATTTTTAAAACTTTAACCCCCCCTGCCTGGCTCCTTCAGCCAGAGATTTAACCCGGCCGTGATAAAGAAATGGTCCCCGATCAAAAACAACTTTTGCAATTTTTAATTTAAGCGCCAGCTGAGCTAATTTTTTACCCACCTCAAAAGCTCTTTCTTTTTTAGTTAGTTTTAAAATCTTCTGATCCTCTTTAGACAAGGCTTTATCATTAACAGCCACCAAAGTCTTTCCGGAAAATAAATCAATAATTTGCCCGTAAATATAGCGATTTGATCTAAAAACAGAAAGCTTCCTCCCCCTGCCGGAAGCTTTTATTTTAGCTCTAACCCTTTTTTTTCTTCTCTCTGTTGGTGATTTCAAAGATAGTTTAGTCATTTTTTTATTGAGCGGCGCCGACTTTGGCCGCCTTACCCGGTTTCAGCTTAACCGTTTCACCGGAATACCTAACCCCCTTGCCCTGATAAACATCCGGCGGCTTAATCTTTCTAATTTTAGCGGCCAAGTTGCCCACCAAAATTTTATCCGGACCGGAAATTTTAATTTTACTATCAGTAACTTCAAAAACAACTCCGGCTGGCGGTTCAATCACAACCGGGTGGGAAAAACCTAGTTTTAAATCGAGCTTTTGACCAGAAAGATCGGCTCTAAACCCGGTGCCTACTACCTCCAGTTCCTTGCTCCAGCCCTGAGTCACCCCTAAAACCATGTTGTTAATCAAGCTTCGGATGGTGCCATGATTGGCTTTCACCTTCTTGGCTTCGGCCGCCCGATGAACCGACAAATAGCCTTCTTTTTCCGAAACCGAAATCTTTTCCGGCAAAGTCAAAGATAGTTCTCCCCTTGGACCGGAAACAACAACTTGCCGATCTTTAATGGTTACCCTGACCGCCTCCGGAATTTTAACTGGCGACTTACCCACTCTGGACATTATTTTCCTATTAAACTAAAAATTTATGGAAAAATCTGACAAATAATTTCTCCCCCGATTTTCTTCTTCCTAGCCTCTCTCCCGGTCACCAAACCTGAGGAGGTAGAAACAATCGTGTCACCCAACCCTCCTAATGGCCAAGGAATTTGCTCGCTGGAAACATAAAATCTCCTGCCAGGCTTGGAAGTTCTCTTAATTTTGCTCAGGGCCGGTTTACCTCCGGCTTGATACTTCAAGACTAATTCCAATTGTTTTTTCGGACTGTCTCCTTTGACAACTTTAACCTCTTCCAAATAACCTTTCGATTTCATTAACTTAGCTAAAAGCTCCTTAAAATTAGACCAAGGAGCTACTACCTCCTTTTTACCAACGCGGTAAGCATTGGTTATCTGGCTTAAGAAATCTGCTGTTGGATCCATCTTTTGAAATTAAGTTTTAATCTAAAACAAAAATCCAGTTAATTTAATTTACCAGCTTGCCTTTTTAACTCCGGGTAAAACGCCTTTGTGGGCTAACCGGCGGAAACAAAGCCGGCAGAGCCCGAAAAACCGAATATAGCCTCGGGCGCGACCGCAAATCTGACAGCGATTTCGGTAGCGAACTTTATATTTCAACTTTCTGTCTTCCCGAACAATACCAGATTTAGATGCCATTATTCTTCCTTTTTAAAAGGTAATCCCAATGTTTCCAATAAGAGTCTTGCTTCGGCGACATTCTTGGCATTGGTAACAATAGTCACCTGAAGGCCTCTGATAATTTTAATCTCGTCAAGATCAACTTCAGAAAAAACAGTCTGCTCCCTTAAACCAATGTTAAAATTACCCCCACCGTCAAATTGTTGGACCGGTAAGCCACGGAAATCGCGCAATCTAGGTAAGGCTAAGCTAAAAAGCCTCTCCAGAAAGTCCATCATTTTCTTCCCCCTAAGAGTTACTTTTAAGCCAATCGGGTCTCCTTTTCTTAATTTAAAACCGGAAACGGATTTTTTAGCGCAACAAACCTGAGGCTTTTGGCCGGTAATTAGTTCTAATTCCTTGGCTGCCGAATCAACCGCTTGGCGATTCTCTTTTCCTTCCGGAACCCTCATATTAATCACTATCTTTTCTACCCGGGGCAAGGCCCAAGGGTTTTTAATCCCTGTTTTGGCGCTTATTTCCGGTACTATTTTATCGCGGTACTCTTCGAACAACATTTTAGTTTTAGAA
>Ga0066637_10003682_pt1 | contig 10282 bp, 9 predicted proteins | sample CryGeyCG2014_020_FD_62737 | JGI IMG/M metagenome (GOLD analysis project Ga0066637, IMG submission 62737) | Groundwater microbial communities from aquifer - Crystal Geyser CG08_land_8/20/14_0.20 | ecosystem: Environmental > Aquatic > Deep subsurface > Groundwater | place: USA: Utah: Grand County...
CCCTTTCTTTGCATAAGTATTTTGCCAATTCTCAAACTTCCTCTTTCTGTTATTCTGACATCGCCGCTTCCGAAAACGTTCATTGCTTCGTTAATTGATTTTAATGTCCATTTGCTCTTATTGTTGATTTTCAAAATAACCAAAACCCAATCGGCGGAAAATTCACCTCTGCCTTTCAATAAATCGGAAACGATTAAAATTTTGTTATCTTTAAAAAATTTAACGACTTTGTCTTGGTCTATTTTGTCCATTTCGGACAAAAGCATTCTTCGTTTATCTTTCAATCTCTTTTTTGTCGGCTTTATTTCACCCGTAAAAAGTTTTAGGATTCTTGTTATATCTTCGGAAATATTCCAAAACTCGACATATTTATCGATCCGTCTTTTATCTATCTGATTAAATCCTCGAGGATTGCTAACAAGTTTTACCTGCAAATTTTGCAAATCCTCTTGAGATTTCAATTTAATGACAATTCTAACTCTAACTTGAATATCCGCCTTGTATTGTCCGCGAATCTTTGATGCTTTGACATATTCAATATCGCCAATCTTATAGCCCATCTCTTTAAGCCATTTTTGAGCGACCTCGTCTTTCGCCCAATTATTGAATCGGTTAATAACATCTTTTTCGTTTCTAAATCATTTGATCGTCCGCAAGCCAATTTAATTTAAAAATATCATTGCCAATTTTGTGAAATTCAAATAAACAATCTGCCCCTTCCTCTTCAACGCTAATCATGTTTTCGTCCTTAAGGCAATCAACCGTTATTAATCCGTTTTTATTACAAATGTCTATAATTTCCTGCATTGAGTAATTTTTTGTTTTTGTAAAAATACTCATAAATAACAAACAAAAATCATTATTTTATCGCTCTTTTTTAAATTGCATTTTGCACATAAAAGTCTGATATTCTTGTCGGTTAGACTTGTTCCGCCTTTTGCGTATGGCAAGTCGTGGTCGTAGTGTAAATTTTTATCCGAGCCGCACAAAACACACCTACCCCTATCTCGCTGCCAAACTTTTACTTTGACATTTGTCGGTATTAACCGATTGAAAGGCAAATCCTCAACTCTGTTAAATATCTTTGTTAAAACAGGTTTTAGGTGAAATCTCCAAACATATCTTTTCCCATCGTTAATTTTATGAACATCAACTAATTGAAAAAAGCCTTTAATGGACCAAACGCCAACATCAATTTTTTCATAAACTTTTACAAGTTCGGGGTCTTTTTTTAACCCGCTCTTGAAATCCATCGCGGCTTTGTAAAATTTTCCATTCTCCGTCCAAGTGCCGTTTGGCGTTTCAAGCGGTTGGTCAACTTCTTTCGGATTTATTCCTTTCTCATTTCTAGCGTCGTGTCCTTCATAAATTAAATTTCCAGCTTCATCAATTTCATCTTTGTATATCGCGTCTTTCCGTTGCGACATTAACAATATGGAATATCTGCGTTTACCGTCAGAAAAAACCATGCCGCGTTGCAGCGGCATTTTTTCCATCGCCACCATTTCATGATATGAAATTATTTTATCGCTATCTTGCATATAAAAAATTAACTTTCATTAAATCGCCGTAATTTTTTTCTTCTTCGCCAAAAAATTCTCTGTATGTCTTTACCGAACTTCTGTCTATTTCCGAAAAACCGACACATCGCATTCCTAAATTTTCAAGGCCAATTCGCCCTCCGCCTATTCCAACGCAAAAATCTATAAATTTTAAATCGTTGTTTTTTGCATCTGCCATAAGTTTATTTTATTAAATCATCCCGCCTTTGGCGATTTTTTCTACTTTCACCCTATCATTTTTTAGGCCCGAAAACAATTCAACGAAAAAATTTAATCTTCTGTCTTGAATTTTTTATTGTAAACTCTTTCCAACAATTTTAACGTTGCCTGGACCGAAGGATTGCCGGTATTTTTTAATATCAATCTGTCGCCAAACTTATCGCGCAAAGGACTTAAAAACTCATCGGCCCAAGAAGGCGTAAAAGTTATAACTCCCTCAAAATCAACTTCAACTTTTTCATTGTTTTTTACCTCTTTTAAAGACGGTAAAAAAGCGGAAAAAGATTCTTTGCCCAATTGCCGGCCGCTTAAAGTCGTGCCGAATTTTTTTAAAAAAATAGTCATTGTATTTGTTAAAATTTGATTAAAGCCAAACAGCCACGAAAATTAACAACGGCTTTTTGTACTTTCAAATCGGGCTCTTTATTTTTAATTTTAAGATAAGCATTACCCGTTTGAAAAAACAGGCTCATTTTGTTGTTCATTACAACTTCTTTTACGAACTTTAATCCGTTTCCCCTTGATTCCGGCCTGCGTCCCGAAATAATTTTGGTAAAAGCAACATATAGGGCCTCCTGATGATTTTTTAAGTTCGGCATAACCCTTTTTAAGGTTTTTAATATGCCCTGTCCCCTGTCAGCCAAAACCACGATTTTTTTATTTAAATCATACGCAAAAAATATGCCCGGAATGTCGGGCCAATTGCCCAAATTATGGTCAAAAGAATTATTGCCGATTTCACCGGCAATAGCCGTAATCAAGGGGAATGTCCCGCTTAATTCTTTTATTTTTCCCAGCTCATATTCCAATCTTGATAATCGCGCCTGAAAAACAGAACTGTCGGGACAATAAAAACTCTGACGAGGCTCAGATCCCAAGTCGCCTGCAATCCACCTCCTTGCCAGTTTAAATAAATCCTTTATATTATAATTTTCAATATCTTCTTTTCTGTAATATCTATGTCCTGCTGCTGCCTTGCGGATTGAAGATAATTTTCCGGCATCATCCCAACGACGCAAAGTTTGAATGGAAACGCCAAGCATTTTGGAGGCCCGCCCAATTGTTATTAATTCTGAACCCATATTATTGAAATTAAATCTATACATTTTCATTATATATCCTATATAATTTCCTGTCAAATCTATACATTTCTATTATTTTCGGCGAGTCTTTTTTTATATCATCTGCAACTCGCTTTTTAATCTCAAATATCGCTTTTTTACCCCAAAAACAACTTGATTTAAAAAACCCCGCACCAGAGCAATCACGGTACGGGGCAAGGCCCCGTAGAATCTATAAATGGCTCTACGGGGCAGGCCTGCAACCAATTGGTTGCATCAAATCCTCAAATTAAACAATCCCTGAACTCCGCGGGTAGGACTCGGACCTACAACCCACTGGTTAACAGCCAGTCGCTCTACCATTGAGCTACCGCGGAGTTTAGGGATTGTTTTTTTATTTTGAATTGTCCCGTCTCGGCGCGATTCCGCTTTGACGATGATAATTTTAATTTTTGAGATTTGATTTTTAAATTTTCGTTAGTATCCTTCCAATTTTTTCAACGCCCTGTGTTCCCTGATTTTTTCCAGCGCTTTTGCCTCAATCTGCCTGATTCTTTCCCTTGTGACCCCGAATTCTTTTCCGACTTCTTCAAGAGTATGGGTGACGCCGTCGTCCAAACCGAATCTCATTCTTAAAATTTTCTGCTCCCTTGGCGCCAAATCAACCAAAATTTCCTTCAGCTGGTCTTTCAAAAGCTCGCGGGCGGCAATAAGCGAGGGGGTAATTTCTTTTGTGTCTTCAATAAATTCTCCAAGAATGCTGTCTTCTTCGTCGTCGCCGACCGGAGTTTCCAAAGATACGGTTTTCTGCGAGATTCTCATAATATGATGGACTTTGTCAACTGGAATTCCCATTTCAGCCCCAATTTCTTCGGGCAAAGGGTCTCTTCCCAAATCCTGCAGGAGCCGGCGCCTGGCTTGGGTATATTTGGTAATGGTTTCAATCATATGAACCGGAATTCTGATGGTACGGGCCTGGTCGGCCAAGGCCCTGGTTATCGCCTGCCTTATCCACCAGGTCGCGTAAGTTGAAAATTTATAGCCCCTTCTCCAATCAAATTTCTCAACCGCCCTGAAAAGGCCGAGATTTCCCTCCTGAATCAAATCAAGCAAGGTTAAATTTGGAGAACGGCCGATATATCTTTTGGCGATTGAAACAACCAATCTTAAATTGGCCTGGGCCATTTTTTTTCTCGCTTCCTCGTCGTCTCTCTCAATTCTTTTTGCCAATTCTTTTTCTTCGTCCCCGGTTAAAAACGGGGTTTTGCCGATTTCCTGCAAATACATCTGGACAGAATCAAGTTTCGGCTCGCTGATGGACGATGCCGTTTTCTTTTTTTTTCGAGTTTTCGTTTCTTTAGTCCCCTCTTCAATGGTTAAATATTCCCTTGACCTTTTTATTTCCACGTTATCCTTGTCAAGCTCCCGATAAATTTTTTCAAGTATTTCTATATCTTCTTCAACCCGCGGAAAGTAATGGAGAATTTCGGAAAAAGTGACAAAGCCCTTCAATTTTCCTCTATTTATTAGGGCGTCCAATTCTGCCTGATATTTTATCTCTTTTTTCGGAGATTTTTTGATTCCGGCTTTTTTTATTTCTTTCGCTTTCCCGGTCCTAAAAATCTTTTTGGCCCTCTTTATTTTTTTCTTTCCGGCGAATTTTTTCCGTAAAAAAAATTTCGCCCTCTTTTTCTTTTCGGGCTTTTGTTTTGATTTTATTTTTTTCTTTATTTTCGCTTTGGCCTTTTTCAACTTGATTTTTTTAACCGGCATAGATTTATCGGTTCTCTAAATCTAAATTTACGAGCTCCTGGGAGACCCTGTCAAACTCTTCCAGCAGTGAAGCGACGTCTTTCCCTTCTTTTTCCTGAATTCTGATGTCAAGCCCCAAGCTCGTCAGCTTTTCTCTCAAATCTATTTTCTTCATCTCGCTCAAGCAGAGTTTAAGCTCTTGCGAGTAATCCAAATCCCCGAATTTTTTGTCGCACTCGTTTTTTAGAATTAAATTATTCGCGAATTGGCAAACTTCAGACGAGGTATTTTTTTGAAAATTATCAATTCTAAAATCGGCTCCCTCTCTTTTTAAGCCCTCGAAAGCGTTGGAAGCCAGAGTTGTTTTGAACGGCGATTCCCCCACCATGCTAATGTTTTGGGGAACCTGAAAAATAAGGCCGAGGGCCCGCTCTTCCAAAGTCTCCCTTCTTGATTTTTTTTCGGGAATCGGCGGCGCAAAAACCTTTTCTCCAAAATTTTTCTCCTCATCGTTTAAAGAAATTTTTTCCAAGTCATCCCAGACTTTTTCTTCCGAAACTTTCAACCGGTGGGAAAGCTGGGCTACCCAGTGGGACTGTTCAATGTTTGAAGGAACTCTTTTTATCACGGGAAGTATAATTTTTGAAATTTCCCTTTTTCCGTCGGGACTTTCTTTATCAAATTTTGAAAAAGCGCTCTCAAAATAAAAATCCAGAAATGATTTTGCCCCGTTAATTCTTTCAACCCAGGCGTCTTTTCCCTCTTTTAATATAAAATCGGCCGGGTCGGATTCTTCGCGCAGCGTTATAACTTTTATGTTAAATCCCTGCGCCTGCGCCAAATTGATTCCCCGCTTTGTCGCCGAATCTCCGGCAACATCCATGTCAAAACAGGTAAAAAGATTTTCGGTGTATCTTTTTAAGATTTTTAATTGATCGGGAGTTAGGGCGGTTCCGGAAGTCGCAACCACGTTTTTTATTCCGGCCTCGTGCGACATTATAACGTCAGTGTAGCCCTCAACCAGAATGCATTTGTCTTCTTTCCTGATTTCCATTTTCGCCCGGTCAAGCCCATATAAAATCCGGCTTTTATCGTATAGGAGGGTTGCGGGGGTGTTCACATATTTTGCAATCTCGTCCGTCTTTTCAAAAACCCGGCCGCCAAATCCGACGACCTGGGAATTCAAATCAAAAATCGGAAACATTATCCTGCCGCGAAACCTATCATAACAATGGATATTGGATGTTGGATGCTGGATATTTGATGTCTCTTTTTGGACGGCAAGACCGGCTTTGACGATTTCCTCTTCCTTATACCCTCTTTCTTTGAGAAAATCGGTCAGTCCGTTCCAGGTATTTGGAGCATAGCCAATCTGCCATTCCTCAATTGAGTCTTTGGAAATTCCGCGGGAAAGCAAATATTCTTTTGCCTGTTCACCCTTCTGACTTGCCTGAATCTGTTTTTCAAAAAATTTGGTGGCAAGGTCGCATATTTCCAAAAGCCGCTGTCTTTCCGTCCTTAATTTTGAATCCTGGGGCCTAAGCTCCACCCCTGCTTTCTGGGCCAAAAGCTTCAAGGCATCTCTAAACTCAATATTTTCAATCTGCATCACAAACTTAAAGATATCGCCGCCGGAATTGCAACCAAAGCAATGCCAAATCTGTCTTGCTGGTGAAACAAAAAAAGACGGCTTTTTTTCCGAATGAAAGGGACAGTTTGCCCGATAATTCGCTCCGGTTTTCTGCAATTTCAAATAGCCTCCAATTACATCAGCAATATCAAGCCGTGATTTAATTTCTTCAACTGGAGAATTAAGCATGTTATAATAAGATTAACTTGCTATAATAAGATTAGCAAACCCCCGGAAAAAATCAATACGTTTATATTTTCATTATCACATAAATTTTATACAATATATATAAGAAATAGTCGCGTTGTTTACAACTTGAAGGGCGGTCCCTCCGCACGAAAACACGGGTCAAAATCCCCAGCGAGGATTTTGCCCTCACTCTCGCCCTCGCTCAAGGAGCTTGGGCAATGCGTTCTGAGAAGCTCTCGGAGTCAAAGCCCGGCTTGGTCTCTGCTGTATAGCAGAGCCGCAAGCCGAGAGGCAGCGGCGGCGAGCCGCTGGAGCGAGCCGACCACGGTTCGAAGAACGCATTGCCCAAGCTCCTCACCATGCTCGCTCGGGCTGCGAGATGGTTTTCTTAGCGGAGGAACTGCCCTTCAACAGTTCTACCAATTCAAAAGTGTAAACAACGCTCGGAATTATTACAAATAATAAAATAAAATCAAGAATAAATATGTTGCCCTACGTAAAAATACCCAAAATAAAATTAGAAAAGTACAAAGAAGCAATTTCCAAAAATCTTTTTAATGAAATTAAAGATTTGGCAAAGGATTTAAAGAAATTGAAAGTTGTTATCATTAATTCAACGCCTCGGGGCGGCGGAGTGGCGGAAATTTTAAAAAACCTGGTTGGACTAATGCAGGGAGTCGGACTTAAAGCGGAATGGCACATCATACCTCCAAACAGAAAATTTTTTGGACTGACGAAAGAATTGCACAACGCCCTGCAGGGAAAAGATTTCATCTTAAGTTTCAAGGCAAGAAGACTTTATCAGCGCCACATGGAAGAGTCGGCGCGATTAATGCTTGATATGAAATCTGATGTCTGGGTAATCAACGACCCTCAACCGGCCGGAGTAATACATTATCTGCCGAAATTCCATCCTTCCATTATTCACATGCACATTGACACCTCCCATCCAAATAAAGAGGCCTGGGGATTCATTGAGCCGATGCTTTTGTCCTATGACAGAATTATTTTTAGCACCAAGGATTTTACTTCACCGGCCCTGCCGAAACAAAAATTAAGAATTATTCCGCCGGCCATTGACCCTCTTTCCGACAAAAACAAACCACTCTCCGTTCACACCGCAAAATCAATTCTTCAAAATTTTGGCATTGACCCGACAAAACCCTTAATGACCCAGGTTTCCCGTTTTGACCCATGGAAAGACCCGATCGGCGTAATCCAATCATACTACATCGCAAAAAATAAAATTCCAAATTTGCAGCTGGCTCTGGTCGGATTGTTTTTGGCCATTGACGATCCCGAAGCGATAAAAATTCTAAAAACGGTAAAAAAACACGCCAAGGGAGATCCGGACATATTTTTATTTTACGACCCCCAATCGCTTGGAAGTCTGAAAGTGGATATTTTTGTCAACACTTTTCAGGTTGGCTCAGACGTTATTTTGCAAAAATCAACAAAAGAAGGATTTGGACTCACGGTCACCGAAGCGATGTGGAAGGGAAAACCGGTCATCGGAGGCAAGGTCGGCGGAATAAAAATTCAAATAAAAAACGGCTATAACGGATTTCTTGTGACAAGCCCCAAGGAAGCGGCCAAAAGAGTAATTCAGTTGATAAAAAACCCGGCCCTTAGCGAAAGACTGGGAAAAAGGGCCCGGCAAACCGTGAAAGAAAAATTTTTAATGCCGCGCCTGCTTAGGGATTATTTAAAATTATTTCGGGAACTAAAATAAAAATATGAAAATTGCCCAATTAGCTCCACTTTGGATTCCGGTCCCGCCCATAACCTATGGCGGAACAGAATTAATTGTTTATTGGCTCACCGAGGAACTCATAAAAAGGGGCCATCAGGTCACTCTTTTTGCCACAGGAGACTCCAAAACTTCTGCAAAATTAGTTCCTATTTGGCCAAGAAGCTTATGGCGCGCAAAACCTCAATCTCCTCATGCCATTATCGGTTTAATGTATGAGAAGGTTTTGGCCATGCAAAAAGAATTTGACATAATTCACGACCATTGCGAATTTTATACCGCCCCTTTCTCAAAATTTATCAAAAAACCGATAATTTCAACAATCCACCATCCACTTTATGAAGAAATGATAATTTTGTTTAAAAAATTTTCCCAGATAAATTATGTCGCCATTTCAAAAAACCAAAAAAAAATGGGGCCCGGAATAAACTTTGTAAAAGTCATCCACCATGGCCTTCCGGTAAATAATTACCAATTTAACAACGAGCCCCAAAACTATCTTTTATGGCTTTCCAAGATTACGCCCCAAAAAGGACTTGCTGAAGCGATTGAAGTCGCCAAAAAGAGCGGTGAAAAATTGATAATATCGGGCGTCATCCCGAAGGGCTGCGAGGATTATTTTGATTTTAGAATAAAGCCGTTAATTGACGGAGAGCAAATCCAATTTGTCGGAGCGGCGGATTTCACAAAAAAGGTTGAGCTTTTCAAAAATGCCAAAGCTTTTATTTTTCCGATCAGACGAGCCGAACCGTTTGGCCTGGTAGTTATTGAATCAATGGCTTGCGGAACTCCGGTTATCGCGTACAGCGAAGGATCTATGCCCGAACTTATTGAAGATGGAGAAAACGGTTTTTTGGTAAACAATCAGGAAGAAATGATCGGGGCGATAAAAAAAATAGACCAGATTTCCCGCCTGGAATGCCGTCTCCATGTCATCAAGAAATTCTCGCTGAAAAGAATGGTTAACAAGTACGAAGCGCTTTATGAGGAAATTTTGAAAAAAACAAAAATATTTCCATGGCATTTTCCGTTTTAATTTTTTATAAAAAACCATGAAAAAAGAAACAAAAAAATTAAGAATCGCCCAGGTATCGCCGCTATGGTTTCCCGTGCCGCCGAAAGGATACGGCGGAACGGAAAAAATAGTTTCCCAGCTGACTGAAAACCTGCAAAAAAGAGGACATAAAGTGACATTATTCGCTTCGGGAGACTCAAAAACAAAAGGAAAGTTGATTCCAATAATAAAAACCCATTTAAGAAAATTGGGTGTCCCCTATCTTCACGACAGCTATAACATTTTGAACCTTATTGAGGCTTTTTCGCGCCAAAAAGAATTTGACATTATCCACACTCACATTGATGTCTACGATCCGGTTTTTCGGGCGCTTTCCAAAACTCCATCCGTTGCAACTCTTCACAATCCATTCTGGCCGCTCTCAAAGGAAAAAAATGCGTCCTGGCACACTTATCAGGGCCGCGTTTTAATTTATAACCGTTTTCCGTCTCTGCCCTATATCGGCATAAGCGATAAATACCGGAAACTTTGTCCGGCAAAAATAAAATTTGTCAAAACTATCTACCATGGAGTTGATTTAAAAAAAATGCGATTTTACCAAAAGCCGGAAAAAAATTGCTTTGTCTGGCTCGGCAGAATCACCAAGCTGAAAGGAATCCACCTGGCCGTAAAATTGGCGGAAGACCTCGGATTCAAACTCCTTATCGCGGGAGCGGCCGTCAGCCCTGAAGAAAAAAAATATTTTAAAGATGAAATAACGCCTCGCCTCAACAGAAAAATAAAATTCATCGGGGAGATAAAATCAGATGAAGAAAAATCAAGATTTCTGGGTCAGGGTGCGGCTTTAATCTATCCGCTCTGCTGGGAAGAGCCATTTGGAATCGTAATGGCGGAATCAATGGCCGCCGGAACTCCGGTTATCGCTTTTCCGAGAGGAGCCGCTCCGGAAATTATCAAGCATGGCGAAACCGGATTTTTGGCAAAAAACCTTACGGAAATGAAAAAATATATCAAAAATATTGAAAAAATTTCCCGGCAGGAGTGCCGAAAAAGAGTAGAAAGATTTTTCAGCCTGGAAAAAATGATTGAAAACCACGAAAAAAC
>Ga0066637_10003683_pt1 | contig 10281 bp, 10 predicted proteins | sample CryGeyCG2014_020_FD_62737 | JGI IMG/M metagenome (GOLD analysis project Ga0066637, IMG submission 62737) | Groundwater microbial communities from aquifer - Crystal Geyser CG08_land_8/20/14_0.20 | ecosystem: Environmental > Aquatic > Deep subsurface > Groundwater | place: USA: Utah: Grand County...
TTCCCACCCCACTGCGCCTACGGCGCAGAACAGGTGGGCGAAAATTCCTTCCCCCCAACCCCCTTCCTTTTCGCCCACCTGATTGGACGGCCAGAATTTTTTGCGAGCGGACGGCGGGACCGAATAAAGAAAAGAAAGAATAGTTGCCCTTGCCCCACCCAACCCGTGCGCGGGCGACAAAGTGGAACTCCCTCTTGTTTCGTTGACCTTTTTGATATTTTTTAGTAACATAGTAATAGAATGAAGGGGACACATATATTATACTACAATCCTTACATTATAATAATATATCTACAAGAAAACTATGTCAACAATTGGTAAAAATATAAAAAGGTTACGGCAGGAAAAGGGCATTTCTCAAGACAAACTGTCAAAATTAGCGGATATTTCCTTAAATACCGTTGTTAAACTTGAGCTTGATCAAAGCCCAAACCCTACTCTTGAAACAATCCAAAAGCTCGCGAAAGCGTTTGATGTTTCAATTGATGATTTAGTAAAGAAATAAAATTATGCATGCAATAAAGCCAAGCCAGACTATAATGAAAAATTGCCTTTTGCAGGACATTTTTACCAACCAATCATCAAAATTCGGTTTTTATGATGCAGCGATTAAAGCCATTTATCATAGGGAGAATTTTTCTAACTTCCTTATGGGTAAATATGACAAGGTGAAACCTGTAAGTGTCGAGATTGTTCCTTCTCTTGAATGCAATTTTATGTGTCCTAATTGTACTTATGTGCAGAATCTTTCGAAAGCGCGTTTAAGTGGCTCAAAAAAAGTCATGTCGGCGGAAATTTTTCAGAAAGTATTAAATAACATTACTAATTTTGGTATTAAATCATTGGTGTTTACCGGTGGTGGCGAACCTTTTATGAATAAAAAAACCATTGAATATATAAAATTAGCACGCAAATCTAGTTACGAAGTTGGTGTTTATACAAACGGATTTAAATTGACAGAAGACATCATTAATCAACTAACTTCATTAGATTTGACGTTTGTAAGAATTAGTTTAAACGCTGCTACTTATAATTCACACGGAAAAATTTTTGGATACGCAAAAAATACAACAAGCTCGACAAGTGTCATATTTAATAAAGTCGTAAATAATCTTATTCTTCTTGGTAGGAGTAAGTTAAGAAATAAATCGAAGACGACAGTTGGAGTGAGTTTTATCTTAGGACACAACAATTTTGATGAAATTAAACTATTACCAGACATATTGAGAAAACTTGATTGTGAATCGCAAGGCGGCATTGATTATGCTGCTATTCGACCAGAAGTGCAGTACTTTACTGAAGCGTTAAATAGCCCCGAAAAACAATTAAATGCTGTTTTGTTTAAACGAATCCCTAATCTGATTAAAAACGAAGTACTATCTATGACAAAAGATTTGAGTATGCAGATACTCTTCAACAAGGGAGGGTTCATTGACTTATCAAAACAATTTGTAAAAGAAGACAATGTCGCGGCTCCGTGGTCGGTAAGTATAGATTATGATGGTCAATTATACCCAACCTCCGAACATAATGGCGCCCCCGGCTTCTCTTTGGGCGATTTGTCGATTACACATATCTCTCAATTATGGGAAACTAAATACAAAACGGAATTGTTTAGTAAACTAAAAACCATACCGTATTTCAAACTTAAAACTTTAAATGATCTGCTACTTAAAATCAAAAAAATTGGTGTATTTTCTAAAGAAGAAGTTGCCCATTTTTACGCAAGAGGAGATCTGTCACATCAACCTTCCCATGTAAATTTTTTTTGATAGTCGGCGTTAGTTAATAATTACAGCCCTATGAAGTATATAATATCTACAATATCTATTGGTTTACACAAATCTTCTATTTTAAGAAGTATTATTAATTCTCAATCAAACATTCTTCGTTATAATGTAGCCTACGAGTCAAATATCAAAATATTTAAGCATATCAATCATGTCAGGCAGATTGCAAAATCCGTAAACAAAAATATTAAGATAATGCTCGATATTCCAGGCAATAAACCGCGCATATCTTTATCCTTAAATGATAAAAGTGGACTCCGTGTTGCATATCGAGAAAAAATATATATAGATACTCCAAAGCACCCAGTGCATAGTAATAGTAAAAGAATATACGTAGACAAAGATCAATTTATTCGTTCCGCAAAAGTAAATGATATTTGTCTTGTAGATGATGGGTTAATCGCGCTACAGGTTAGTAGGAAAGATAAAAATTCATTAGAAACATTAGCGTTAAATAGTGGAATACTTTTTTCAAACAAAGGAATTTGGATACAGGGAAAAAGTCTTGATCCTTTAATATCGCTAGCAGACATATCGAAGTACGATAATCTGATAAAGGCAGTTAATCCAGAATGGATAGCAGTGTCTTTCGCAAGCGGAGATCTTATTCGCGAAGTAAAAAGTTATCTCCACAACAGTTTTTCAAAACGACAACGTCCGAAAATTGCCTCAAAAATTGAATCCCAAAGCGGTATTGATACATTATTTAAAATCGCTAAATATAGCGACATGCTCATTGTGGCGAGAGGCGATCTAGCTCAATTATGCGAATTCACAAAATTAGGTACATTACAGGATTTAATAATTAATAGTGGAAAAAAAAATAATATACCGACAGTCGTTGCAACCCAAATTTTAGATAGCACAATTGATCGATATGTTCCCTCAAGAGCAGAAATTATCGACTTACATTATTTATTAATTAGCGGAGCGGCGGGGGTTATGCTTTCTGACGCGGTAGTGCATTCTTCAAACCCTCAAAGACCAATTGAAATAGTGTCTAAACTAATGTCATGAGGGTTATATGAATTTATCAAAAATACAATCAATAATCAGACCCCTTTTGTCTGTCTTGTGTCAATTTCCATCTTACAGATACACTGTTATGAAGTGGCAGCCGGAGGATGTGTTGGAAGGGTATTCGGATTTAGATCTTCGGGTCGTCGTTGACAGCGTTGATGTGGCAGAGCTACTGAATATTGATTCCTCATTCAAGCGGGCTTATCAGCAAATCATTAATGGATCTGTAGTTAAGGCTAGAACCTTTGAACACACTCCAAATATTATTACTAAAAAAGAGGTGTTGTCTGGGTTGGGCTATAGGAGTGAAATTGCAACTTGGTCACTACTTGATGGCGACATAAATGAATACAATTCTGATAAGCGTATATATACAGATCAGCCGTTTGATGCATCTGACGTAGCATATTATAATAAGATTTTGTTTTCAAAGGAAAAGTACTCGTTAGAAAATGAATTAATATACACCCATAAAATAACTGCCGAATTTAAAAGATATTGTGTCTGTTGGAGATTTTATGCCACTTCCATTTATGCGTTCAGCTCTCTTTTATTAAATATTCGAGTGGCAGGAAAGAGTGAGGGGTTACATCAGATTGCAAAGCTTTTCCCAAAATTAGACAGTACGTCTCTTGAATCTATTCGGTCGATAATTAATGACGATACTATCAACCCCGAAGAGCTTATGGACGGACTTAAAAATAATTGGAATATTTTAGCAAAGAAGGTTAAGTATCAAATAGTTAGATCAAGTGATGTCGAGGAAGATATAACCACGTCATTACAAAGTTTTGCCCGTGCAGTCTATCTTGTCAGGAATAAACGTTCGAGGCTAGGGTTGTATTTAAGTCCAGAATATCGCAAGTTAAAATTCTCAAAAGTATTCATAAAAAACTTAGTTAAGCGCGAGGTTGAAGACATGCACATGATTTTAACATGTATTGATAATGTAGTTGATTATTTTCAAAAAATTGATAACTTAGATTCAGCAAAATTGCGCCAAATAGTTTTGGATCTTAAAAAATTATTGAATGGGCTACCTCATAATCCAAAAAAAACGTTCACGAAAATATGCAACTATTGCGAGAGTGTTTCACAGGATCTTAGTAAAATTTTATTGGAATCCGTCGTATTCAAAAAAACAAATAGCGCATCGTTTAATAAACGATTAACTATACTAGTTATTAAAAATGATTCATTGCAACGGCACCTAGAAGATGCTATCCTCCGGGATATATCGAAACATTTCTTTATCCTAGCAAAAATCAAGAAAAAACTCACAATACCAGAAGCTCGCAAACTAAAATCTATGGAATGGAAAATGAATTGGAGGCCATACCCATCAAAGCAAATACAAAAACTGTCTATGACCTATGAAGCCAACGAAGTGTTTGCCGTCTTATGCTTAAGTAAATCACAGTCCGAAAACGGTATTGAACTTGGCAAAAGAATTAAAGGTAATCATTATATCGCACAAAAATGTAAAAAGTCGACTATAAGAGGCAAATACGCAGATTATACGCAATGGAAAGACGTATTGATTGATGATGGAGTATGTTATTTATGTGATCCGATAAACAAAAACCCAATCTCTTTAGCGCCAAACGTATTGCATTCAGTAGATAACGAGCTAGAGTTTAAGGATCATCTGAACATTTTTTTCCCTAAATACAAAATGGTTATTTGCCAGTTGCCAAAAAAAAGCGCACTTAAAAAACTTATAGGGCTGGCTAAATTAATTTTAACAAATAATCCTCCTGATCTGGCACACGATTTTCAACATCATCAGCGAGTATGGCAGAATATTTTATACATACAAAAAAAAGAAAAAATTAGAAAACTAGACATGGTCATGTTGCAACTATGTGCTTATTGGCATGACATTAATAAACACCATTTTAACGCTAATCCCGCCTTACTGTTCTACACAATGACAGGAGATAAAAAAACTGCTGATGTCATTGAAAAAACAATCGATACTCACGGATGGAGAAACAAAGCAAAAACAAGTTTAGACAAAATGCTTTTTGATGCAGACAAGCTTGAATATGTATCTCTTAAGAGGTGGCGACCCCTACTTAGATCCAATCTCGATATAGAACAAGCCAGGTTATTTAAGGTATATTTTGAAGGTCTTAATAAAAGGCTCCCATCTCTACCTTCGAGGTTACATTACGCGTCAGTAAAAATTTGTTACGAAGTTGAATATCAAAAATTACTGAAGTGGGCAAGAAGTAAAAATTTATATACAGACAATAAATTTATATGCGACAAATGATTCATAAACCACGCAAAATTTTTGTCAACAAAAATAAATGGACGGAGGAGTATGTCTATCCATACGAGAAGACCATCCTTCTATTTGTTACTGATATCTGTAATCTTAGATGTGAATACTGTTTTAATAAGGGCAACTTAAATAGTAACAAAACAAGTACCTTGGGAATTATGAATCTTGATTATATAAGAAAAATTATACTGGCTAATGTTGATGTCGATAAATATGATATCATGGGCGGAGAACCGTTGCTTCATCCTCAATTCGACGAGATTGTGAAATTACTCATGAAATATAGTAAAAAGATAGGACTTTATACCAATGGGTTTCTAATTAAAAAGTATCTCAATGATCAATATCAAAACTTTAAAATTAGCATTTCCTTTCAATCAATTACATGCCCAGTTAAGTCATATAAACCGATAAGTGATATTTCTGACGGCATTAAAAAATTTCAAAATATTTATCCGATAAAATTAGTATTACTACTTAACAATGAAAACAAATTACAAATATTCGATATGGTTGATTATGTTGAGAAGGAATTTATAGAGATAGACAAAATTACGATAGGAGCGGTTAGAAATGAAGAAGATTATTGGAATGATAACTATAGTTACGTTGTACCATTTGAAGAATACGCAGAAATCATTCAAAACTTTATAAATAATTATGAAGGTCGATTGAATATTGATATTTTTACCAAGGGATATCTTTATACGGATAAATTGCCACGTAACTTGCCAAATCAATTGGGTAGATTTAAATGTATATTTCCGAGAAATAAATACGCTCCATCGCTATACGGAATCGCAAAGGGAGAAATGTTAGATTTTGATCCGAGTATTCCCATTGATTTTGAGGACATAGGATACTCCCGCATTAACGGAAGAGAGTGGACTGATAAGATTCATTTGATCAATAAATGATTATGAATAAAATTTTTGACGTAAATAAGACAATCTGCCTAGATCGATATGAAAGGTTTTTCGAAGTTAGTAATGCGGGCTATATGCTTGCAGATATATATTCGCAGGTATATGGATATCTAGGTTTTATAGCTTTTAAAAAAAATCATCGATTAGAAATTTACTTAAATAGGCAGGGCACAACAAAATCAAGAAAGATTGGGCTAAAGCTATATAGCACTGGAAAATACATAGATTTATTGCGTAAGTTTGAATGGTTTATTAATAAATCAGATAATAATTTTGCAAAATTAGATTACTCACGAATATCTGATGTTAATCAATTTTTCAAATTAGTCAAAAAATTTCTTGCGTACTATCGGTACACTGAATTTTTTTATACAGATATTATTTATGATCCAAAACATGGAAAAAAGTACAAGTATCAGCAGAATGCTATCAGTAGTATAAAAAACAAGGGCAGACTATTACTTAATAAGATTTTTCTTGAAAGAAAAGGATATTTAAATCAGCTTTTTGACTACCTTCAAAATAAGCATTCTCTGTCTAAAGATACATTATTTAATTATTCATCAAAGGAACTTCCACTACTCCTGACTGGACAATTTATTGACAAACGAATAATTGACGCAAGAAAGCAAAATTATTGCCTAATTGTTAAAAGGAATATGCGCAAATTTATCAGTGAAGATGATAGCGCTTTTCATTCATTTGCAAACTTATTTGCCAAAAGTCAATTAAATATTATTAAAGGAATAACTGCGTGCTCGGGAAAATACATAGGAAAGGCGCGTATTATCGAGCCTGATTATTCTAATTTTACAATGATCGAGACTATGTTAACATTTATGCAGCCAGGTGAGGTTCTTATTACCGAGTCTTCCTCACCAGAAATTGTGAGGGTATGTAAATTAGCCGGTGCGATTGTGGCAAATCAAGGAGGTATGGGATCTCATGCTGCCATCATCAGCAGGGAAATGGGAATTCCATGTATTGTTGGTACCCAAAATGCAACACGATGGATTAAAACAGGCGATACAGTGTTAGTTGATGGGGATAGGGGGGTTGTAGAGGTATTAAATAAAGGGTAATTTTCCCCTTAGATAGTCAATTATTTTGTCGGTTGATACTCGTTCTTGTTGCATTGTATCTCTATCACGGATAGTGATGGTATTATCCGACAAAGTATCGAAATCAACGGTGATGCAATATGGTGTTCCAATTTCGTCTTGCCTTCTGTATCTTTTCCCCACGTTCCCATTGTCGTCGAATTCTGTCATATAGTATGGCTTGAGCATTTGGTTAATGCTTTTCGCTTTGTTTACTAATTCTGGCTGGTTTCGCAATAGTGGGAAAACCGCTACTTTTATCGGAGATAATAGTTTGTTTAATTTAAGTACAATTCTCGTGCCGTTTTCAGTTTCCTCTGAAGTATATGCATCGCAAAGAAGAGCAAAAAACAACCTTCCTACCCCCACAGAAGATTCGATAACATGAGGAATATAACGTACTCCATTCTTTGGATTGGTGTAGTTAATTTCAACTCCTGAATATTTTGAATGTTGAGTGAGATCATAATTTCCTCTTGCATGGATTCCCTCTAGTTCATCAAAGCTCCATGGAAAATAGTACTCTATGTCATAAGCTTCCTTTGCATAAAAGACCAGATTTTCATGCTTATGCCACTTAAGATTACTTTCCTTAAGGCCGATGCTTTTAAAGAATTCCCACCTATTACTTCTTAACTTATCATACTCTTTCATTTCATCCTCTGGAGAAACAAAATACTGCATCTCCATTTGCTCAAATTCACGAGTGCGAAAGATGAATTTACGTGCCGTTATTTCGTTGCGAAATGCTTTACCGATTTGAGCCACACCAAAAGGTATTTTCACCCGCATAGTATCTATAATAGGTTTGTAATCTACATAAATACCTTGGCATGTTTCTCCTCTTAGATAGACGGGCTGATCCACCCATTTATTAGTAAAATTACCTAAATTTGATTGAACTAGTAAATTAAATTTTTTTGCTTCAGTAAAATCACTCGCCCCACATTCTGGGCAAAGTAGTTTACTTTTGTTTTCTGCTACCAAATGATTGATTTCCTTAATGTCAATTTTTTCATCTGCTTTAATACCAATTTCGTTGAGTATTTTATCGATCCTAGTTCTAGTATGGCATCTTTTGCATTCAACTAATGGATCAGAAAAACCAGTCACATGGCCACTTGCCTCCCAAATCTTGGGGTTCATAAATATAGCTGAATCAAGTCCAACGATGTCGTCTCTTAGTTGAACGAACCATCTCCACCAAAACTTCTTTATGTTATTGGCAAGCTCAACTCCATAAGGTCCATAGTCATAGACAGCACTAAATCCGGAGTATATTTCGGAAGATGGATATACAAAGCCCCTTTTTTTTGCGAAGGCAGTAATTTCGACTAACATATCATTTTTGTTCATAAGTCTCTCTTATTATATTGTGCGAATACTTAAACAATGCTACAATACTGTTATCATACGATAAATTACCAAAAATATCAAGCCCCCAACTGCCGCTATTTAGTTGAATGAAGTGTTATCTCTGTTAAATAGTTAAACTTGTTATTCCCTGTGGTCTCTGCCACAGGGTAACCACTAAGGAAAGTTTGAAAACCATCGGTTTTCATAATATGATTAGTGTATGAACCAAGATGTTAAAAAAGGCTTTCACTGTGCATACCAGACACACTATCATATCGTGTTTCCTGTCAAATATCGGAAAGCTCTTTTAAGAAAAGATATTGAGCAAGAATTAATCCAAATAACTAAAGAAATTCAAACACGATATGATATAGAAATGGAAAAGATTGGTGCAGATCAGGATCATATTCATCTTCTTTGCTCATTCCATCCTAAATATAGCGTTGGTCAAGTTGTCAAAATATACAAAAGTATTACAGCTAAACAACTTTTTCTCAAATTCCCCGAAATCAAGCAAGATCTGTGGGGTGGAGAATTATGGTCAGATGGATATTACGTTTCAACAATCTCAGAAAGAGGAAATTGGGAAGTAGTATTAAAATATATTAACGAACAAGGCAAGAAGCCACAAGATATTAACCTACGACTTTTCTAGGTTAATACCCTGCGGTCTCTGCCGCAGGGTAATTTATTAAAGAAAAAGTAGATCAGTGCTTTAAAAATGTACACAAAAAGATTAAACAAAGTAAATTTCGAGGGAATTAAAGAAGTGGGTGGAAAGGGTATATCACTTGTAGAAATGATTAAAATCAAATTCCCCATTCCACAAGGATTTGTTATTTTGTCGTCTGCTTTTGATAAATTCTTAGAGGAAAACGGTTTAAATTTAGAAGTCAAAGTATTACTCCACAAGGTTAATCTAGAAGATATTAATTTAGTAGATAGGGTTTCAAATGAAATTAGAGATTTGTTTTTGAATTCAGAATTTCCAAAAGATATTGCTAAAGAAATTCTCAAGGAATTTTCCAAACTCAAGACAAGATATGTAGCGGTTCGCAGTTCAGCAACAGTTGAAGATTCGTCAGTTGCTTCTTGGGCAGGAGAATTAGAAAGTTATCTTAATACAACAAAAAGCAACCTACTGGAGAATGTAAAAAAAAGTTGGGCTTCGCTTTTTACACCAAGAGCAATTTTTTATCGCCTCGAGAAAAAATTAAAGGAAACAAGGGTTTCTATGGCTGTAGTGGTTCAAAAAATGATTCAATCAGAAATCTCTGGTATTTGTTTTACTGTTCACCCAGTTACTAAAGACTACAATCAAATGGTGATTGAAGCAGGTTATGGTTTGGGCGAAGCAATCGTTGAAGGCAAGATAACACCGGATACTTACACTATACACAAAAAGAAATTAGAAATTATAGATAACAATGTCAGAAAACAAAAAATGATGATAGTTAAAGATAAAGATGGCAATACTGAGAAAGGAGTCCCAAAATCAAAACAGGAAAAACAGAAGTTATTGGATTTTCAAATACTGAAACTCGCTAAAATTTGCCGGAAGATCGAAGTTCATTATAAAAAACCACAAGACATAGAGTGGGCGTTTGAAAAAAGAAAATTTTATATTATTCAATCAAGGCCAATAACAACATTGTAAATTTTAATTCCTATCTTTTTTAGTCCCGCCGTCCGCTCGCAAAAAATTCTGGCCGTCCAATCAGGTGGGCGAAAAGGAAGGGGGTTGGGGGGAAGGAATTTTCGCCCACCTGTTCTGCGCCGTAGGCGCAGTGGGGTGGGAA
>Ga0066637_10003693_pt1 | contig 10268 bp, 11 predicted proteins | sample CryGeyCG2014_020_FD_62737 | JGI IMG/M metagenome (GOLD analysis project Ga0066637, IMG submission 62737) | Groundwater microbial communities from aquifer - Crystal Geyser CG08_land_8/20/14_0.20 | ecosystem: Environmental > Aquatic > Deep subsurface > Groundwater | place: USA: Utah: Grand County...
CATTCTTACATTCTCGAGAATGTAAATTAGAAAGCAGAGAGAAAAAAAAGAACGCCGAATTTGTTTCAGAGGTGGGGTGTGGAAACCTCCATCGGCGTTTTTAAACCCCGTTTAGTATTTAAAAAAGAGTTGCTTGTCCAGGATGAATTTTTCGTCTGCATCTTCGAGAACTGAAAGCGGGTAATGGATTTTGTCTCTTACTGATTTTTTTCAAAGTCTTCAAAATCCTGCTTCTGTCTCTTTCTTTCAGGTAAAGACTTTTAAATTTATAGGCAAGACCAAGATATTTCTCATATTCCGCACTCCCTTCCGGATATACCGTTGCTTCATTAAGGGTTGCGGCAAATACCGACTCATCATCATAAAGAATTTTTTTGAAGGCTCCAGCAGCATTTCTTAGGGCCTCATCATTAGAAGCTGCATATGATGGATAGGCGAGCGTCTCTTTGCTTCTCTTGTTAAACCAGACTACCACATAACTTCGTTTCTGTGCCAACCAAATCAACCCCTTTCAGATTTCAGGTTCACAGGTTTTCAATATGCAAATAGCACATTTTGTGCTATCTAAGAAAGGCATTATACTATATCTATATATAGAAAATTATTTCAAGAGTTTTTTTGAAAGCAGTGAAATGAAGAAAAAAAAATCACTAAAAAGAAGATCATCAAAGCAAGACAAGCTCAAAAAATATATCTCCAAAATGCACTGCTGGAAGAGGTAGTGTATAATATAAGTATGTTTTTCGTTTATGTAACTTTTCCGTCGAAAAGAGAAGCTAAAAAGACAGCTCGAGTTATTATCGATAAAAAATTGGCTGGTTGTGTGAATATTTTCCCCATTGAATCTATTTATCAGTGGAAAAATAAAATAATAGACGAAAAAGAGATGGTAGCTATTTTCAAAACCACTAAGGAGAAACTTCCAATTTTAGAAAAAATAATAAAGAGTTTGCATTCTTATGAAGTCCCGTGTATTGCATCTATAAAAATTTCCAAAATAAACAAAGAATTTCAAAAATGGCTTGAAGGAGAGATAAAATAAAAATAGATAGTCAGAAGGCGACAATATTACTATAAACAAGAAAAATTTAATAAAAAGTGATAAAATAAAAGCAATGAGGAGATTATCTTCATAATTAGCATTAATTTATAGAGAGGTCCTTCGACAATGCTCAGGGCTTCGCCCCATATGGGGCTCAGGAGGTTTATATGCAAACAAAAGAGATTACAAGTTACCTAGACAAGAAGAAGGTAGCTTACGAGGTGATTGAACACAAAGAGGTTTACACAGCCAAAGACGCGGCTAAGGTGACCAAATCAAAAGAAGGAGAGATTGCCAAAGTTCTTGTTTTAAAAGTTGATGGCAAAAAATTCATTATGGCGGTCTTGCCGGCAAATCTGGCGGCAAAATTGAAAAGGATTAAGTCAACAATTGGCGCTAAAGAAGTAACTTTAGCAACAGAAGCAGAAATGAAGAAGGCCACAGGCTTAAAACCGGGTTCGGCACCAGCTTTGGGTAAGCTTTTAAAAGCCAAGGTTTATCTAGACAAAACAATGGGAAAGAACAAGAATATAGTCTTTCCTGCTGGTGATTATACAAAATCAATAAAAGTTAAATTCTCAGATTGGTTAAAATTAGAAGCACCAGAGGTTTTGGAATTTTCTGTAGTTCCCTCAAAGAAATAACCCCAATGAAAAAGTTACCCCGATTCACTTCCAGTTTTATCGGGGTCTCGGTCTCTTAAAGGAATGGATAAAAAGAGACCTCGAGGAAAATTTTATGAATGAAGAAAGATGGGGCGAGATAGTCGATTTAATCGAACAAAAGTTTGGTATTATTGAACATACCAAGGAAGAGATTCCCATAGGTGATGATTTTGAGGATGATAAAGCCCGTGAACAGATCGAATCAATAATTTTTAATGGCCCTTTAGGCAAAATGAAAGTTCAACGGATTACAAGACCCGTTATCTTGAGAAAGAAAGCTCATTATACGAAAAGAGTAGGGCAGGGAGCGCAGGTAGAAATTACTTATTCGGAAGATGAGTTTACTCACAAGCTAAAAGCTTTTAAGTGGGATGACTCGGCAGATGAATGGGTCGAAATAGAGGCCGGAAAACTAGATTTTCAATAAAATGTCAAATGTCAAAGCTCAAATGTCAATTCAATTCCAAAGCTCAAATGTCAAAAATATAATTTGGCATTAAGTCATTCAGATATTCATTTGGCATTTGGAATTTGAGATTTTGGTTTTTAGAAAAATGGTTCTCGAAGAATATAAAAAAAGAAGAAAATTTAATATCACTCCGGAACCCGAAGCAAAAACTTTAAAGAAAAGCCAGAGCCGGTTTGTAATTCAAGAACACGATGCCAGTCACCTTCATTACGATTTTCGCTTGGAACTTCCACCAGAAATTGGGAGTGAAGAGGTTGTTTTGAAAAGCTGGGCTATTCCTAAAAATTTACCGCAAGAAAAAGGGGTTAAGAGGCTGGCAGTTCAAACAGAAGACCACCCGGTTCCATACATAGATTTCGAAGGAGAGATTCCTAATGGTGAATACGGCGCTGGCATTGTCAAAATTTGGGACAAAGGAAAATTTAAATTAGTAGAAAGAGAGCCAAATCATATTCACTTTGTTTTAGGCGGAAAGAAAATAAAGGGTGAATACAATCTGATAAAGACTAAAGGATTTAAAAAAACTACAAATAGCTGGCTTATTTTTAAAGTAAAATAATGTCAATTTTTATTGGAACTTCAGGTTATTCATATCCTCACTGGATTGATAATTTCTATCCTAAAGATTTACCTCAATCCAAATGGTTGGAACATTACTCCAAATTTTTCAATACAGTCGAACTCAATGTAACTTTTTATCGATTGCCACAAGAAAGCGCTTTTAAGAATTGGTATAAAAGGACTCCCAAAGATTTTTTATTTGTGGTCAAAGGCAGCCGCTTTATCACTCATATTAAGAAGCTAAAAGGTGTTGAAGATTCTGTAAAACTTTTTATAAAAGACAGAGCCGAAATTTTAAAGGAAAAGTTGGGATTGATTCTTTGGCAACTCCCGCCAAATTTTAAAGTAGCTGAAAGCTGTAAGCAATCAGGAATAAGACTTGAAGAATTTGAAAGATTTTTAAAACTCCTTACGCCTTATCGCTTATCCCATATCGCTCAGTTTGCTTTCGAATTTAGAAACGAAACCTGGTTTAACAAGGAGATTTATGATCTCTTAAAAAATTACAATTGTGCCTTAGTAATCGCGGATTCACCCCAACTTCGCTCTTTGAGCTTCGCTGGGCAGGCTCAATACCCTTTAACGGCAGACTTTGTTTACATCAGGTTTCACGGAGGAAAGATTCTTTACGGTTCGGAATACTCAGAAAAAGAACTTAAAGAATGGACTTCTAAAATTAAAAAGTGGTCTAAAGGAAGGGATGTTTTTGTGTACTTCAATAATGATTTTCAAGGTTTTGCCGTAAAAAACGCCTTAAAGCTGAAGAAATTTTTAAAAGCTTGACAGGTTTACTTAATTTGTGATAATTTAATATGTCCCTTAAATAAAAAGGGATTATATAAAAAGCACCTTGAAACTTGAAAAGAGAGGTGATGGAAGTGACAGAAACAAAGGTTGATGAGAAAATTTTAGTACCTAATGAAGACAACCGTTGCATGCCTGGTATGACTGAGAAAGCCATAAAGATTTTAGAAACAATAGGGGATTTGGAAGCTATCAACGGAAAGATAGTTGTTGATGGCGTGACAGGGGGCGAATCGTTGATAAAAGAAGTTCTTACAGGAAGAAGATGTTGTCTAGGTATGAGGCAGGACTGTGTGGACATTGCTTTAATTATCGATCCATTTGCATTTAATAAAACTTCCTCAGATTATCTCTCTCCGCGGGTTGTAGATATCTTAGTAATAAAAGTCGTGGAAGGTATAATTTCCAACCGGGGTGTAGAGTGGGTATTTATTTCGAACGCCTATGATTCCAAACTCGCGATTATACTTAGATGCGAAGACAGTTTAGTAGAGGTGCAAATAGTGGCAAGCATATTCATCGATTTTAGAGACAGACTCGTCGAAGTACTGGAAGCCTTCAAAAAATATGAAGAAAGACAAATAGCTAGAATATATAGATGGTATCTATGAAAGTCTAAATTGTAAAGAAAGAGGTGATAAGCAGTGAGTGTTTTCAAAATCGAGTGTTTTAAAAACAGTTACCATAGTGAAGAAGATCGTTATCTAGGGTGTTATAGTAAACATGACACTTTTGCAGAAGCGCTTCAGGAAATAGATGAAATAATACCCGATATGGTAGAAGAAAAATTTCCGAAAGTAGATATGATAGATTTTTCTCTACATATTCACGAGCATGTCCTTTCTTGTGGCGATGAAATTGAGATTTGCCGATATCGCGTAAAACATACTTCATTCACATCTGGAAAGCATGAAATTATAACTTTCGAAGGGGCGGAGAACTTTGAGAAGATTGTACGAGAAATAATAAAAAAACAATCAGCCTCATTGTTGCTAGATGAATCTCCACCCAAGCTGGAAGATACTATTGAGAACGTTCTCAAACAAAACTTGTAAGATACTTAACACCTTCACTACTCCTGCCTTAGAAATTTTCTGAGGCATTTTTTTATCCCCGCACCCCGACCCGGGTCGGGGTGCGGGATTTATTTGTTTCTGCTAAAATGAGGGTGATGGAGAAGACTTCAGTAGAAATTATAAAAAAATTAAGAGCCAAGGGATTCGAAGCTTACTGGGCAGGCGGCACAGTAAGAGATTTGCTAATGGGATGTGTGCCAAAAGATTATGACATAGTAACTTCAGCCAAACCTGATGAAATAGAAGAGGCATTAGAAAGAACCATTCCTATCGGCAAAAAATTCGGCGTAATTTTGGCGCTAAAGAATAGACATCACTTTGAGATAGCCACTTTCCGCTCTGATGCTTCCTACACTGATGGCAGGCGTCCTGATGCTGTTTATTTTACCAATCCTAAAGAAGATGCTTCAAGACGAGACTTCACCATTAACGGGATGTTTTACGATCCTATCAAAAAGGAAGTTTTGGATTTTGTGGGCGGACAAAAGGACTTAAAAAATAAGGTATTGCGTTTTATCGGTAACCCTGACGAGAGAATAAAGGAAGACAATTTAAGAATCCTTAGAGCTATAAGGTTCAAAAATGCGCTCTGCTTTAAATATGCTCCTCAAACATCCGAGACAATAAAGAAAAACGTTCACCTCATAACCAATGTTTCCTGGGAAAGAATTAGGGATGAGCTTGGGAAAATCTTGATGCTTCCTGGTAGAGAAAATGCTTTTAAAGAATTAAACGAGACAGGAATATTAGAATTTATAATTCCAGAGCTTTTAAAGCTTAAAAGTGTGAGACAGCCAGAGAAATACCATAAAGAAGGTGATGTTTTTGAGCATATCATTTTATCTTTAGAAGCTCTGCCAGACAAAGTTTCTGAAGTAGTGGCTTGGGCTACACTTCTACATGACATAGGCAAGCCCGACACCTTTTCTCGAGATGATCGCATTAGATTTAACCAGCATGCTCAGGTGGGTGCTAAACTTGCTCAAAAAATTTTACAAAGGTTAAAATTTCCCAATAACTTCATTGCCGATGTAGCTTGGATAGTAGAACATCACATGATTTTAGGCGATATTCCTAAAATGAAAAGAACAAGACAGCTCCACTGGATTTCTAATCCTCTTTTTCCCAAACTTCTCGAGGTCTTGAAAGCTGATGAGTTGGGCTCAAAACCCAAAGATTTGAGTCTCTATAATTACTTAAAAAAGCTTCTAAAAGAACAAGAAGAGAAATTATTAGAAGCGCCAAAGAAATTGATATCCGGAGATGATATAATTAAGAAATTCCACCTTAAACCAGGTCCTAAGATTGGAGAAATCCTAGATAAAATTCGCCACGCAGAGCTAGAAGAAAAAATTAAAACCAAAAAAGAGGCTTTAGATTATGTAAAAAAGATTATAAAAAATGGTGATTATGAAGGATCTTAAAAAGATAGACGAATATCTTTATGAAATACCTAAAACTTTTAGAAGTGATATGAGGGTTCCGGCTAGATTTTATACTGACGAGGTTCTTCTAGAATCGGCTTTAGAAGATAAATCCTTAGAGCAACTTGTCAATATAACAACTCTTAAAGGTATCGTAGGCTATGGTTTTGGCATGCCTGATATTCATCAAGGATATGGTTTTCCTATAGGAGGGGTAGCGGCAACCAAACTGCCTCACGGTGTAATTTCTCCCGGAGGAGTTGGTTATGACATAAATTGCGGAGTCAGATCTTTACTTACAGGCATGTCTTTTAACGATATTAAGCCTTATTTGGGTAAAATTATGGATGGGTTATTCAAAGAAGTTCCCAGCGGTGTAGGCAGTGTGGGAAAACTTAAGCTAAACAAAAAAGAGTTAGATGAGATTTTAAATAAAGGCTCAAAGTGGGTTATTGAAAAGGGTTATGGTCAAAATGAGGATTTAGAGGCGACCGAGAGTTACGGTTCTCTAACAGAAGCAGACTATACCGCTGTTAGCAAAAAGGCTAAAAAAAGAGGCTACAACCAAGTGGGAACTTTAGGTGCCGGCAATCATTTTTTAGAAGTTCAAGTAGTTAACAAAATATTTGATAAAACCATTGCTGAAGAGTTTGGTATTAAAAAAGACAATGTCTTAGTAATGATTCACTGTGGCTCGAGGGGTTTAGGTCACCAGGTAGCTTCCGACTACATAGAGCTAATGAGACCTGCTATGGATAAGTACAAAATAAAAGTTCCCGATCCAGAACTGGCTTGTGTACCGTTTGATTCACCTGAGGGTCAGCAATATTTTAAAGCTATGTCAGCGGCAGCTAATTTCGCTTGGGCTAATCGGCAGGTTATTGCTTATCTGGTAAGAAAAGTCTGGAAGGATGTTTTAGGTAAAGAAGATATAAAACAACTTTATGATGTTGCTCACAATATAGCCAAAGTGGAGATTCATGGAAAGAACAAATTATGTGTTCAAAGGAAAGGGGCTACCAGAGCATTTGGACCAGAGCATTTAGACCTTCCTCTAAGATATCAAAAAACTGGCCAACCAGTTGTTATTCCCGGCAGTATGGGTACCTCTTCTTATATTTTAGTCGGAACTTATGACTCAGAACAGACTTTTGGCTCCACCTGTCATGGCGCAGGGAGAGTTTTGTCAAGAACAAAGGCGAAAAAGACTATTTGGGGAGAAGATGTAAGAAAAAGATTGGAATATCAAGGTATAAAAATTCGTTCTAAAAGCAATGTGGGCTTATCAGAAGAAGCGCCAGAAGCTTATAAAGACATCGACAGAGTTATTAAGATAGTTCATACCAGAGGAATAGCCCGGAAAGTAGCCCAGCTTAAACCCTTAGGAGTAATAAAAGGATAAATTGATTCCTTGTGTACAGTTAACATCTTTTACCATTAGTTTATCAAAGTGTCACCATATAATATGTACTATACAAAGCTTTATTTTTTATCCATATATTGTTATAATGTATTCTTCATAAATTGTTCTAAAGTGATTTAGGTGAAGATATGCTTCGAAATTTTTTAAATAATAAACGCAAAGATAAATTGAATATTCTACGTAAAAAATACCCACGTTTTATTTATAAAAGATTTGATATAAAAAAACTAAAGGACCAACTACTAATTACTTTTCACTTCAACATAGAACCGGATGTTTTTTTTAAGCCGCAATTAATAATTGATAATATCAGTAAGCTAGAATTGAATTCCTTAGATGAAGATGCTCTTAAGAATTTAGTATTTCACCTTGGATTAATAGAGATGCTTAGTTACTGGAAAAGCACTTGTTCCCAGAAAATAATAATTGAGTCTGGGTTTCTAAATAAAAAACAAGTTTCTTGGTGGAAGGACTTAATACAGAACGGGATGGGGCAATATTTTTATGAAAATAAAATTAATTTTCAAAAACCTAACTTTATAAAGATAGAATGCACGAGTAATAAAAGATATAAAAAAATTGAAAAAAAATTGAGCAAGGAAAGAGTCCTTCTGCCATTAGGAGAAGGAAAGGACTCGCTCGTAACAACAGAAATACTAAAGCTCATAGGTAAAGGTTTAATTGCTTTTTCGTTAAACCCGACACTCGCAACAAAGAAATTGATCAAAATTGCGGATTTAAAAAACCATATAATTGTCAGTAGAAAAATTGATAATAAGTTATTGGAACTTAATCGACAGGGGTTTTTGAATAGTCATACCCCCTTTTCGGCATATCTGGCATTCTTATCAGCCCTTTGTTCAGTTCTTTTTAATTCTAAGTTTATTGTCCTTTCTAATGAAAAAAGTTCAAATGAAGGCAATGTAAAATATTTAGGAAGAACAATTAACCATCAGTATTCTAAGAGCTTTGATTTTGAGAAAAAGTTTAGAAGCTACTCAAAAAAATATTTAGTAAATGATATAGAATATTTTAGTTTTCTTAGGCCGTTATATGAAATTCAAATAGCAAAGATGTTCAGTAAATATCCTAAGTACTTTAATACTTTTATAAGTTGTAACGATGCTCATAAAACCCATTCCGGAACAAAAAAAGCGACTGAGAAATGGTGTGGCAGATGCCCCAAATGTTTATTTGTGTTTACTATCCTTTATCCTTTCATAGATGAACAAAAATTAATTGAAATTTTTAATAAAAATCTATTTGAAAACAAAAAGTTAATCCCTTTATTAAAAAGTATTACTGGCTTTCAAGATTTTAAGCCTTTTGAATGTGTAGGCACAGAAAAAGAAACTATAGCGGCTTTGTACCTAAGTCTTACTAAAAACAGAAAAGTAAAAAAAATTCCTGTGCTCTTACAATATTTTGAAAACCATATACTGTCAAAAAACAAAACCATTATTAAGCAATCAAAAATAATATTGAAGTCTTGGAACAAGGAACATAATCTGCCGGTAAAATTTGAAAAAGTGCTGAAAGCAAACTACTAAAATGACAATAGACAATCTTAAAAGTAAAAAAGTATTAATCTTAGGTCTAGGCAGAGAGGGGCTAGATAGCTTTAAATTTATCCAAAAGATTTTTCCTGACAAGAAATTTGGCATTGCCGATAAAGCTGAACTTAAGGATTTAGATGCAAACATTCAAAAATTAATCTTAAATAAAGGGCCTGTGCTTCATTTGGGCAAGAATTATCTAAGGGCACTTAAAAAGTATGACATTATTATTAAATCACCGGGGATACCGCCAAAGGTTATAGTGCCCTTCATTTCTAAAAAGCAGAGAATAACTTCTCAAACTGATATTTTTTTTGAAAATTGTACAGGTAAAATTATTGGAGTAACAGGAACAAAGGGGAAGAGTACGACCACTTCTTTAATTTATGAGATACTAAAACAGAATAGACTCAAAGTTCATCTTATTGGGAATATTGGTAGACCAGTTTTATCATTTTTATTTAATGCTAAACCAGACGATATTTATGTTTACGAACTTTCTAGTCATCAATTGTATAATTTTAAAAAAAGTCCTCATATCGCTGTTTTTTTAAATATCTATCCTGAACATTTAGATTATTATGAAAACTTCAAGGAATATTTAAAGGCAAAACAAAATATTACGCGTTATCAGAAAAGTGAAGATTTTATAATTTTTAATCCTCAAAATAAAGAGGTCAGAGAAACCGCAAAAATTTCTAAAGCTAAGAAAATCCCAATCAGAATAGAAAATGTTGGGAGAACTATTAAAATTAAAGAAATTCCGCTAGAAGGGAAATTTAATCTTCAAAATATAGAAGCAGCCATTATCATTGGAAGAATATTTGGAATCTCTAATAGAGATATCGTTAGAGTTATTAAAAAATTTAAACCTCTTGAACACAGATTAGAATTAGTGGGCACTTATAGAGGAATAACTTTTTATAACGATTCTCTAGCAACGGCTCCCGAAGCTACAATAGGAGCCATTAATACATTTAAAGGAAAAGTTCAAACTATTATGCTTGGGGGATTTGATAGAGGCATTGACTATTATTCTAAGTTAGCGAAAACAGTTTTGGAAAATAAAATAAAGAACATAATTTTATTTCCTACTACAGGAGAAAAGATATGGAAGGATATTTGTTCCCAAAATAGAAAAAGATATTTTCTCCCCAAAGCTTTCTTTGTTAATAACATGAAAGATGCTGTAGTTTTAGCTTATAAATACACCTCAAAAGGAAAAATCTGCTTACTTTCACCCGCTTG
>Ga0066637_10003697_pt1 | contig 10266 bp, 8 predicted proteins | sample CryGeyCG2014_020_FD_62737 | JGI IMG/M metagenome (GOLD analysis project Ga0066637, IMG submission 62737) | Groundwater microbial communities from aquifer - Crystal Geyser CG08_land_8/20/14_0.20 | ecosystem: Environmental > Aquatic > Deep subsurface > Groundwater | place: USA: Utah: Grand County...
GGATTTGTTTTTCATCTTTAGTAAGATGGTATATTTGAATCATACACCATTATTATACCAGAGATGGCCGGATTGGCTAAATTGCTAGGCTGTAAAACCCCGAATTTGTTTTGCGGGGGCCTATAAGATGTTAAATCCAGTTCCTAAAAAAATCTCCCACTTATTGTCGCGCACAAATTGTCCTTCTCTTAATGCCTTGTCCATATTCCTTTCCTCCTCTTTCCTAATTTGATTTTTTCACTTACACTTACACTGGAAGAACACTAAAACCATAACATATTTTATGCCAATATTCAAGCTTAAAGCGCCTTTTTCACCGACTGGGGATCAGCCGCAGGCGATTGCGAAATTAACGGCCGGCTTAAAAAAGGGGTTAAAATACCAAACCCTGCTTGGCGTCACGGGTTCGGGCAAAACTTTTACGATGGCCAATGTCATTGCCAAGATTAATTTGCCGACTTTGGTGATTTCGCATAACAAGACTTTGGCCGCGCAACTGGCGAGCGAATTTCAAGATTTCTTTCCGGACGCGGCTGTGCATTATTTTGTTTCCTATTATGATTATTACCAGCCCGAGGCTTATCTGCCTCAAACTGACACTTACATTGAAAAGGAAACTCAAATCAATGAAGAAATTGATCGTCTGCGCCACGCCGCGACAAGCGCGTTGCTTGTACGATCCGATGTCATTATTGTCGCTTCGGTTTCTTGTATTTACGGCCTAGGATCGCCAGAAGAGTATAAAAAACAAGCAGTCACGCTCAAAATTAATCTCGCGATGAACCGCCAAGATCTTCTCCGCGCCCTAACCCGCATTCAATACAGCCGCAATGACATTGACTTTAAACGCGGGACTTTCCGTGTTCGCGGCGACACTTTGGAAATTAACCCTGCTTCGGAAGATAAAAGAATTGTCCGGATTGAATTTTTTGGCAATCGGATAGATAAAATTTCTTGGGTGGATTGGCTAACTGGAAAGCCGCGAGAAGAGATCCGCGAGATTGAAATTTTCCCGGCGCGCCACTGGATTGCGCCCCTCTCGGGAATGAACAATTTTTTTGTTCAAGTTAAAAAAGAATTAAAAAATCAAGTTGCCAATTTTGAAAAAGAGAAAAAACCTTTGGAAGCGGAAAGAATCAGCCAGCGCACGAATTATGATTTAGAAATGATCCGCGAAGTTGGCTATTGCAATGGCATTGAAAATTACTCGCGCTATTTAGACAATCGCTCGCCCGGGGAACCGCCTTCTACTTTAATTGATTTTTTTCCAAAAAATTTCCTGCTCTTTATTGATGAGTCGCATATGACCGTGCCCCAGATTGGCGGCATGTATTTTGGCGACCGATCAAGAAAAAACACGCTTATTGATTTTGGCTTTCGCCTGCCTTCGGCGGCCGATAATCGGCCCTTAAAATTCGCGGAGTTTGAAAAAAAAGTGAAAAAAGCAATTTTTGTTTCAGCCACGCCCGGACCATATGAAATCCGCGAATCGGGAAAAATCGCGGAACAGCTCATTCGGCCGACCGGCCTGCTTGATCCAGAGATCACGATTAAACCGACTAAAAATCAGATTGACGATCTCTTAGCGGAAATAAAAACAAGAATTGCCAAAAAACAAAGAGCGCTGGTTACAACTCTAACCAAAAGAATGGCCGAAGAATTGGCTCGCTATCTGGAGAAGGCTGGCCTGAAAGCGCATTATTTGCATTCAGAAATTGATACCCTGGAAAGACTGGAAATTTTGACCAAACTGCGCCAAGGCGTTTTTGATGTTGTTGTCGGAATTAATCTCTTGCGCGAAGGATTAGACCTGCCCGAGGTTTCGCTCGTCGCGATTTTGGACGCGGACAAAGAAGGATTTTTGCGAAGCGAGACTGCTTTAATTCAAACTATGGGCCGGGCCAGCCGGCACATTGAAGGATCCGTAATTATGTACGCGGACAAAATCACGGGTTCAATGGCGCGGGCGATGCTGGAAGTCTCCCGCCGCCGCAAAAAACAAATCGCTTACAATAAAAAATGCCATATCACACCCGCCGGCATTCAGAAAAAAATCAAAGCTTTTCTGCCTATTAAAAAATCGCCAAAGGCAAGCCCCCGCCTTGCGCAAATTCCTCCCGAAGAGCTGGCCCATTTTATCCAAACGCTAGAAAGCCAAATGGCGCTTGCCGCGACAAATTTAGAATTTGAACGCGCCGCCCAGTTGCGGGATCAGATTAGAAAAATTAGAATTAAGAAGCAAGAATTAAGAATTAAGAAAAATAAAAAATGATTCTCTTTTCCTGAATTGACACCCAGACCTAATCTATGCTAAATTAAAAAAGTTAAGATTTGAGATTTTAGATTTAAAATTTGAGATTGAATTTATGCCCAACAAACAAGCCGCAATTAAATATCTGCGCAAAACGAAAAAAAGAACCAGCCGCAATTTGAGCGTGGAAAATCGTTTGAAAAAAATAGTTAAAGAAACGCGCAAATTAATTGCCGCGGGAAAATCCGAAGAGGCAAAAGCGAGCTTTCAAAAAGCAATTAAAACTTTAGATAAAGCCGCTTCCAACGGCATTATTAAAAAAAACACCGCTTCCCGAAAAAAGTCGCGGCTAGCTTTGGCTTTTAATAAAATCAACAAAAAAACTAGCAAAACGCAATAAAATTTTCTTATTTCAAAAGGGGAACAAAAATTTTTGTTCCCTACACCTATAGATAAAACATTCCTGAAATGGACTAAAAATATTTTATGCCGTAAGCCCGAAATAGAACAGCCCTAAGCCTTTTTCTTCTTTTAAAAGGGATAATGGTTAGATTTCCTTCTTTGGTCTTACTGTTAAAATTAGATTTTTAGAGTCCGAATTTGGAGTGTGGTGTGTATAGAATCAAAAAGGCTAAACCGTAATCCCAAAAATCAACATTTCCAAACCAAAATTGGGAGTAATGCTCCCAGTTTTTATTTTAATATCCAAATCCATCAATTTTAAATAAATTTTTTTCAATTCCCCGAGGCTGAAATAAGAAGCGCAGCTTAAAGTTTTCTGGACAACGAAAGGATGGAGGCGGCTGGCAGTGATAATTTGATTGCGTTCCATACCGCGCTCTGCCAAATCTTTGACAATAATCAGGTTGCGAAAAGCATAAGTCACCATCGCGAGTAAATACAAGCTTTCCGCGCCCAGGGCGATTTGGTCTTTAATAAATTTTAAAGCGGCCTTGCGCTCTTTGCGTGAAAGAGCGTCAACGAGTTTGAAAATATCCGCTTCCAATTTTACCGGCGCGAAATGACGAAGATCCTCTAAAACAATTTCTTGTTTTCCTTTGCAGGCCAAAATCTGATCTAGGCTATTAGTTAAAGCATATAAATTATTGCCCAAGCGCAAACCAAGCTCGCTTTGGGCTTGAGCTTGAATCTTGCCGCCGGCTTGCGAAACTTTTTTGCCAATCCATTTTTGAACGGCAAAGGGGCTAAGCGCCGTAAATTCTTCCGCCTTGGCAATCTTGGCTAAAGTTTTAAAAAAAACGCCGCGCCGATCCGGGACGCTCGCTTCGTAAAAAACTAAAACTGTGTAATTCGGGATTTTTTGCTTAGTTAAAAAAACAATTATTTTTTCGCGCTCATCTTTTGGCGCGGCCGAAACATTCTCTAAAATCACCAAGCGGCTCTTGCCCAAAAAAGGCGCCTGAAAAATCACTTCCCGGACTTTGCTAAAAACAATTTCCTCTTTAAAGACAGCCAAATTCAGGCCTTGCTTGTCTTTCTCCAAAAACTTTTCTTTAATTTGATTTAGTTTTTCCCGGCAGCGGAAACCATCCTCGCCGTATAAAAATAGAAGCATAAATTAAAGTAATCAGTAACTCGTAACTAGTAAAAAATATCAATTACCCGTTCCTAGTTACTGATTACTAGTTACCAGTTACTCCTCCTTCCATCTCCCCCCAATTCTTCCCGATTGTCGCTTCCACTTTCAAAGGCACGGATAATTTGTAAATCCCTTCCATAATTTTTTTAAATCTTTCCGCCCAAAATCGGGCTTTTTCTTTTTTGACTTCAAACAATAAATCATCATGGACTTGCAAAAGCAGGCGGCATTCGTCATTTTTTTCGCCAATTATCTTGCTCGCTTGAATCATTGCCATTTTTAAAATATCCGCGGTCATGCCTTGGCTGGGCATATTAATCGCCATCCGTTCGGCGGCCCTGACGATTTGAGTTTGGGAAGAACGAATTTCCGGCAAAAGCCGCTTGCGGCCAAGCAGAGTTTTAACATAACCATTTTTTTTGGCAAAACGAATTACTTTCTGCACATATTCTTCCAAAGATGGATAGCTCTCTAAATAGCTTTCAATAAATTCCTGCGCCTGTTCCCGGCTAATTTTCAAAGTCTCGGATAAGCCATAAGCGCTCATGCCGTAAATTAGGCCAAAATTAATCGCTTTAGCGGCCTGGCGCTGGCGGGGGCTCACATCTTCCAAATTCACATTGTAAATTTTTGCCGCGGTAGCAATATGGATATCTTGATCGTCGCGAAAAGCGGCGATTAGCTGCGTGTCTCCGGATAAATGCGCGACGACCCGCAAATCAATTTGGGAATAATCCAAAGCGAGCAAAACATAACCTTTTTCAGGAATAAATGCCTTGCGAATGCTATTGCCGAGTTTCGTGCGAATCGGAATATTTTGCAAATTCGGATTAGAAGAAGAAAGCCGGCCGGTCGCGGTGATTGTTTGGTTAAAACTGGTGTGCACGCGGCCGGTTTTAGGATTCACAAGACGCGGCAGAGCCTGAACATAAGTGGATTTTAATTTTGCCAATTCCCGATAGCGCGAAATTAAATCAATGATTGGGTGCTTATCGCGAAGTTTGGCAAGTTCTCCCGCCGCGGTTGAATATCCGGTTTGCGTCCGTTTAATGCCTAGAGTGGAAAGGCCGATTTTTTCAAATAAAATATTTTCTAATTCGCGCGTGGAATTGATGTTAAACTCTGATCCTGCATTGTTGTAAATTCTTTTTTGCAAAACGCGAATTTTTACATCCATTTCCCAATTTAGGCTTTTCAAATAATCTTGGTCAATTTTAACGCCATTTTCTTCCATTTGGGCCAAAATTGGAAGAAGCGGCATTTCTACCTCAAAAAACAGTTTCGCCAATTTTTCTTGCTCCAGTTTCTTTTTCAAAATTAGCGAGAGCCGCAAAGCCATATCCGCGTCTTCGCAAGAGTATTCCGTCACTTGGGCAAGATTCACTAGATTCATCGTAATTTGCTGTTTGCCTTTTCCCAGCAGGCTTTCGGTTTTAATTTTTTCATATCCTAACATGCTAAACGAAAGGGCGTCTAGGGAATGCTGCCGCGAGCCAGGGTTTAAAAGATAAGAAGCAAGCATGGTGTCAAAATAAATGCCTTGCAAATTGACGCCGGCTTGAGCTAAAACAATATAATCGTATTTTAAATTATGGCCTATTTTAGGCAAATTTGGGTCTGTTAAAATCGGTTTTAATAAATCCAAAGCGCTCTTGCCGCCATATTTCACCGCGCTATTTTGATATTTAATCGGCGCATAAAAAGCGCGTCCGGGAGCAATCGCAAAACTTATTCCGACAAGTTCAGCTTCGGTCGGCTTTACGCTTGTTGTTTCCGTATCCAGGCAAAAACCATTTTTCGCGTTTTGCAACTGAACAATTAAATTGTTCAGGTCGGCCAAACTTTTAACCATCCGATAATCGCCTGCTTTATTTTGAGCGGCATAAGAGGCGCTTCGCGTTGCGGGAGGATTTTGGCTCGCTGGAATTTTCGCGATTAAACTTTGAAATTCCAACTTTTGGAAAATATTCAACACTTTTTGGCGATTGAAATCCGTTAAAACGCACTTTGCCAAATCAAATTTAATCCCAACATCTTGGACAATTGTCCCCAGTTTTTTGCTTAAATAAGCGTCTTTTTTGAATTTTCTTAAATTTTCCAAAAGCTTGCCTTTAATTTCTAAATCTTTGTATTTTAACTTTTCTTCTGCCGGATGCGCCTCTAAAAACGCATATAATTTTTCAATGGAACCAAAAACTTTCAAAATTTGGCTCGCGGTTTTTTCGCCGACTTTGTACACGCCGGGAATATTGTCCGAAGCGTCGCCGGCTAAACCCTTAAAATCCGGAAGCTGGCGCGGCGCGAGAGCATATCGTTCCCGCACCATTTTGGCATCATAAATTACCGTGTCTTTCACGCCTTTGCGCAAAGTGTAGGCAAAAACATTCTCGCGCACTAATTGCAAAATGTCTAAATCGCCCGTGACAATGATCACTTCAATTTCTTTGTATTTTTGGCTAATTTCGCGCGCGAGCGTGCCAATTAAATCATCAGCTTCATAACCTTTTTTTTCAAAAATCGGAATATTAAAAGCGCGCAAGATTTCACGAACCCGCGGAATTTGGGCGTAAAGTTCGCTCGCGCCTTTTAAGCGCTTGGCTTTGTATAAATCCGAGGCTTTGTGCCGAAAAGTCGGGGCCGCCAAATCAAAACAAGCCGCGGCATAATCAGGCTTAAGCTTTGCCAAAACATTCAAAAAAACCATGGTAAAGCCGTAAACAGCGTTAATAATCTCGCCTTCCTTGGTCGCCATTGTCGGAGGCAGCGCGTGAAACCCGCGATGGACAAGCGCGTTGGAGTCAATTAAAACGAATTTTTTAGGCATAAAGATTACATAACCCCTCTCTTGTCTCCCCTTGTCAGGGGAGAAATTCCGTGGGATTTTTTTAGTAGGGGAGGAATAGGCTCCCTCCCTGATAAGGGAGGGAAGGGGTGGGTTATGTGAGTTATTAAATTTACCTTTTTTGCCAAATCATCATAAACCCCTTCAATGCTGTTTAAAATTTCATCGTCAGTATAACGAATTACTTTTATACCGAACTGATTTAAAATTTGTGTTCTTGATAAATCATTTTCTTCTTTCCCAGCGTGAGTATCGCCATCAATTTCAATCGCCAGCATTAACTCGGCGCAATAAAAATCAACAATATATTGATCAATTGGTTTCTGTCTTAAAAATTTATATCCTTGGAACTGATTTTTGCCCAAAATCGCAAACCACATTTTTTTCTCGGCTTGGGTCGGCTCTTGGCGGTTTTTTCTGGCAAGTTTTGTAAGTTTGGGATTATAGGGTAGATATTTCATATTTGTAACCCCCCAACCCCCCTTATCAGGGGGGAGTTTAACTAACAAACTTTAATTTACAATTACTCCCTTGCCCTTATTAAAAACATAATAATCAATAATTTCCATAATGCCATAAGGCCATTTGTCGCGCGCGACCACTTTTGCCTTTTCTTTCACATTATCCTTGGCATTGGCCGGCGCCCCTGAATTTCCAGTTACCGCGAACATCGCCAAATCCGCCGTGCTGTCGCCGATCGCGACCATATTCGGAAGCGGGACTTTATTTAATTCGCTCAAATAAGTTGCCCCGGCTCTTTTGCCCAAGCCCGCGGCGACAAAATCCACGGCTGACGCGCCATAGCCAATTTCAAATAAGTCCTGAAAAACAATGGGCGAAGCCTGGTCTTGCGCTTCAAAAATTTTTTTCGCTTCTTCAAAAAATTCCTCAATTGTTTTTCCCGCAGGCGTTGCAATTGTCCGGCAAATTTTTTTGTCCTCTTTTTGCCCTCCCAAAGCAAAAAGCGCGGGCATAATTTCTTTATCAAACAACTCCAAAGCGCGCAAAACTTCTTCCGTAATCAAAGGATGATATTTCATTTCCCAATTCTTGTGTTTGCGAAAAATCCCGCCATTTTCAAAAAAAGACCAAACCTCGGGATTTGTTTCTTTAAATCCCAAAGACTCAATCGCCGCGTAGCCGTAATCGTCCCCTCAGCCGGTCGCGAGCGCGAAGCCCCATTCTGGATTTTTTCGCCGCGCTTCTTGGATTTTATTTTTTAGTTCCATCATCCCCTCCAAATCCCAAGGCTCGCCCGGCCCGCCAACGCCATTAACGCTCCCGTCCCAGTCCAGGAGGAACAATTTTTTTATTCTGCTTTCTTTTTGATTTTGCATAGTTTTTAGTTTTAGTGTTTAATCTAAAATAATATGTTAATTATCTTTCCAAGATTGGATTCTCTTTTCACCCGTTACTCGTTACCCGCCACCCGTTACTTTCTTCCATCATATCATTTTAAGCCTTTTTTGGGAATAAAAAAAATCGCCAAAGTTTTAAAAACGATGGCGAAAAGATATGTGACTTACAACCAGCCCAATCTGTCCATCACAATCTGAACTTTTTGGTTTGTATTCATTTGCAGATTATCGTGGTCTAAAACCACTATTGGATAATCTAAATCCAAACCATTTGGCCCAAATCCAAGTTGGACTGGCCTGCCGACTTTGCGCGGAAATATTGCGAGCGGTTGGCGGTTAAGAAGAAACCACTTGTTGTTAACCTGGTTAAATCCAGTTTCCAGATCCCTCATTTCCCAACCGCCGCCTTCAGGAGGTAAGGAGGTTTTCAACACTAGAATAAACTCCAAACTACCTGAATTTGATTCGCCGGAAATCAAACAATCCATTCCGTTGATGTTGTCATAAGTTAATCCTTGGACAGGCTCAACTAATAACGATGCGCCGCAAGGCCACAACGAAGCAGGGGCCATTATCTGCCAGGTTTTCTCTTGCTCCTTAGTTATAACATTTTGGTATATGGAATATGGATCTGCGAGCACATATTTGCCCCACCCTTCTTGGTCTGTAGATAGTCCAACCTCCACCAGTTCGCGCAACGCGCCCGCGACAATATCTTCTTCCTCTAATACCCCCGCGCAAATATCCTGGCACAGCCAAGTTCCGCCGGCCATTATATTTCTGCGTGAACCGAGAAGCGCAATGTTTTTCAACTCCCCTATTTTTTCGGCCACCTTGTCCATCTGCTTTTCGTCAGAAAGCCAACTTAAATTTTGAGTATTCTCCACAACCAAGGCGCACCCGACACCTAATCGCACGAGAGTGCTAATTTTACCCGGCATCCGGTTATTTAGTCGTCCTATTTGTTCCGGATCACCGCCAAATTCATAGGCGGTTTTTGGCCTTGGCCCCTCGTGTAAGACTAAATCCCGAACTTCACTAATGATTTTCCCACTCTGAATAGTAGCCTCTAAATCACCAATCACATAAGCCATTTCTCATTACCTCCGTAAAAAAGGAGCGTTTTAAAACAACGATACGCCCCAAGCTTTATTCAATCTTGCGATCCCAGAATCATCAAAATGAACAATAAAACGGATGATCTGGTTAACGCCCAGCGCCCCATTATCCTTTGCCACGACTCCTGCTGCTTCTTTCACTTCCGGGCTGGCATTCCCTGGCGCGCCAGAGTATCCGACAACATCAAACACTGGAATGCCACTTTTGGCGTCGTCTATGTAAATGGCATTCTCCGGATCTACGCCATTTCTAGAGCAAAGATACAAAATGTTATTCTCTTTAGCTCCACTTTTTGGCCAAATATCAACGGCGGAATTTGTGCGCGTGATATTAACCATTTCGGTTAAATCCAAATCCTCCACACACGCCTTTGCTATTCTTAATAACTCGTCCAAGGACATTCCAACGGGTGGATTATAGGTCAAACAGATTTCTTTTTTCTCCTGCTTGCCGCCTATTTTCTTAATGTCAGGGGTAAGCGTTGCCTCCAAAATATCCCTGACATTAAAATATTCTGGACTCACACACTTTGCATATTCGCATTGCCAGCTAGGAGTATGCAGCGCCATAATCAACCCGCCTTCAAAGCCCGACCAGAGATCTGGGTGATATTTAACTAAACCCAAGGCCTCGGCAATTGCCAAACCATACTGCGCTCCGCGGCCAGTAAGCATACACACTCCAATTTTTTTTGGCAAATTGGCAATGGTCATAGCTAATTTCGCCAGACCATCAAGATCCCAAGGCTCGCCAGGTCCGCCTTCACCATTGCAACACTTATCCCAATCCAGAACGAACAATTTTTTCTCCATTTTCCAATCCTCCCTAAATAAAACCAAAACACACAACACGGAACACAAAATAAATAAAAAGAGCCATCCTCACACGGCTCTTGATATTATCACGATAACTGATTTTTGTCAAACGAACCGAATTGAGCCATCTAAAATCTAACTTTCCCTTCATCGGTTGAGTCATATAAAACGTAACCATAAATTTTAAATAATTTAAGGTTACATCTATGACCAACATGAGCAAAAAAGAACTTTTAGATGAAGTGAAGCCAAGGTATTTGCAAGCTTCTAGAAAAGAGAAA
>Ga0066637_10003699_pt1 | contig 10265 bp, 7 predicted proteins | sample CryGeyCG2014_020_FD_62737 | JGI IMG/M metagenome (GOLD analysis project Ga0066637, IMG submission 62737) | Groundwater microbial communities from aquifer - Crystal Geyser CG08_land_8/20/14_0.20 | ecosystem: Environmental > Aquatic > Deep subsurface > Groundwater | place: USA: Utah: Grand County...
AAAAATACCGTTCATCTACGGTATTGATTTTTTAACTCATGATATTCCCGTTGGTATATTAGCCCCTTCTGAAAATGAATGGGCATTTAACAAATTCTTCAATCTGCTGCATACCATCAGGTATCCTCTCCAGATTGTTATCGCAGATGATGTTTCAGGGCTTAAAGGAGCCTTAAAACGCATATATCCCACGGTTCCGATCCAACTCTGCCACAATCATTACTTTGAGAGTTTAAGACAGTTATTAAGTATCAGGACTGATGAAAAATACCGCGCCTTCTTCTCAGAACTTAAGGGGGCGTTTAACTCCAAGAACAACTACTACAAGCGGCAGGCGTGGTTGAGGAGGATTTACTTTGTTTATGGCAGGAAGGATACCTTAGCTCAAACTATCCTACGAGATATTATGGATCGCTATGATTTGTTGTTTGCTGTCGGTAATCACTTCCTGGAGCATTGCCCGGCCACTACCAACATCATCGAAAGTTACAACTCTCACATCCAGAGTCGGCTTAAAAGTATTAAGGGATTTAAAAGTTTTCACTCAGCCGAACGCTGGCTTAATGCCTGGATGTTGAGGAGACGAACTAAAACCCTGACTGACTGCGACAAACCCTTCAAACACCTAAATGGCAAAATGTCGATTGAACAGAGCATCAAAAAAGACGCTGCTACTGCGTCTATCATCGAACTTATTACCTTTAAAAAACAACCCAAAATGAAACGGTGACGCCCTCGCCAGTTAGCGGAATCCCCGCCCACCTGCTACCGCAGGTAGCGGGCGTGGTGCCTTTAGCAAAGCGATAAATCGAGCCGTTAATAATTTCGGCAGCTTTTTTATTTTTCCCGAAAAACTAGTGTATTATTAATACATGCTTAATTTAGATTCGGCCATAAAAGACCTTTCCGGGGTTGGGCCGACTGTCACCTCTAGATTAAAACGTTTGAAAATCAACAGCCTGGCTGATTTGCTTTGGCATTTGCCGTACAGATACGAAGATTTAACCCGGGTGGAAAAAATATCCGACATCAAGGGCAATTCCACTGTGTCAGTCAAAGGCAAGCTGCAGTTAATCAGTTCCCATAGGGCTCAAAAACGAAAAAAAATACTGGTGGTTGAAGCCATCATTGCTGATGAATCCGGCTCTTTAAAAGTAGTTTGGTTTAACCAACCGTATCTGTCCAAAATCCTGCACCCCGGGGACAATCTTTGGCTAGCCGGCAAAGTTGAGCATAATTATTTTGGCACAACCCTGATGAATCCGGCTTGGGAAAAACGGGACAACCCTTTAAACGCCGCGGGCATTATTCCTATCTATCCTTTGACCGAAGGTTTGACCCAAAAGCAATTAAGAAATTTCCTCAATCAAACATTGCCTTTAGCCAATCATCTGCCTGAACTATTGCCCGATGCCTTAAAACAACAGCACCAGTTATCCAGCGCAAGTTCAGCAATTAAATTCCTTCACCAGCCAAAAACCTTTGCCGAAATTTCTTACGGCAAAAGACGGTTAGCATTTGAAGAATTGCTGATTGTCCACCTGGCGGTTATAAAAGAACGGGAACAAGTTGAAAAAAACCCCAGCATCCGCATTCCTTTTCACCAGGAAGAGACTGTAAGTTTTGTCCAAAAACTGCCTTTTACTTTAACCCCTGGCCAAAAGCGTTCGGCCTGGGACATTCTGCAGGATATGGACAAGCCTTATCCTATGAACCGGCTTTTGGAAGGCGATGTCGGCTCTGGCAAAACCGTGGTGGCGGCAATCGCCATTTTAAATGTTACCAAGGCCGGCTTCCAGAGCGCCTACATGGCGCCCACGGAAATTCTGGCTAGCCAGCATTTTGAAAAACTTTCAAAACTGCTTTCGCCTTTCGGCGTCCGGCTGGCCTTGTTTACCAGAACTTCCCGAAAAACCAATGTTGATAAAAAAAATTTAAGCAAGCCGGAATTATCAAAAAAACTTGAAAGCCAACAAATCGACCTGGTTATTGGCACGCACGCTTTGATTTCCAAGAATATAAAATTCGCCAAACTAGCCTTGGTGATTATTGATGAACAGCACCGCTTTGGCGTGGAACAAAGAAAAACCATTCGAACTAAAAGCCAGACTGACATTCCGCATTTTCTTTCCCTGACTGCCACGCCCATTCCCCGCACTCTGGCTCTAACAATCTGGGGCGATCTTTCCATTTCCCAAATTCCGCATTTGCCCAAAGAGCGAAAACCAATTATTACAAAAATTCTGGATAATCGAAACCGAGACGAAGCCTATTTCAAAATTTTGGAAAGGGTGAAAGCGGGCGAACAGGCTTTTGTCATCTGCCCACGGATTGAAGCTGATCCACTGGGCGTAAAATCCGCGGTTTTGGAGCATGAGAAATTGCAGACTGGCATATTCAGCCATTTAAAAGTCGGGTTGGTTCACGGCAAATTGAGTTCTGACAAAAAAGAAAAAGCTATGGCTGGCTTTTCTGCGGGCAGAATTGATGTATTGGTGGCCACGGCCGTGGTTGAAGTGGGCATTGATGTGCCAAATGCCACGGTTATGCTGATTGAAGGCGCGGATAGTTTTGGCTTGGCCCAGCTGCATCAATTCCGGGGCCGGATTGGCCGGAGCGAAAAGCCAAGCATTTGTTTTCTGGCAACCAGCACCGAAGATCCGGAAACTTTGGACCGGCTAAAGGTTTTAACCAAATTGACTGACGGCTTTGCCTTGGCTGAAGAGGATCTGAACCGCCGCGGCCCGGGCGAGCTTTGGGGCGAAATTCAAAGCGGCTTTCAGCCTTTTAAAATGGCTAAACTGACGGACAGAAATTTAATTGAAGAAACTCGCCGGGCCGCGGCTCAAATGATTGCCAATGATCCTGATTTAGAAAAATCTGCGGAATTAAAAATAATTATTGAAGAAAAAAGGAAATTTTTGCATCCGGAGTGAAACTCCGCCGACAGGAGCCGGCGGTATCTATCGGTACGGTGCGAAGCGCCTGCCTACCGTAGGTAGGGGATCCCGCACCTGTCCCGCCACGGCGGGACAGGTGCGGGATAAACTTTTCTCGTAACCTCCCCGCCCCTCCTTGGCGGAGAAACAGGAATAATATTTTAGTCAACCTCACCCCGCTCGCCATGCTTCGCAAGTCGTAGTGGGCGAGATGCCCCTGCCTTCGGCAGGGGCATCCTCTCCTATATGGGGAAATGGATTTAGTTTCTTAAACTCCTGCGCTTGGTAAAGGGGAACTTTTGAATAGTATTAATAAAATTCCACTCTCTCTGCTGCAAAGATGTCTCTGTGAAGGCGTCCCGCCGAGCATAAAGGCAAACAATTTATTAAGATGGCATTTAAAAAGATTTAACAAAATTTTAAAAATGAATTTTTCATCTTTGCTCGGCGGGACGCCTTCGCGGGAAAAGTCTTCGGGAGGAGTCAAAATACAAAAAAATACTGGCCATTGACCAAAAATCAGTTTTGTAACTATAATAAGGTATTCGTTCTTAAAAAATCCACAGCTCTTTTAAAACCCTAACCCACCTAAAAACAGTGGCGAAATCAGCTTAAGGAGGTGTTTTTATTTGAATTTTTACTTTTACCCCTAAACCGCCGCCCTCCGATAATCAAGGATTGATAACTAGGACATAAAAACACAAATCGGGGGAGTTAAATATTCAATGTGTACAATTTCCAGAAATTCCAAGGTCGGGCACAGGATCGCAAACATAAAATTGCATCCAGATTTTAAGAAAAAACATGAAGAGGTCCCGGAGCATAAATGCACCAATTATATTGTGCCTATTGGCAAAGTAATTGTTGATGGCCATATTAAAAAAACCGATGAACTTTTTGCCTGCAAAGTCTGCGGCGCGCCCATGGCTCCCAATGGATTTAGGGATCATTTATGCGGACCCACTGGTAGAGTTCAAAAAGCTCTCTATGAAGGGTGCTCGGCTAAAATAACCCTTAACCCAACCGGCAAAAATCTGGGGTTCACTGATGGAACATTTGACGCCAAAATGATGATGAGTCCAGCAGGGCAACTGGCCGTATAACCACCTAGCACAGATTTTTGTTTGTTTAGGAAGGACGATCAAATGATTGTCCTTCTTTTTTTTAACCCAAAACTTTCAAAGCCTGAACAAGGTTTGGTACGGACAGTAATTTTATGGTCTTTGATTTGGAATGGGAATTTGGCGGGCAAAGCAAAGAAGTAAAACCCAGTTTTTCGCATTCCGAGACTCGGCGTTCAAAATTCGCCACGCTTCGGATTTCACCGCCCAAGCCAACTTCTCCGACCGCGGCTAATAACGGCGGCAAAGGCTGATTTTTTAAAGAAGAAGCCACTGCCAGGCAGACCGCCAAATCCGCCGCGGGTTCATCAATTTTAAAACCGCCGGCCACATTCAAATGCACATCCTGATTTCCCAGGCCCAGGCCCGCGCGCTTGCCCAGGACAGCCAAAAGCAATTGCAGCCTGTTTAAATCAAAACCCGAGGCCACGCGCCGCGGATAGCCAAAAACCGTGGTAGAAACCAAAGCCTGAACTTCCAACAGAAAAACCCGGGTGCCTTCAATAATCGGCGCAATGGCCGAGCCGCTGTTTTTTGGATCCCGCTCTTCCAAAAACCTGGCTGATGGATTTGCCACTTCAACCAAACCATTTTCCACCATGTCAAAAACCCCGACTTCATCGGTTGGCCCGAACCGATTTTTATTAACCCGCAAAAGCCGGTAAGCATGATAGGGGTCACCTTCCATGGTCAAAACGCAGTCCACCAAATGTTCCAAAACCCTTGGTCCGGCAATCGAGCCTTCTTTGGTAACATGGCCGATTAATATCAAAGGAATGTGCAGCCGTTTGGCGACTCCCATTAATTTAACGCAAGCCACCCGCACTTGAACGATTGAGCCGACTTCAGACGGCAAAGTCGGGTCAAAAATAGTCTGGATTGAATCAATCACGGCCAGGCTTGGCTTTTCCGCTTCCAAAGTGGCCAAGACCGTGGGCAAATCCGTGGCTGGTAAAAAATTAACTTTCGGGGCTTTTAATTTTAACCTTTCATACCTTAACTTAATCTGTCCAGCTGATTCTTCGCCAGATACATACAAAACTGACTTGTCCAAGCCGGCAGTTATTTGCAGGGCTAAGGTCGATTTGCCAATGCCCGGCTCACCAGCCAGTAAAATTAAAGACCCGGGCACAATCCCCCCGCCGATTGTCCGGTCAAATTCCTTTGTTCCGGTTTCTGCTCTGACGATTTTTTCGCCTAAAATTTCATCGAAATTCTGAATCTTGCCTGGTTTGCCTTTAACGGCTTGGTGGCTGGCTGATGGCTTGGGTCCGGCTGACTCAACCGTGCCCCAGCTGCCGCATTCTGTGCAACGGCCCATCCATTTTGGAAACTGGGCATCGCAGTTTGAACAGGAATAAATTGTCTCAATTTTTGGCATAATTAATAACTATTAATTTTACTTAAAGCCGCCTGGGCTTTGCTGACATAATTCCGGGTTTCGGCGTAGCCAGTGTTCTTTTTGCATTCCCACCAGGTCATGCCCGGACAATCAACGCTGCTGCAATTCGCGCCCTGGCCACCATTATAAGCGGCAAAAACATATTTTAAGTCTCCATTTATACATTTAGCGGCACTGGCGTTACAAGACACCACGCTTTGATCTTTTTTCATGGCCTTAACCGGACAGGTTTCGGTGATTAATTTTTTTAAATAAGCCGCACCGGCGTAAATTGAAAACTCTGGATCATAAAGTTGCGAACAGGTTACTCCGGAATTCATAATCTGGCTGGCCGTACCTGGCAGTAACTGCATAAGCCCGCAGGCGCCGGCCGGCGAAGACGCGTTGGGCGTTCCCCCGGATTCAATGTACATAATGGCGTAAATCAAATTAGCGTTGACGCCGTATTGAGAAGCGGCTGAAGTAACGAAACTGTCATATTTAGCCTTAACATCGTTGTACCAACCCTCAGTTAAGGTGGCGGTGCTGATCGGCAAACCCTTAGAGCCATAAGCAATTTCCTGTTTATTAATTATCTGTTCACTGGGTTTGACAAAAATCAAATTTAAACTGGAAAATTTTACCAGTCTGGGGCTGACAATCAAAAGCAAAAGATAAGCGCAAAAGGCGATCATTAAACCAATTAAGGCTGAAGAAATTTGCTCTTTAGCGTTTTGGACCTGGCCGCGATTGCCACCGGCCACCAGCCATTTAATTCCGCCATACATTATCATAACCGCAGCCAGAATGGCAATCGCGATTACGAAAAAAGCATAAAAAGCGGCAATATATTCTCCCAAAGTGTTGCCCGAAACCGTTATAGATTGGCCGGCAATGAATTTTGAACCAGGCAGAGTAACTTGGGGCTTGAATATTACATCAGAAGCCTTTTCTGGCGCGGTATATTTAGTGCCAATTACCGAGCATTGAGCAAGGACATCGCAACTTTGGGCGATGAATTCTTTTCGGTCAACTTCGAATTCTCCGACCTTACAAGCTGAACTGTCCGCCACTGCCGTACATTTTTTGACAATGCCGTCGACTTTGCCGGTAAAAACGCAACATTTATCCAGGTTTTGCTTTTGGCCGCAACCAATACTTTCACAACTGGTGCTTAAAAAACTCCACTGGGGCTTAACGCATAGCGAGCAATTCTGAACATTATCATAACATTGAAATTCGGCATTTAGGTCGCCACAAACACAGCAACCAGCCTGGCTTGGTTTGGGGAAAACTAAAACTGCGCTCAAAACTACCAATAAAATTAAAAATCTGAAAAATTTCATTTTAATTTATCTTCAATTGCGCTCTCAATGCTGACTTCGTCATTCAGGCCGGTTAAGGACTTTTCATTCACAAAAAGCGTCGGAGTTTCAGTAACGCCCAGCCTCTGACCTTCAGCTATATTTTGCTCGATTTTCGTATCAGCTGATTTAGCGTCCAGACAGGTTTTTAATTTATTTACATCAATACCCGCATCTTTGGAAATTTTATCCAAATCCAGTTTGTCCAATGTATCCTGATTATTAAACAGAATATCGTGCATTTGCCAGAACTTGCCCTGGTCTTGAGCGCACCTGGCTATTTCCGCGGCGCGATAGCCATTTTGATGAGTCGGCAGAGGATATTCTTTGTAGACCAGCCGAACAGTTGACTGATAAGTTGATAAAACATTTTTTAGAACCTGAACTTCAGCTTGGCAAAATTCACACTCAAAATCAGTGAAAATAACCAAGGTTACTTTGGCCTTAGAATTACCTAAATAAGGATCACTGGCAAAAATTTTGGGATTTTGGTCTTTTATTCTTTGGCTGGTGCCAAAAGCGGAAAACATCAGGACAATCAAAATTACCGCGGCGAGAACGCCGATGATCAACAAGAATAAATTTTCCCTTTTTAACATATTAGCTTCAGTGTATTTTCATCTGCAAAACCCGGCCAGTGGGAGTGTCCGTAAAATAAAGCGTGTTGCCGTCCGGCGAGAGCGAAAGGTTTTCCGCGGAATACTGCCGGCTGCCATCAGTCCCCACTGGCGCGGCCAGCTTATTCTTAGCTCCTGTTAGCAGGTCTATTGAATAAAAAGCGTCAGCGGTGTTAGCGGCCTGGTCCCGGTAAATTCCGCTGCCGGCCGGCAAAGTATACGGATCGGGCACGGCGCAATACAGGCTGGTTCCGGATTGGCTGAAAGCGCATTTGTCAGACCAGGTATTTAGTTCCAAAAATTTATTATTCCCGCCGGCGCTGTCGCCTTGAGCGTCAACAATGTAAAGAGCCGGTTTGTAATTTGTCTGGGCATTATAAACGCTGTAAATCAGTCGCTGGCCATCGGCTGACCAGTTGCTTTCAAAACCGCGGCCATCAGTCAGAATAGATTTGAAATTCTCGCCGTTTTTGCCGACTAAATAAACTTGCTGACTGTCATAATTCAGGCCTTCGCTAAAAGTCGCGATCACCTGGTTATTGGGCGACCAGCTTACCTGAACTTTACTGCCGTTTTCACCCAAAGGCTCGATTGGGGTTATGGATGAACCATCAGCGCTGGATACTACTAAAAAACGATCATTAACATTTGAAGCGTTGTATTTAAAAGCGATCTGGCTGCTGGTGGGATCAAAGCTGAAATTCTGGCCTTCTTTGGGAAGAGTCGCTTGTTTTTTAGCCTGAAAATCATAAAAAACTTTGGAATCATCGGGAAAACTGACTATGACTTTATTGCGATCAGGCGACCAAGCAATGGATTCAGCTTCTGGAAAAAGCACATCAGACAGCGCCACCATATTGCCATTAGCGTCAAGCTTAAAAAATTGGCCAGAGGCTTTATCGTAATATCTTAAATTTCCATTAGCGTCTATAACTGTGTCAAAAGCATTGGCTGAAATCAAAGTTTTTACCTGGGTATCGCCGCCATTAGCGATTATTGACGGACCTGCGTTGATATTTGCCGCGGCTTTATTTGTATTAAGGCCGTTGACATTCGGAATTCCGCCGTTCAAATTACCCGAAGGCCGGTTGACATTGCCGTTTAAATTAGGCAAAACCGCGTTAACATTCTGGTTGCCGTTCGTATTTCCCGGTGTTGGTGCTGGCTTGAAAAACATAAAATACAACACTAAACCGATGCCAATTACCCCGATAGAGAAAACGACAATTATCAACAATCTTTTATTCATAAGCTAATTGTAGCTAAAAATCAAAAAAATGCCATGACTATGGGGCAGTCTTACAAACATAATTAGCACCATTTTGACAACAAACTCCTTGTAAGGTCATGTCAGTAGTCGAAGACGAACCCTCGGTTAAATCCCCTAGATAGATTCTCTGATTAATGTCGTCACTTTCACAACTTCCGGGTACATCCGAGCTGATCAGTTTTTCAAAAGGATTGTAAATACTACTCTGTGGGGGGCAATTCACTCCGGCACTGCGACAATTACCGCAACTCCTCCGAGTCTGGCCTGGTTCGCAGGTGATTTCCGGTTTTGAACCCCAAACGCAAATTCTGCCGACTTGTACGCAAACACCCAGGCCTGGAACGGAAAACTTATTACAATACGGGTTGCTAATATCCGATCCATTATTGGCAAGGCGACACCTTTCATCGGGTGAAGCGCAGGTTGCATCTTCTGGACTCGAGGGTTGTTTTAAAAAATTAGACTTAGATGCGCAAATATCCCAGACAGTGCCCGATCTGCCAGAAACTCCGCAAACTAAACCAATACAAGTAGACTTACCCGAAGCATTTGCCGTGGCCGTTCCTTTGTATGAGTATTCAATCCCGCAGGCCGGAGCCCAGTCGGCGCCAGTCAGTTCAACTCCAAAATCGCAAGCACCTGCACCGCCAGCAGCACAATCACTATCACCATTACAAGTTTTACCAATAGTTGTTCCGGCAATACATGAACCTTGAGTCGGGCAATTTTCAAAACTTTGTTGGATTGGTTTTACCATAACCAAAGCTGGCGGCCGAAGATTTACCAAACTCGGATTAATGACATATAAAAGTAAATACGAACCCAGAGCAATGACTAAAGCTATTAATGAGGAAAAAACCACTTCTTTGGCTGATTGCACGTTGCCGCGGTTGCCGCCGGCAGTAATCCACTTCAGGCCTCCGTACAAAATCATCACGGCTGATAAAATCCCGATCGCGCCGGAAAACCACTTGTACATGCCGGCAATGTAAGCGCCTAAATCCTGAATATAAGCTTTAGAAACATAGGTCTTATTGCCGGTATCATCCAGACAATTGGTCGTAACCCCGGGAATTGGAATTTGCACATGAATCCATTTTTCTTCAACCTGATCCGGAGCCACGGAATTGCCATTATTATCTATTGCTAACTTATCACAGGAAATCAAAACTGCCTGGCTTGATTGGCTAAAAGTAAAACCGGAAATAATGAAGAGCGCGATTAAAGCTATTTTTAACTTTTTCATAAAGCTCCCTTAATAAGTTCGAATAACACGCTCATGGGTCCGGTCTGCAGATAATAAATCGTTTGAACTTTTTCCCAAAAACTCCCGTTGATTATGGCTTGAACAAACCAAACAATAACGCCTATAAATAAGGCAATTACTAAATAACACAAAAAGGCGAAAAGGGCGGTGGCGCCATGAGAAATCGCCACTCCTATTCCCGACATGGTTTTTAAAGTATAGCTAGGCACAATCTTTAAGCCTCTGGGTTTTGGCAAAAGCGGCGAAATCATCCTGGCAAACCAAATCAGCAAAAACAGCCAATCAGAAACCACAACATCAAAACCC
>Ga0066637_10003704_pt1 | contig 10261 bp, 7 predicted proteins | sample CryGeyCG2014_020_FD_62737 | JGI IMG/M metagenome (GOLD analysis project Ga0066637, IMG submission 62737) | Groundwater microbial communities from aquifer - Crystal Geyser CG08_land_8/20/14_0.20 | ecosystem: Environmental > Aquatic > Deep subsurface > Groundwater | place: USA: Utah: Grand County...
AGAACCTGCCTTCGGCAGAACCTTGATCCTGATGGATTAAGAACCTGCCTTCGGCAGAACCTTGATCCTGATGGATTAAGAACCTGCCTTCGGCAGAACCTTGATCCTGATGGATTTGGTTGTCTTATAATAATAATTTTACCTCCCCGTACCAGTAATTCAAGACCCAAAAAATTAAATTCTAAATTCCTTGGTTCAAAATAATTTCTTCGCCTCGTTCCATATTTCAGGATGACCTTGTTTTTTCTGCCAAAACCACCACTCACCTCCCCAGAAATAGAATTCGTCTAAGCCGGATTTTTGCGCGTATCTTATATTTTCTTGAAATTGCTTCAGGTTCATCGTTTTCTCCTGCTCCTCTAATGGCAGTTCGTAAACCGGCTTTTTTCCCCACGGCTCTGCCTGAAGTTCCGCGCAGATGACTTTTTTGCCGAAAAGAAGTTTTATTAAAAGTGCTTTGCGGCTATAAGAAACTGCCGGAAAGTGATATCGGGCAGAAAAATTTATCTCTTTCATCCACGCCTGGCGATACATCGTGGTGCCAACAAGATCGCCCAATTTTGCGGACTTAAACCAAAAAGACCATTCGCCAGTATCGGTAATCATTACCGGATGAGCCGGATCAAGTGTCTTAACCAGCTTAATTTCCCGGACCAAAAATTCCCTATCCTGCCACGGGCATTCGCCAAAAAGAAAAAACGGTTCATTTTCCACTTGCCAGTATTTAATCGCGCGAGAATCTTTATAGCGCGAAACGATTGCCCGAATCATTTCTAAAATTTTTTCCTGCTGTTCTGTTTTTCCCAGGTTTCTTGCCCAATCAGGCAAATGGCACTCTGGCCAACGCGAGGTTTTCATTCCGATTACCGGAATAATTTTTGCCTTGTTTTCTTCGGCAATCTTTATCTGCCAATCCAAATCCGCGAAATTGTAATTTCCTTGCTCCGGCTCAAAAATATCCCAGTGAACCGCGATCTTTAGATTCCTCGCTCCCAAATCCTCGACTAAAGCTGAATAAACTTCTCGCCATTCAAGACCTAAACTCTCGCTGTATTTGGCGGAAAAATTCACTCCCCAGGCAATTTTCTCCGGCTGGCTGGCTCGGCCCACGAAAAAATAGCCCGCGAAAACGATAGCTATAAAAGCAAAAACTAAAAAAACTTTTTTAATTACTCTTTTTATTCTCAAAGTCAGTATTTTAGGGCTGAAAGCCCGGTTTTAGGGAAACGTCAGAATCATCAAGCCAAAAATAATTAAAAAAATCGCCGTTATCTTGTTAAAGACGATTGCGGCAGAAATTTTTTCTTTAAGAATCTTCGGGAATTTGTAGGAAATTAATAATGCCAGCAGTAAAAGAAAAACATGCTGAACCCCGGAAAGGGCATTTATTATTGCGATATAGGCAAGCGGCGCTAAAAAAATCGCCCACTCCCTTAGAAGGCCGGCCAAGGCGGCAAGGGCCTGGTTAGACAAAAAAAGAAAAGCGGCTTGCCGTTCTTTTACCGCTTTTTTCTTCAATTCAAAAAATTTTTTAAAGCGCCGGATAACCTCTTTTCTGGTTTCAGCGCGAAATAGAAAAATTAGAGAGGCGAGAATCCCGCCGAATCTCATCCAAATTAATCCCGACCAAAACGGCTGGCCTAGATAAACGTATTTTATAAGCAAAAGCGACAGGGCAAGGAAAAGGGCGGCAAGGGTGGAAATCGGCAACCCCTCTAAAGAGGTTTTTCCTTTTTCGTAGGCAATTAAGACACTGCCGGAAATAAGCAGAAGAAAGGCAAAAAAGTCGCGTCCCCTTAGTATTTCTCCACCGCCGGAAAAGATATAAGTCAGGGCCATGGCAAAAATAGGGGTAATCGCGCCCACGGCCGGCACGACGCGCGAGGCCTCAAATTTGCTCAAGGCGCGATAAAACCAAAAAATTGCGTAAACGCCTGACGCTCCGGCAAAAATACTCAAGAAAATCTGTTGTCCGGAAGGAACCTGGAACCCAACAAAGGGAATAAGGATTAAAACAATAACCCCCAAAATGCCGACATAAAAAGCATAAACTTTCGGGTCAGTTATTGGCCCGCTCAAAAGATACTTATCCACCAGGGCGGTAATTGCCAGAATCAAATAAGAAATTAAAACAACAAATAGCCAGGCCATAATAATTTAAAGTTTAAAGTATGCAGTCTAAAGGCTGTTGTTCTTACAAATTTCGGCATAATAATAAGCGCTTGGCCGGGGCTTTCGCTCCAGGGTTTTATAATCAACTTCAACTAGGCCGAAACGCGGGGCAAAACCTTTTTCCCATTCAAAATTATCATTCAGCGACCAGTGGAAATAGCCGCGGATATCAACTCCTTCCTTGAGCGCCGCAAAAATCCAAAGGAGGTGGCTTTTAATAAAATCCGGCCGCTGGCGGTCGCCGGCGTCTGCCAAGCCGTTTTCGGTAATATAAACCGGCAGATTATATCTTTTCAGCTTTTTCAAAACCTGATAAATTCCTTCGGGATAAATTTCCCAGCCAAGGTCGGAAACAGCGCGGTTCTCGTTTTTTAAGGAATAAGGAAATTTTATCCTCTGGTGGAAATAATAGTTCAAGCCGATAAAATCCAGGTGTTTTTTAATCCGGTTCATAAACCAATCGTTCCAGACATAGCGGCAAACCGCAGTACCCAGGCGGTCAAGAAAAGAATCGCGGTTCAATGGCTCAAAATAAGAATTATTTTTGGCGATACCGACTTTTGCCTTTGGATCAAGACGGTGAAAAAGCTTATAAACTTTTTTGTGGCCGGCGAGTTGGTTTATAGCGACTTTCAAAGAAGTAAACCCTGTTAGGGGTGAGACGCCGCGGGCGTCTGCCGTTCCGTCAACGGCGGAACGGACCTCTAACGGGGTAAATAACGCCGGTTTTTTGTTCACTAAGGGAAACATCGCGAAAGCGTAAATCAGCGGTTCGTTAATTGTAATCCAAAAATCAACCAAGGGCTGGTATTCGCGGAATACTTTTTCGCTAAAACGGGAAAAATAAAAAACCGTTCTTCGGCTGGCAAATCCGCCAATATCTGCCAGCCATAAAGGCAGAGTAAAATGAAAAAGCGTCACTATAGTTTTAAAGCCGCGGCTCTTGAGCGCTGTTAAAACCTGCCGGTAATGCGCAATCTCTTTTTCGTCGAAATAGCCGGGACGCGGCTCAATTCTTGACCACTCCAGAGAAAAACGGCAGCTGTTCTGGTTAAGCGATTTCATCAGGTCAAAGTCTTTTTCAAAAAGATGATAGTGATCGCAGGCAAGACCGGCCGGATAAACCTTTGCCCAGTCGCAGTTTTCAATCCCGCCTTCCACTTGATAAGCCGAGGTGGCAGTTCCCCAAAGAAAATTTTCCGGAAAAACAATCGTTTTTTCCATACTTTTATTCTAGCACAACTTTTTGCTTTTTATTTCGAGCGAAGCGAGAAACAAGGTTCTTGAGCGAAGCGAAAGGTTCTTATTCCGAGCGAAGCGAGAAACTAAGGTTCCCGCCCAGAATCTTCTGGGCGAGGCTCGCCCCCTTCGGGGGCGGCTGCCGACTTCGTCGGCCGAAGGCCGAGCGTTAGCGAGGCAGGTTCTTATTGCAGAAAAAATGGCTGTTTAAGTTTCTTTTCCCGGAAAAGGATAAACCCTGTCAGAGGGCAGTAAAAAACAACCAGCCAAAACCAATGGACATTAGTGATCACTAAAGAATTGAATTTAATTCTTGAGAAGAGATCAATCACCAGCAGAATATAGCTGGAAAACAGCCAGACCAGCCAGGAAAAAACTTGGCCAATAAAAGGCAAAAAAGCATTCAACAAACAAAGGCAAAATCCCATCACGGTTATTGGAGCCAGCAAAGGGATAATCAGCACATTCGCGAACAGACTTAAAAGCGGAATTCGGCCGAAATTATAAAGCAAAAGCGGCAGGGTAAATGTCTGGGCGGCGAGGGTTGCGGAAAGAGTTTCTCTGATCATTAAAAATTTTGGCAGTTTGACGAAAAAACGAGAAAACATTGGCTGAAAATAAATTAGCCCTAGAACCGCCAGGCAGGATAACTGGAACCCGACGTCCCAGGTTAAAAGCGGATTTTGCCAGAGCATCAGTACTGCCGCCATTACTAAAAGCCGCAACGAAACCGCCAAACGGCCAAGATGCTGACCGAAAAGGAAAAGAATGCCCATTATTCCGGCGCGAATCGCCGAAGCCTGGCCGCCGACAAGCAAAACATAAGCGCAAATCAGAATCAAAGAAAAATAAAACGCCTGCTGGCGCCAGCAGCCAAGCAAAAGAAAAAAATTGAAAACCAAGGCGCTGATAATGGTAATGTTCATTCCGGAAACTGCGGCCAGATGGCGCGTGCCGGTCAAGTTAAGTTTTTCTTTCCACGCTGAAGAAAGGTTCTCTTCCTTGCCAAAGAGCAAGGCCTCGAGAAGAGCCGACTGGGGCGGGGACAAAAAACGGTTCAAACTTTCAACCATTCGCTTTTTTACTGCCAAAAGAAAACCGAGAAAAGACTTGCCTTGTTTTCCTCCGGTTCTCTCTATTTCCGGCCAGTAAACCACAGAAACAATTCCTTCTTTCAATAAATAATTTTTATAATTAAATTCCTCGAAGACCGGCGGCTCCTTCAGCTCGCCTTTGATTCTTAATCTTTCTCCATACTGATATTCAGGATAACGAGTGGTGGTAACTAAAACTTTCCCCAATTCTCCCTGTTCTCGAAAAGAATTGTTTTTCGGATTTTCTACTGCCACGGTTAAACGCAAACGGTCATTAATTTCCACCGGCTCTCTCGCCACCCTGCCTTCAAAAATAACTTCCTGGCCAAGATTATTATATTCTCTTAGAGGATTGTTCTCTGCTTTAATTATGGCCGCCTGATGGCGGCTAATCCCGAAAAGCAAAAAAAGAAAACAAAAAACAATGGCAATCGTTTCTTTTTCTCTTTTCAAAAACAAAAAGGCAATTACAAAAAGAATTCCCAAAACAAGGCCGGTTTCCAGCCCGAAAAGCGAATCAAAAAACACCCCGGCAATAAAAGCCAGGCAAAAACAGAGAAATGCTTTTCCCTTAGCCATTATAAAGTCTAAATCTTTTTAAATCAGCGCACCCGGCAATTTTCAAAAAAGAAGGCAATGGCATTCTGAATTTCCACTAAAACTTCATTGGGATAAGGCTGGGTTTTGGCAAACTTCTGATTAATGTTTTTTCCCGGCCGAAAACTCTGAAGATAATAATTTTTTGCCGGCGCAATTAAGCGGGCGAGCTTAAGAATTTCTTCTTTGGTATGAATGCCCGGAACCACCGTCGTTCTAAACTCGCAGTCAATTCCGGAATTTTTGATAATCTCAATGCTTTTTTTGATTTCCTCTAAATTGACTTTCACCCCGGTTGCTTTTTCGTAGGCGGTTTTAAATTTAGAACTCGGAGCTTTCTCGGGTATTGCTTTCACATCCATTGCCACATAATCAACTAATTTATTTCTGATTAGCTTCTTCAGCATCTCCGGATTTGAGCCATTTGTATCCAGTTTTACCGAATAACCAAGTTTTTTAATCTGGCGGATAAAATTAGGCAGATCAGGATGGATTGTCGGCTCGCCGCCAGTAACACAGACGCCTTGGAGCAGGCCCTTACGTTCATTTAAGAAAGCAAATACTTCTTTTTCCGGAATCTCGGGATGCTTTTTCATTTTCTCCGGCAAAACCAGTTCGGGATTATAGCAAAAAGGGCAGCGGAAATTACAGCCCTTTAAAAAAATTGTTGCCGCCACCTTGCCGGGATAATCTATCAGAGTTAGTTTTTGTAAACCGCCGATTTTTATCTTCATATGAATTAATTATAGCATAAAGCCGTTCCCTTTGTCTTTATCCTCCTTCGCTAAAGCTACGGACGGACGAGTCCTCCTTCGCTAAAGCTTCCACCGTCGTCGCGTCAGACGCGACTATGGCGGACAAGTCGGAAGGACGAGTCCTCCTTCTGCCGACGAAGTCGCCTTCGGCCGACGAAGTCGGCAGAACCTTGATCCTGTGGAATAAAAACCGCCAGATGTGTGTGCACATTACCACAGCTGTTTGACAAAACGCAAATTGGATATATAATATAAGCACAAACAAAATCAGTTTATCCTTCCGGTCTGTCTGTGAGCTGCTTTTCTTTATAAAACAATTGAAACGAGAACATTTCTCGTTTCATTCGCAGGAAAACCGGAGGGCAGAACTCTGCCCTACTATTATTTAAGGAGGCCAAAAATGGCCGAAAGAACGGTGAAAGAAGGTGACGTCGTCCGCGTGGGCGGCGTCGATTATGTCTTTGGGGAGACATCCACGGAAGCTTTCAACAGCTTCCGGAATCTTCCCACAAATAAGCTATCCACGGATGGGCCGCCAAATATCCACCTGAATCAAAAGGATGGCGCCGGCAGTGACCTCATTTCCCTCAGGAAACTGAGAGAGATTCTGGGGATAAGCTGAATAAAAAGGCCGGGAACGCTAAGCGTCCCCGGCCCAATCTTTTTTTAAAAAGGTTTTAAGCTTCATAAAAAGAAAAATGCTCAGCGTTCCCGAACAAGCATCTTTTATTTATAGACAAAGTCGAGGTCTTTATCGAAAAAAACCCGTCCTGAGCGAGCGCAGCGAGTCAAGGGGTTAATTAAACCATTTCCATAATTGAACCTTTTCTGCCTTTTTGTTCGATGATAATAAGCGCATGAAAATTCTGGAAAACAACCGCATCTTTTGGCAGGTTTTTTTCGAAAAAACCCTTGAGACCGGCATATGACAAATCCGCGGAAAGCTTTTTCTGCTTGACAAAACGCCGGGTATATTCATCAACCACAAAGGTGGGCTTATCTAAGGCATATAAAAGTATCGTATCCGCTGTTTCTGGACCAATACCATGCAAGCTAAGGAGTTTTTCTCTCGCAACCGGCAATTCTTCAGCCATAAACTTCCTTAAACTTCCGTACTCGTTGACAATAAAAGACGATAAAGCCAAAAGACGTTTTGGCTTTGTCTGGTAAAAACCGGCTGGCCTTATCAGTTCTTTCAGTTTTTCGGGTTTATCAATATCAGCGGTTTTCTTTATTGAAAGCAAATTTTTCTTTTTTAGATTCGTCAGCGCCAAATCGGCATTATGCCAGCTGGTTCTTTGAGTAAGAATCGCGCCAATCGCAATAATTTCCCTTAAAGAATCTGTTTTCTTTTTCGCGCACCATTGGGGCCAGAAACTTTCCGGATCTCCGTGTTTTTCGTAAAGCCGATGATAAAGCTGGTAAACGTTGTTCATAGCACAACAATATAGACAATGCTGATATACGAAAATATTTGTTGAACAGCTGGCATATTTTTTATCAGAAATAAAGGGTTAGATCCTATTTTTTCCAATATTTAAGCTGACCAAGATTAAGAACCTGCCTCGCTAATGCTCGGCAGGTTCTTATCTATTCATAAACCGGTCTTCTTAAGGAATCCTGAATTCTTTTCTCTCCTTAAATTCCTGCCTTTTTCCCGTGTGCCACTGCTGAACCGGCCGGAGATAGCCGACTACGCGGGAATAAACTTCACAGGGCTGTTTAATCACGCACTGCGGACACTCAAAGTGCTCTCCCGCAATATAGCCATGAATCGGACAAATAGAGAAAGTCGGCGTCAAGGTTAGATAAGGCAAATGGAAATTTTCAAAAACTGTCTTTACGAAATTTTTCGCGCTTTGAATATCAGGCAGACGTTCACCTAAAAAAGCGTGGAAAACCACCCCGCCGGTATATTTGCATTGAATCTCGTCCTGAAGCTTTAAGGCAGAGAAAACGTCATCGGTAAAATTAACCGGCAGCATTGTTGAGTTGGTGTAATAAGGCGTTTCTTTGGTGCCGGCAGTAATAATTTTAGGATACTTCTCTTTATCCGCTTTTGCCTGACGATAACTCGTGCCTTCGGCCGGAGTCGCCTCAAGGTTGTAAAGATCGCCGGTTTCTTCCTGGTATTTTAACAGCCTTTCCCGCATAAAGTCCAAAACCTCCAAAGTAAAAGCTCTGCCTCTTTTTGTAGCAATATTTTCGCCCAGGAAATTCAATAAGGCTTCATTCATTCCTAAAAGGCCGATTGTCGAAAAGTGATTGCTGAAATAGGCCCCGCGTATTTTCTTTACCCCTTCAAGATAGTGCCGTGAATAAGGATAAAGCCCTTTTTCCATAAAGTTCTCCAAGGCTTTCCTTTTTATTTCCAAAGATTCCTTTGCTAACTCCATCAAATGGCCGAGCCGCTCGAAAAATTCTTTTTTAGTTTTTGAAAGATAACCAATGCGCGGCATATTAATCGTAATTACCCCGATACTTCCTGTTGAAGGATCACTTCCAAATAGTCCCCCGCCTCTTTTGTAAAGTTCTCGTTTGTCGAGACGAAGCCGACAACAGTTAAATGAAATCTGTCCCAAGGAATGAACAAAAAGATGATTTTTTTCTAACTCGATGTCGTAGAATTCCCTTGCCTTTTGGTATTTCTTGATATTAAAATCTCTGACTCTAGTTAGATATATATCGCTTTTTTCAATCCTTAGACTTTCCTTAGTTTGAGCATTATACTTATCAAGGGTTTTTAAACCAACCGTTCGTGATTTCACCAGGCCTGGAACCCTATAGATCGAAAATGCCAGCCATCCCGGAACTCTTTCGGCCAAAATCGGCGTATTCAACCAGCCGTTTCCTGCCTTGACGGTTGACTCCCCGTGTTGCAAGTAAATTCTTTGGCTTTTTTTTCTTAATTTATAAGTAACAGGTTTACCAATTAAAGAATAAAGTAAGACCAAATCTCGCGACAAATCAATATCGTTAATATGTATTTCTTTTCTCTTTTCGCAACCGTCACCCTTAAAGTGAAATTCCAAAAAGTCTTTGATTACGCTTGATGGGGAATCAAATAAAAGTTGCGGTAGCCGGCCATATTTTATAAAACCGGCGTTGTAAATCTTTTTGGCCAGCTCCGAATTATAAATATAAAGATAGAAACTGTTGTAGCGCGGATCCTGCTTTTCCTTACAGTCAAGATTAAAAACCTTTTTAACCAGAGTTTTAATGGCCTGAATGTTTTCTTTATCACCCGTTTTAAAGGTAAACTGGAATCCCCTCGGTTCGGGACCCAAGTTATTATTTTCTATTCTTTTTGTTTTAAAAAGAAAGTTGCCATCGGCGATGAAATAACCCAAGATTTTTGCCAAATCTTCGTCCAAACGCAAGTCATCAATGGATTGGTATTCTTCCGATAGAATACCGTCTCCGGCTCTTTTAAGACTTAAAAGATAATCATCTCTTTGAATGTCTTTGGCAAATTTCATCTTAATTCCAGCGGGAGTGTAAACTGCCAGAGGATGTTTTACTGAAAAAGTAGCTACTTTACCGTCATCGCTAATAATTCTTATCTCTTCTTTATCTTTAATCCGCAGAAATCTTTTCACGGCAGTCCATTCTAACTTAAGAGTATCGGGGTTTAGCGATAAAACCTCCAGGCCCTTTTCTTTTTTGCCTTCCGCCCAGCCGTCTTCATCAAAACCGCTCTCTTTGTAGTTTTCGGCGACATCCTTAATTGCCAACCTTTTTATTCCGTCTTGGTTTCTTATTAAAATTTCTTCGGCGGCATCTAAACACATGCTTCTAACATCATCTGGGCTCATATCTGACTGAATAAAATTGGAAAAATAATTCACCCCGTATTTGGCGGTCGCCTCCCACAAAGGATCTAAGGCCTGACTTTCCCAGTCAAAGTCTTTGGTAATTGAAACTGTCGGAATCGGGAAAGTATTGTGGACTAAAAGTTGATTAGCAATGAAATTCTCACTTTCAGTTGAAAAATCATAAACCATTCCGTTGGAAGAGGAAACTTTCTCAATTTTTTTAATTTTCAGGAAAGAAAGGTTATTTTTTTCAATCTCTTTTAGAACAGACGGGGTTTCAATTTCTAATCTTTGAGCAAATTTTATTACTTTTTCTACTTTCTTTAAGGAGGCGGAAGCTTGACAAAAAATTCCAAATTTCTGTAAAATTCTGCTCTTTGAGTTTTTATATTTTCGTCCTAAGGAATCGTAAAAATAGGGCTCTTTCTCTAAAATCTTCTCAACAATTTCTTCTAACCCGCTCTCTTTTACTGGGATTTTAGAGATAGTATAAGAATCTTTAGTCTCTAATTCTTTGTTTTGCCAAATATTTACCCTCCACCGGGGTTTTCCCTTCCATTGATATTCTGTTAGGGTATGAAAAACACCC
>Ga0066637_10003705_pt1 | contig 10261 bp, 9 predicted proteins | sample CryGeyCG2014_020_FD_62737 | JGI IMG/M metagenome (GOLD analysis project Ga0066637, IMG submission 62737) | Groundwater microbial communities from aquifer - Crystal Geyser CG08_land_8/20/14_0.20 | ecosystem: Environmental > Aquatic > Deep subsurface > Groundwater | place: USA: Utah: Grand County...
CGAGCACCACGATTAGGATCATATTCAATGGCTTTAACTTCAGCCTCAACATCAAATTTAGCACGTTTAAAATCAACATGACGATACAAGCGCTTAACCCCACCACCACGATGACGAACAGTAATCCTGCCTGTATTGTTACGGCCGGCAGTCTTTTTCAAAATCGTAGTCAAAGATTTTTCTGGTTCAGTTTTAGTAATATCTGAAAAATCTTGAACACTTGATTTGCGCCTGCCTGGAGTAGTTGGTTTGTATTTTTTTACTGCCATATATATTAAACACCTTCATGAATACTAATTGTCTGACCTTTAGGTAAAGTGACAATAGCTTTTTTCCAATTTTTGCGCCGACCCCAACGTCTGCCAAAACGTATTCGCTTGCCTTCCAAATTCATAATTCTAACTTTCTTAGGCTGAACATTATATACTTGGGCCACGGCATTTTTAATCTGCATTTTAGTGGCCCAAACCGCCACTATGAATGTATAGGTATTTAAACTTTCAGCCACGGCAGCTTTTTCAGAAATAATTGAACTAATTAAAACTTTATGAGCAATCTGGCTCTTGCCTTTTTTAATAACTTTTTTAGAAACTTCTATCTTTTTCTCTGTAGCTGGTTTTTCTACTACCTTAGGTTTAGCTTCTTTGACAATTTTAACAGGCTTCTCTGTTTTAGGAGTTTGGCTGTCTTCGAGACGATCTAACCTCTCTTGGTCCCTCTTTTTTCTCCATTTATCTAGAAAACCCATATTATTTAATTAAACGTTTTTCTAAAACTTCAATGCCTTTTTTACTAATTAACACAAATTGATGTTCTAATAAATCAGCCACATTAACATCAACAGTTGGTTGCAAATCTAATCTAGCCAGATTATGCGCCGCTTTGCTTAAATTTTCATCTTTGCCAGTAGTTAACAAAATAGTGGTTTTGTCTATGCCTGGTAAAATTTTACGCAAATCAGCCAAAGTTTTAGCCTTGCCATCTGTGGGTAAATCTTCCAAAACAATCAATTTTTCATCAGTCACTTTGTCAGACAAAATCATGCACACAGCTAGTTGATTCATTTTTTGATTAATTTTTTGCTTATAATTACGGACATTGCGTGGACCGAAAGTCACGCCACCGCCAACCCATAATGGTGAACGAATTGAACCATGACGAGCTCGTCCAGTGCCTTTTTGACGCCAGGGTTTACGGCCACCACCACGAACTTCACTTTTAGTTTTAACATGAGCCCAAGGTTCACGCGCATTAGCCAGTAAAGCCAAATAAACTTGATGAATAACAGATTGTTTTGGCTTTACTGCAAATACCGCGTCATTCAACTCTAGATCACCGCTGGCCTTGCCTTCTAAATTGTAAACTTTTACTTTGGCCATATTATTCTTTAGTTTCTTCAACTACCGGTAATTCCATTTTACCATTTTCAGAAGAAATTAATAAAAGACTGCCACGCGCACCTGGAACAGCCCCCTTAATTAATAATTCATTAATATCAGGATGAACTTCAACAATTTCTAAATTTTTAACTGTTACTTGGGCATTGCCCATATGCCCGGCCATACGTACACCCTTAAACACTCGTGCGGCATCAGTGGCGCCAATTGAACCAGGCATGCGCAATTGATCTTTATGACCATGAGAAGCTGGTGAACCATGAAAACCATGACGCTTAACCACGCCTTGAAAACCTCTGCCTTTGGAATTACCAACCACTTGAACTTTATCTCCAGGGGTAAAAACTTCCACAGTAAAAACATCACCCTTTTTTAGATTGTCTTCCTTAACAGAAAAATCACGCAAAAAACGTACGGTTAAATTATTATCTTCATGTAATTTTATATCTTTTAAATGACCTTGTTCAGGTTTATTCAACCGAAATTTCTTTTGTACACCAAAACCAACTTGTATAGCTTCATCCTTTACTTGGGTAATTGCACAAGGGCCCGCTTGCACACGGGTAACAGGAACAACAGCTCCATCTTCACGGAACACTTGTGTCATACCTTGCTTTGTACCTATAATAAATTTCATACAAGGGATAGTGTAACAAAAAACTAGAAATAATACCCCAAAACTCTTGTCTTAAGATATTACTTCTAGCCTTTTATTCCTCTAAATGGATAAATGGCTTATCTAAAAAGGTTTTAATGGTTTACGTTTCTCCAATACTTAATTTCTCGCCCAGATGTTTTCCAATCAAAGGATCTTATCTCGCTTGTTATCAAGTACGAAAGTGGCATTATTTTAGCCTAATTTTAAATAATTGTCAAGACCAATGGACTACAACATGTCCACATCTATTTTTTAGCTTATTTAGGTACTTTTTTTCCTTAATTCATCTTTATCTCTACGTCTACCCCTGCTGGTAAATTGAGATTCATCAGAGCATCAATAGCTCGGGCATTGGGATTTAAGATATCAATCAAACGCTTATGGGTCCGCATTTCAAACTGTTCAGCTGAGGTTTTATGAACAAAGGTAGAACGATTGACTGAAAATTTATTCTTCTCAGTCGGTAAAGGTACGGGGCCAACCACTTTGGCATTATTGCGTTCAGCTGTATCTAAAATTGTCTTCGCGGCTTTGTCTATAATCTTATTATCATAAGCGCGAATCTTGACACGGATTCTTTGTTGGCTTTCTTCTTTTTCTAGAGACTTAGATTTTTCTTCTGTCTTGACTGCTGTCATATATAAATGAACAAAAGGAGGGTCTCAAGAGAGACCCTCCTTAGATTGTTTAGTTAAGAATTTTAGTTACAACACCAGCGCCAACAGTACGACCGCCTTCACGAATAGCAAAGCGTATTTGCTCTTCCATGGCTACAGGCACAATTAATTTAATTTTCAAATTAACTGTATCGCCAGGCATAACCATTTCTGTACCTTCTGGCAATTCAACTTCACCAGTTACATCAGTAGTGCGGATGTAAAATTGAGGCTTGTAACCTTTAAAAAATGGCTTATGGCGACCGCCTTCTTCTTTAGTTAAAGCATAGACCTCAGATTCAAATTCAGTATGAGGTTTGATAGTGTTTGGTTTAGCAATCACCTGGCCACGTTTAACTTCATCTTTCTTAGTACCGCGCAAGAGAATGCCAGCATTATCACCAGCCTGGCCTTGATCAAGAGATTTATTAAACATCTCCACGCCAGTAACTGTGGTTTTACTCGTCTCACGACCCATGCCAACAATTTCAATCTCTTCACCAACTTTGACAACGCCACGATCAATTCGACCTGTGACAACAGTGCCACGACCTTCAATTGAAAAAATGTCTTCAATTGGCATTAAGAAATCCTTGTCTAAATCACGAACCGGTTCAGGAATATATTCATCCAAAGTCTTCAATAATTCCATAATTGGCTTAGTAGCTTCATCATCATTAGGGTTTTCTAAAGCTTTCAAAGCTGAACCGCGGATAATAGGAGTAGTATCCCCAGGAAATTCATATTTTTTAAGTAAATCTTTGATTTCCTCTTCTACTAAATCAATCAATTCTGGATCAGAAACTTGATCAACCTTATTAAGGAATACAACAATGTGAGGCACACCAACTTGGTGAGCCAAGAGAATATGTTCACGAGTCTGAGGCATTGGGCCATCAGCCGCAGACACAACTAAAATAGCACCATCCATTTGGGCTGCGCCAATGATCATGTTTTTGACATAATCAGCATGACCTGGACAGTCAATGTGAGCATAGTGACGTTTTTCACTTTCATACTCAACATGAGCGGTGGCAATGGTAATACCACGAGCTTTTTCCTCAGGGGCAGCGTCAATTTCATCAACGCTCTTGTTTTGAGCAATCAAACCATGGGCACTTGCTACTTTCAAAATAGCAGCTGTTAAAGTAGTTTTACCATGGTCAACATGACCAATAGTACCTACGTTTACGTGTGGCTTATTTCTTTCAAATGTTGCCATACGATGAATACATTGTCCGCACCACCTTGAGTGGTCAAGGCGGATTTGTAGTCCAGCGGAATTTTTACTTTAATTTAAGTATTTTAGGCTGTGGATGTAATAAAAAACAGCCTGTTTTAGACGGTCATCATTATATACTACTCGTTAAAATAAGTCAAGGGGAAAAATTGGGGACAAAAAATATTATACATTTAGAAATTTGCGCAAAAAAATACCACCGCTACGGTGGTAATTAATTTATAGGTTCTTCATAAAATACTGGCTCCTCACTGAGAAGAGGCTCTTCTTTCCAATTGACTTCTCCACTATCTTTGTAAGGGACAGTGTAAGGGACAGTTTGTACTTCTTCAAAATCAGGTATATCTTCAATCTCTATTTTATCTTCATGCTCAGCAAGAAATTCTGGAAATTCTAAATTATTTTCTTCATTTTCCAACCAATCTTGTCCACGATAAAGGTCCTCTAAAACACTACCAGTACTATGCCACTCTGGCACATGAGAATCATATTCTGCAAATGGATCAAATGGACCCTCATCATCAAACTCATCTTCCAAAAGCATTTCATTCTCCCATTTTTCATCCAGTTCTTTATTGGCACGCCAAGCAGCAATATCGCGGTTGATTTGATCCAAAAGTTGCCCACTAGACAGACTACGGACGTCTTTTTTACCTATTATCAATCGTTCATATTCATCCACATCTAAAATTACTACATCTCTACCTTTTACAGGGTCATGCACAATTAGTCTATCACCAGTTCGATGAGCTAAATTGATTAATTGTTCAAGCGACATAGATAAATCTTTCTTAAACTAATTATACAATTTTTAAAAAATAGCGTCAAGGGAAAAAAGACTACCTATCTACAGGTAGTCTTTATTAACAACATGAAGGTGACAAAAACTGAACGCTATTTTGATAATCTGATCCCGAATTAAATTCGTGATCAACATGTTTCAGTCTTCCGACTGATATACTCCAGAAAGGAGGTGATCCATCCACAGCTTCCGCTACGGATGCCTTGTTACGACTTTACCCTGATTACTGACCCTGCCTTCGTCCCCATAAGGAGCCTTCGGGCATTGCCAACTTTCGTGGTATGACGGGCGGTGAGTACAAGACCTGAGAACGTATTCAACGCGCCGTAGCTGATGCGCGTTTACTAGCGATTCCAACTTCATGTAGGCGAATTTCAGCCTACAATCTGAACTGAGACCAGTTTTCTGGGATTAGCTCCACCTCGCGGTTTCGCTACCCTCTGTACTGGCCATTGTATCATGCGTGTAGCCCTGGACGTAAGAGCCATGCTGATTTGACGTCGTCCCCACCTTCCTCCCCGTTGCCAGGGCAGTCTGCTGTGTACATTTAACACAGCATAAGGGTTTCGCTCGTTACCCGACTTAACGGTACACCTCACGGCACGAGCTGACGGCAACCATGCAGCATCTGTATAACACCCTCAAAGGCGGCCTCTATTTCTAGAGGCTTGCAGTTATATGTCAAGTCCAGGTAAGGTTCGCCGCGTATCATCGAATTAAACCGCATGATCCACCGCTTGTGCAGGTCCCCGTCTATTCCTTTGAGTTTTAACCTTGCGGCCGTACTCCCCAGGCGGCACACTTAACGCGTTAGCTTTTTTCAACGGCACTGGGAGGGTCGATACTCCCAATACCTAGTGTGCATCGTTTACGGCGTGGACTACGGGGGTATCTAATCCCCTTCGCTACCCACGCTTTCGTCCATGAGTGTCAGGCATGTTCTAGCAAGCTGCCTTTGCCTTTGGTGTTCCTATCGATATCAGCGCTTATTACGACTACACCGATAGTTCCGCTTGCCTCTCCCAGCCTCAAGTCTAATAGTATCAACAGTAGTCCTGAAGTTAAGCCCCAGGATTTGACCACTGACTTATTAAACCACCTGCGGACGCTTTACGCCCAATGAATCCGGATAACGTTTGAGGTCTCTGTATTACCGCTGCTGCTGGCACAGAGTTAGCAACCTCTTATTCATAGGGTACCGTCACAAATTCTTCCCCTATAAAAGTAGTTTACACCCCGAAGGGCGTCTTCCTACACGCGGCGTCGCTCCGTCAGGCTTTCGCCCATTGCGGAAGATTCTTGACTGCAGCCTCCCGTAGGAGTCTGGGCAGTTCTCAGTCCCAGTGAGGCAGGTCACGCTCTCACGCCTGCTACTGATCAGAGCCTTGGTAGGCCATTACCCCACCAACAAGCTAATCAGCCATAGGCCCCTCTTCGAGCCCCGAAGGTTTACATCCCGCATATCTGCGGGATGACTATCGGGTATTAATCCGGATTTCTCCGGGCTATGCCCGTCTCGAAGGTAGGTTACCAGTGTGTTACTCACCCGTTTGCCGGTCCGTACTCCACCGAAGCGGAGCCGATCCCACGACTTGCATGCCTTAGACACGCCGCCAACGTTAATCCTGAGCCAGGATCAAACTCTCAATGAAAAGAGTTTAATTCCTTTATTAAGGATTTAAATTCATTATAAAATAGACATTCTTTCGTCTTTCAACGAATAGTTTTTGTCACGTTCTTATTGTTAATTTCTGTAAACCATAAATGGTCTACAGGAACCTTACTTTTAATGCTTAGGTTGGTAAATTGTCAAAGTACTATCTTTCCTTTAGAAAGAAAAAAGAGAAACCCGGAATCCAAGTTACTCTTTTTTCTTCCCAGTATCCACAACTAAAGGACTTAAGAGAAAGCTGAGTTGTTAATGGTTTTTGTAATTGCTTGACAATTGTACATTATTTAGAAAATCCTGTCAAGGGGAAAATATACACACCGTGGGGATAATAAAAATGGTAAATTTTAAATTAACTATAAAAAATTATGACTGTTTTTTACGCCATTCAGCTATCTTTTTGTGATCTCCGCTTAAAAGTATCCTCGGTACTTGCCAACCCTTAAAATTCTCTGGTTTTGTATATTGAGGATACTCATTGTTAATTTTCAATTTTAAATTTTTAATTTTCAACTTCTCATTTCCATGTGTCTCTTCTAAAAGAGAGTCAGGATTACCTAAAGCCCCCGGAATAAGTCTGAACACGGCCTCAATAATTACAAGCGCTCCAAGCTCGCCGCCCGCCAACACATACGGACCAACTGATATTTCCTCATCCACCATATAATCTGTAACCCGTTGATCAATACCTTCATATCTTCCACAGACAAAAGTAATTTCATCAAGCTTGGATAATTTTTCTGCTAGACGTTGATCAAATTGTTTGCCACGAGGCGATAATAAAATTGTGCGTTTCTTGTTTTTAATATCGCCAGTAAATATTTTTTTTATTTTAGATAAACCGTCAGCTTTACGAAACGAAATAGCATCCAAATTTTTTAAAGCTTGATAAATTGGCTCAGGTTTCATCACCATGCCAGGCCCTCCGCCATAAGGTGTATCATCAACTGTTTTATGCTTGTCTTCAGTATAATTGCGTAAATTAACTGGATTAATTTCAATGACACCAGCTTTTTCACCACGGCCAAGCACTGACTGATGACAATAATTAGAAATAATTTCTGGAAAAATTGTGATAATGTTGAATTTCATATAACAGTTATATCAAAATTTAATAAAAAAATCAACCCAATAGACATGGGTTGATTAAATTTATTCAAATTACTTCTTGCCTTCAGCAATTTCTTTTTCAACATTCTTCGGCACTTCAGAATAATGATCAAACTCCATAGCATAGGTAGCGCGACCTTGGGACATGGAACGCAAGTCAGTGGCATAGCCAAACATTTCAGCCAATGGCACCATAGCCCGAACAACTTTAGCAGTTCCACGATCAGTCATTTCTTGGATTTGACCACGTTTGGAATTAAGATTACCAATCACATCACCCATGTATTCTTCAGGCATCACCACTTCCACTTTCATGATCGGTTCTAACAAAACTGGATTGGCTTTTTTAGCCCCAGCTTGGAAAGCCATACTTCCAGCCATTTTAAAAGCAATTTCAGATGAATCAACTTCATGATAAGAACCATCATAAACAGTAACTTTGATATCTACAATTGGATAACCAGCCACAATCCCCTTATCAACGGCTTCACGCACGCCTTTTTGAATCGCTGGGATATATTCCTTAGGAATGGCACCGCCTTTAATGGCATCAACAAATTCAAATCCTTCAGCTGGCTCTTTGGGCTCCAAACGCAACCAACAATGGCCATACTGACCACGACCACCAGACTGTTTAATATATTTGCCTTCAGCTTCAGCTGACTGGCGAATTGTTTCCTTGTAGGCAACTTGTGGTTTGCCAACTTTGGCTTCAACATTAAACTCGCGCTTCATGCGGTCAACAATAATTTCCAAATGCAACTCACCCATGCCCGAAATAATAGTCTGGAGAGTCTCTTCATCAGTATGCATTCTGAAAGTTGGATCTTCTTCAGCTAATTTCTGCAAAGACAAACTCATTTTCTCGGCATCAACTTTGGTATTAGGTTCAATGGCAACTGAGATAACTGGTTCAGGAAAAGTAATATTTTCTAAAACTACTGGTTTGTTTTCCATACATAAAGTATCACCAGTCGTAGTGTGCTTTAAACCCACGGCAGCAGCAATATCACCAGCATAGACTTCACTAACATCTTCACGTGAATTAGCATGTAGACGGATAATACGAGAAATTCTTTCCTTATCACCAGTCGTGGTGTTTAAAATATAAGTACCAGCTTTCAAAGTGCCGGAATAAACACGAAAAAAAGATAATTTACCCACAAAAGGATCTGTGGCGATCTTGAAAGCCAAAGCTACAAAAGGATCATCATCATTGGCTTTAACAGCCACATCTTTTTCTTCGCTACCTGGTTCATGACCAAAAACAGCTGGGACATCCAAAGGTGAAGGTAAATATTTGACTACACCATCTAACATTTTTTGTACGCCAACATTTTTTAAAGCTGAACCGCATAAGACTGGATACATTTCATCAGCTAAAACCAAACTACGAATGGCTTGATGAACCTCTTCTTCAGATATTTCTTCACCATTCAAATACTTATTCATTAAAGCCTCATTGGCTTCGGCAACTTTTTCCAAAAGTTTACTACGATATTCTTCCACCTTGGCTTTCATATCTTCAGGAATCTCTATTTCCAAAATATTTTCACCATGGTCGCCTTCAAACTTGAAAGCTTTACGAGCGATAATATCAATTAGGCCAATAAAAGCAGACTCAGCACCAATCGGCAATTGAATGGCAAAAGCTTTGGCAGATAAACGTTCTCTAATGGAATTAAGACTCATGTAAAAGTCAGCGCCCATTTTGTCCATTTTATTTATAAAACAAAGTCTTGGTACTTTGTACTTATCAGCCTGGCGCCAAACAGTCTCTGACTGTGGCTCTACACCTTGGGAGCCGTCAAAAACAACCACAGCGCCATCTAGAACACGCATGGATCTTTCTACTTCAACAGTAAAATCAACGTGGCCCGGAGTATCAATAATATTAATACGATGATTATTCCAAAAACAAGTTGTAGCAGCTGAAGTGATAGTAATGCCACGTTCTTTTTCTTGGGCCATCCAATCCATTTCTGCTTCACCTTCATGCACTTCGCCAATTTTATGCTTTTTACCAGTATAAAAAAGGATACGTTCTGTCACCGTGGTCTTGCCTGCATCAATATGCGCGGCAATACCAATGTTACGAGTTTTTTCTAAGGTATATTCTCTTCCCATATATATTTAGTAATATGTAGTAACTAATTGCGACGAGCAAAGTGAGCAAAAGCTTTATTAGCTTCAGCCATGCGATGGACATCTTCTTTTTTCTTCATAGCGCCGCCAACGCCTTCCAAAGCATCCAGCATTTCTCCAGCTAAACGTTTAACCATAGATTGGCCTTTGCGATCTTTAGCCGCCTTAATCAACCAGCGAAAAGCTAAAGTGTTCTGGCGATTAACATTCACCGGCATAGGCACTTGATAGTTGGCGCCGCCCACACGACGAGAACGCACTTCCACAAATGGCCGTAGTGCTTCCAAAATCTGTTCAAACAAAGTTAAAGCTTCATCTTTCTTTTTAGCAGCCACTTGCTCTAAGGCATCATAGACAATTTTTTGCGCAATAGTTTTTTTGCCACCTTCCATAACCATGTTGATAAATTTAGCCAATAACAAACTATTATATTTTGGATCTGGAGCAATAGTTCTTTTGGGTACTTGTTTTCCTCTAGGCATATAATTATTTCTTAGGTTTCTTAGTGCCGTAGACGGAACGGCTACGCTGGCGACCTTCCACACCTTGAGTATCATAGACACCACGGACCACATGGTAACGTA
>Ga0066637_10003710_pt1 | contig 10249 bp, 18 predicted proteins | sample CryGeyCG2014_020_FD_62737 | JGI IMG/M metagenome (GOLD analysis project Ga0066637, IMG submission 62737) | Groundwater microbial communities from aquifer - Crystal Geyser CG08_land_8/20/14_0.20 | ecosystem: Environmental > Aquatic > Deep subsurface > Groundwater | place: USA: Utah: Grand County...
TCCAAATTGAGAGTAAAGGGATTATTAAGAGAATTCCAAAAAAAGGAAATCTCTTCCAGGTATGCGAGGGTGCAAGATGCACAAAGGTATATGGGAAGGAAATTCTTCATAGACCAGAGGAAAAAGCAAAGAATGCAAAAATATAATCATGATTGAAAGGTGAATGTGGTATGGCAGAATGCAATGATAAAAATTGTCCAGTTCATGGTAATTTAAAGGTAAGAGGAATGCGAAAAACAGGAACAATCATAAGTACAAAAGCAAAAAAGACAGCAGTAATCGAAATGAACATAATCAAGAAATTCGAGAAATATAAAAGATGGGCAAAGGATAAAACCAGGACAGTTGCACACAACCCCCCGTGCATTGATGCACAGCAAGGAGATATAGTTAGGATTGGAGAGAGCAGAAAAATCAGCAAAACTAAGGCATGGGTAATTCTTGAGATTATTAAAAAAGGTGGAGTACAATGAAGGGTTTAGCTGCAAAGATTATCAAATCATTGACTATTGGTTCAAGATTGCTATGCTCAGATAATAGTGGAGCAAAAGAGATTGAGATCATCGGTGTTCTTGGCCACAAAGGGACAAGAAAGAGATCCTTCAAGGCAGGCATATGCGACATTGTAATCGCAGCTGTGAAGAAAGGAAAACCAGAGATGGTCAAAAAAGTAGTACGCGCACTTATAATCCGACAGAGAAAGGAATACAAAAGAGCGAACGGAATGGTTATTTATTTCGAGGATAATGCAGCAGTGCTTTTAAATGAGGATAATATGCCTCTTGGAACTGAAATCAAGGGTGTTGTTGCAAGAGAGGTTGCTGAAAGGCACCCAAAGGTTGCTGCGATTGCATCAATAAAATTATGAGTTGATGATCAATAGTTTAAATGAGGTATAATTATGAAACCAGATATTGAAAGAAAAAAAAGATATACTGCTCCTTTGCATAAGAAAAGGAAGTTTCTGAATGTGAATGTTTCAAAAGAACTTAGGAAGAGCAAGGGAATAAAATCAAGGGCCCTGCTTGTTAAGAAAGGAGATAAGGTTAAGGTAATGAGAGGCCAGAATACTGGAAAAACAGCTACAGTTGCCTCTGTTGATCACAATAAAACAAAAGTTTATTTGGAAGGGGTTTCTTACAGAAACAAAAGAGGAATGGAAAATTTAATTCCATTTGAACCTTCTAACCTGCAATTGATTGAGATTAAGGAAAAGGGAAAGCCATCCAAAGAAGTTAAAGAAAAGAAGGAAACTAAAGAGAAAGAAGAAAATAAGGAAACTAAAGAGAAAGAAGAAAATAAGGAAACTAAAGAGAAAGAAGAAAATAAGGAAGTAGAAATTAAGGAGAAAAAATAAAGGTGATGATGATATGGCAAAGCACGGAGGAATTAAACATTTGAAAAGGATTGCTGCCCCTCATGCAATAGCAATTACGAATAAGAAAGAGTATACATGGATTTCAAAAGCTGCACCAGGTCCGCATGATGGACAACATGCAGTTCCATTGGGAGTACTTATTAGAGGTCAGCTATCACTGTGCAATACAAACCGGGAAGGAAAAAAGGTCCTAAACCAGAGAGTATTGTTTGTTGATGGAAGAATTAGAACAGATGAACGATTCCCAATTGGGTTTATGGATGTGATTTCTGTTCCAAAAATCAAAAAATATTACAGAATGCTTATAGATGATCATAAAAGAGTTGTACCAGCTGAAATTAATGAAAAAGAATCAAAAGAAAAAATTGCAAAGGTTGTAGTAAAGAACACAGCAAAAAAAGGACAGATTATGATAACTCTTCATGACGGGAAAACACTAAAGGGAGACAATAATGTTCATGTTGGGGATAGTGTTGTGCTCTCAGTTCCGGAGAACAAAATATTGCGCGTATTGAAATTAACAGAAGGCGCATTGTGTTATGTGAAAGACGGAAAGCACACAGGAACAATTGCAACGCTTGAAAGCATACTGAGAGGAAAGGAAGGGGAGGATCATAGGGCACAAATGAAAGGAGAGCAGGAATTTATTACTGCACTCAAACACCTCTTTGTAATAGAGGAAGGAATCAAAGGTGTTGCTAAATGAACAAGGATAATCCAATGAGAAAAATTAGCATTGAAAAAGTCACAGTTAATATTGGTGCAGGCAGTGCTGGTGAGGTTCTAGAGAATGCGAAAAAGCTTCTGGAAAGGCTCACTGGAAAAAAGCCACTAGAAACTAAGGCAAAGAAGAGAAATCCAATTTTCAAACTCAGAGTAGGGCTTCCAATAGGAGTTAAGGTAACACTTAGGGGAGAGGATGCAGAAAACTTTTTGAAGAATGCGTTCTCTGCAAACAAAAATGTATTGAATGCAAGGGCATTTGATAAGGAAGGGAACTTCTCCTTAGGAATAAAGGAATATATAGATTTCCCAGGAGCAAAGTATGATCCATCCTTAGGAATGTTTGGATTTGATGTATGTGTAACGCTCAAAAGAAAAGGTGGAAGAAGGATAAGCATTAGGAGAATAAAGAAGAGCAAGGTTGGAAAAGGCCACAGGATTTCTCCGGAAGAGGGGAAAGAATTCGTCAGGAATAAATTCAATATAAATATTGAAGAGGTAGGAGCATGAAGGTTCCTCTAGATGATAAATATAAAGGGAAGGGAAAGCGAAAGTGCAAGATCTGCGGAAACTATGAAGGGCTTATTAGAAAGTATGGACTTTACGTCTGCAGAAAATGCTTCAGGGATATTGGAAATGACATTGGTTTCAAGAAATATTAAGGCAACTAATATAATGATAAATAATGTGATTGTAATGAAAAAAAAGTATAATGGTAATGGTGGTTTTGGGGTTAACACTAGCCCTTTTAACCCAAGTAAATGCCCAGATCATAAAAGGGCTGGTGAAGGTGAATGAAATGAATGTTGATCGTTTATCAGACGCGTTGAACGCAATAAAAGTTAATGAGATGGTTGGAAAAAAAGACTGCAAGGTTCCTGCTACAAAACTAGTAAGAAAGGTTTTGGAAATCTTCCAGGCACATGGATACATAAAGGCATTCTCAGATGTTGAGGAAGAGAACACGCTGTTCTTTATGATCGAATTGGATGGAAGAATAAATAATTGCGGAACAATTAAGCCAAGGGCCCCAGTAAAAAGAAGCGAGTGGGCAAAGACTGAGCAGAAATATATTCCTGCAATAGGAATCGGCGTTCTTGTTGTTTCTACTCCAAATGGAATTATCACAAATGCTGAAGCACAAGAGGCTAAAATCGGTGGAAGGTTGATTGCATATGTATACTAATACAGATACACTTGAGGTTATTGATGGCGCTACAGTTAATATTCAGAATAATATTGTAAGCGTAAAAGGAAAGCTAGGTGAGGAGAAGATTAGCTTTGGAAATAATGTTTCGCTCAAGATTGAAGGAAAAAACATAAGCATTGGAACAAAAAAGAAGGAAATGCTGAATACAACAAAAACACTCATTAAGAATCTCATGAATGGGGTTGCAAAAGGTTATGAGAAAAAAATGAAAATTGTATTTGCACACTTCCCAGCAACACTTGAGATTAAAGGAAATATTGTAAAGATAAAGAATTTCCTTGGGGAGAAATGCGACAGGAAAGCAAAGATCATTGGAAATACAAAAGTAAGTGTAAAGAGACAGGAGGTTACAATCACAGGTTCGAACAAGGAATTTGTTGGACAAACTGCAGCAAATATAAGAGCTGCAACGAAGATAAAGGATAAGGATTGCAGGGTATTCCAGGATGGGATTTATCCAGTAGACTAAGTTGAAACTAATGAATATTATTAGAGAGTGATTATGATGGTTAAGGTCGCAAAAGGAAAAAAAAATGAAAGTGCGGTTAAGAGAATCAAAAAGAAAAAGAAAACATACTTCAATGTTCCTAACTATAAGCAGAAAGTAAGAGTAAAGAATAGATGGAGAAAGCCGCATGGAATTGACAACAAGAAAAGAATCAGAAGAAAGGAATTTGGAGCATGCCCACGTGTAGGTTATAAAAATACCTTTGAGGCAAGAGGAGCACACCCACTTGGAATCAAGGAAGTAGTTGTGAATAATGTTGGCGAAGTTGAAAAAATAAAGGGCCAACAAAGAATTGGAGTAAGGATTGCTGGAGCAGTAAGCAAAAGGAAGAAAGAAGCTATTCGCTCAAAGGCAAAAGAAATAGGCATGAGGGTATTCAACTAATAGGTGATTATGAATGAGCACACTCACAACAATAAAAAGACTGGCTGCAGATATTTTAGATATAGGCAGGAATAGAGTAAGAATAAGGACTGAGCTTAGCGAAGGGGAGCAAAAGCAACTAATGGAAGCAATTACACGAACAAATATAAGAGATTTGATTAAGGATAAGATTATTTATGCAAAGGAAAAGAAGGGAAAGCGAAAGAAGAATAGAAAACGCAAGAGAACAACTGGAAGAAAAAGAGGAAAGGTAAATGCAACCATTAGCGGAAAAGACAGGTGGATGATCAAGATAAGAGCACTTAGAAGATATTTGAACAAATTAATTAATGAAGGAGAGCTTGGAAAGGAACACAAGAGAAGCATTTACTTGAAGATTAAGGGAAACTCATTCAGGAACAAAGGTGCAATGTACGCATATCTAAAAGATAATAAGCTCTTGAGCGAAAAGGCAAAGAGCGTTGAAAAAGAAAAGACGGTTAAAAGAACCGCAGAAACAAAAGAAGCAATAGAAGCAGGTGGAGCACAATGAGCAGGGCAAAAACACCAACTTATAAAACACCCTTTAGAAGGCGAAGGGAGGGAAAGACAGATTACGTAAAGAGATTGGCATTAGTAAAAAGCGGAAAAGCAAGGATGGTTGTAAGAAAAACTAATGCTGGAATAATTGTTCAATTCGTTGAGTTTGGTTCAAAGGGGGACAAAACCCTGGCAATGATTGACGGGCACACGCTAAAGAAAAATTACGGCTGGCCATCTAAGAGAAACTATCCAACTGCATATCTTGCAGGCCTGATTGGGGCAAGCAAGGCTAAAGAAAAGGGAGTAATGGAATTCATAATGGATGTTGGATTGCAGAGGTGCTCAAAAGGAAGTGTTCTTTTTGCAGCTCTAAAAGGAGCAGTGGACGCAGGACTCAAGACAAACTACGATGAGGAAATGCTCTCGAAGAGCAAGCTTGAGAATGTAAAGGACGAGTATAAAACTCAATTCGAACAGTTGAAGAATAAATTTATTGTAAAGGTGTAATGATGGAATGGACTCCTAAAACTAAAATAGGAAAAATGGTTAAAACACAGGAAATCACAGATATTGATGAGATTCTAAAATCAGGACAGCCGATTATTGAATCAGAAATTGTGGATGCACTTATTCCAGATATAAAATCAGAAACGCTTTCAGTAGGAAGCACACAGAGAGTAACAGATTCCGGAAGGAAAATGAAATTCCGGGTAGTAGTGGTTGTAGGGGACCAGAAAGGACATGTAGGAATCGGCTCTGGAAAGAGCGAGGAAATTAAGCCTGCAATAGAATATGCAACCAAGGAAGCAAAGAAAAGAATTATTAGAATCCCAAGCGGATGCGGAAGCTGGGAATGCAGATGCGCAGGAAAGCACTCAATTCCCCAGAGATTAAATGGAAAGGAAGGAAGCACAAAAGTAACTCTTTATCCAGCACCAAAAGGAGTAGGGCTTGCTGCAAATGATGTAATTAAAAAAGTACTTTCAATAGCAGGAATAAGGGATGTTTGGAGCAAGACCACTGGAAATACTGCGAACATGTTTAATATGGCATCTGCAACTATTGATGCATTAAATTCATTCAATAAGAGAAAACCAGGAAAAGAAGAGAGTGAGTAAATATGGCTACTAAATTACCAGATAAGAAACAAGAAATATTGGCAGTTGTACGAATAAGAGGAGTAAGAAATATGAAACCAAAGATTAAGTTTACACTTGGTCTTTTGAGATTGCACAGGCCAAACCACTGCGTAGTTGTAAAGGGAAGTGAACAAATGAAAGGAATGCTCCAGATTGCAAAAGATTATATTGCGTATGGAGATGTTTCTGAAGAAATGCTTCTAAAACTCCTTAAAAAAAGAGGGGAAAAAGGAGGAAAGATGCTTCTTGATTCTGTAAAAGAACAGGAAATAGAAAAGGCAGCAAAAGAAATCATGAACGGTGAGGATGTGAAAAAATTGGTTGATCCGGTTTTTAGATTACACCCACCAAGAAAAGGATATAAAGATATAAAATCAGCTTATCCAAGAGGGGATCTTGGAAAAAGGCCAGACATGGACACCCTTCTTAAGAGGATGATGTGATATGACAATTAAAAGAAAGAAAAAAGGAATTGGTAAATTTAGAGGCTCGCGAAACTGCGGAAAAGGAAATGTAAAGAATAGAGGAAAACCATCCAGCAAAGGAGGCCGGGGGCAAGCAGGATTAAAAAAACACAGAAAAACCTGGGTTATTAAATATGATCCAGATCATTTTGGAAGACATGGATTTACCAGCTTGCACAAAAGAGGAAAGGAACTGAACCTTTATGAGATTGAGAACTTGATTAAAAAAGGCCAGATCGAGAAAAAAGAGGGAAAGTATACTTACGAATTTAATGGAAAAATACTTGGAACAGGTGAAATTAGTATTCCTGTAGCCATAAAAGCTCTCTCGTGGAGCAAAAAGGCAGAGGAAAAAGTTAAAAAGGTTGGTGGAGAGATCCTGGCTATTAAGTGAACATAGTAATGGTGGTTTTTACATGATTCTTGAAATCCTTCAGAAGATTGCACATCTTTTGCCAGAGGTAAAAAAGCCAGAAAGCCCTCCAGCTCTTAAAGAAAGATTTATTTGGACTGGGATTGCGCTCATCTTATTTTTTGTAATGTATAACACAATGATATTTGGAGTTTCTGAGATTGGTGCATTTAACTTTTTGAACATGATTACAGCAGCAAGACAGGGAACACTGCTTACTACAGGCATTGGACCTATTGTACTTGCAAGTATATTTTTGCAGCTTTTTGTTGGAGCTAAAATACTTAATATAGATATGAAGAATCCGAATGATAAGAAAAAATTCCATGAGGCGCAGAAGGTGCTTGCAATTATTATTGCATTAGCTGAGGCAACCATATTCGTAACCTCTGGATATGTTGGGGTTTCAAAATCATTGGGGATGGTTCTTCCAATCCTTGCAGTTATTCAGATTGCACTTGGTTCAGTAATTCTTCTTTACATGGATGAAATTATTACTAAGTACGGAATTGGAAGCGGAATAAGCTTATTCATTGCAGCTGGAGTTTCTTTTGCAGTAATTGGAGGACTCATAGATTTGGTATTATTTGATTCGCAGGGGGTTGTTGCACAATTAACAGAAGGCGGAGCAGAAGGTATTCCAAATGCGATATTAGCATTGCTTCCGTTCATATTTACGATTATTGTATTTGCAGCATGCGTATTTGCAGAAAGCACCAAGGTTGAGGTTCCTATTGCGCATGAACATATTCGTGGAATGGTTCCAAAGATTCCACTTAACTTTTTCTATGTTTCAAATATTCCGGTTATATTTGCAAGTGCGCTCTTAGTTAATGTAAGATATCTGGCTACTTTTGTGGGAAATATGCATTTTGCAATTGCAGGTATTGATATTCCCAGATATATTGCAGAAGTATTTTATTTAATTAGTCCTTCCTGGGGTAACACTTCGTATAATTTTACGTTATTGACTTCAGGGGCTACGCCTATATTGGGATTGCCTGAATGGATTCATGCAATTGTGTATATAGTATTCTTGGGAATATTGTCCATATTGTTTGGCATATTCTGGGCAGAGACCTCGAATATGGATTCAAAAAGCATTGCTGGGCAGTTGGATTCCTCTGGAATGCAGGTTCCAGGGTATAGAAGGGATCCAAGGATGCTTGAAAAGGTTCTTGAGAAATATATATTTCCGCTTACAGTGGTTGGGTCATTTTCAGTAGGTATACTGGCAGGTATAGCAGACCTCACTGGGGCACTAGGAACAGGAACTGGGATACTTCTTACAGTAGGCATATTGCACAAACTTTATCAACAATTGAAGCAGATGAAGGCATTTGAATTATATCCGAGCTTGGGCGGAATGCTTTAGTTGGATGATTGTATGGAAATGAGGAAACTGTTAATAAGTATATTGCACGTTTCATTTATTGCATTTCTTATTTCTATTTATCTCAACCAGGAGTTTTGCATAAGTTTTGTATTATTAATTATTGCAGCGGCGTCATTAGTTTCAGTAGCATTACTTCGCTGGACTAAACCAAAGAAAGAAAAGGACAAAGAAAACAAAAAACGATTTAATGGATTCCCAGAATCACTAATGAAAAGAGGCTATCTCGGCGTAATAGCATATTTTTTAACAATGTTAATTTTTGGTTTATTATTTTTTATGGTCTGTGAGTATTTTCTTACAAAAATGATAATTATCGATTTGGGCAAGGGGATAACTGTAGCAGTGGTATTAACGATCTACGCGTATTATACTCATAAAAAGCATAAATAATGGTTAGATTATGGCAGAATTTTCAAAAAAATTAGTTGCTGTGCTGAATGAGAAAATAGAACCAGGAGTAGTTATGAATGCGCTAGCCCACATGATTGTTGGGCTTGGAGCAAGTGTAGAGAATAAGAGCGAGTTGAGATTAACTAATTACGAGGACGCAGATGGGAATGCTCATGCAAATGTTTCTGAGATTCCATTTATGGTTCTTTCTGCGAGAAACTCTAATCAATTAAGAACCTTAAGAACTGCACTTATAGAGAATAAGATTCATTTCGTAGACTTCACTAATACAATGACTGTTGGAACTTATCAGGAACAGATTGAGAGGAGTAAACAGACAAAAGAAGCGGATCTGGAATATTACGGAATAGCGATATTTGGAGATTGGGAAAAAGTTTCAGAATTAACTAAGAAATTTTCAGTTTGGAGATAAAATAATCTTATCGTCTTTACACCTTTATTTTAAAGGAAAGCATCTTCTCAAAAATCTCAGCTTGCTCAACTGCATCATCTAAGGCATTATGGGTATGTTTTGTTTTACTAGGGAAATCAGTCCTTACTTTTCTTTTTACAGTATCAGCCCACGCACATTTTTTCAATCCCATATAATATACCTTGATATCCAGTCCGCTTATTCCAAAGGGATTTCTTCTTAGGAATTTATGAAAGTAATAATTCACAAAAGACCAATCAAATGTCGCATTAAAGGCAACAAAAACAGGACGTGAATCGTTACATGCACTTATAATCCACTCCTCAAATTTTCTCATAGCTTCTTGGGGTTCTTTTCCTTTTTCTTTTAATTCCTGCATTGAAAATTTGCTAATATCCAGTGCTCTTTGTATAAAATTGTCATTAATTGGCTTTAACTCAATATAGAAATTAGTTTTCGTATCTCCAATTACTGCAGCACCAATTGAGAGCATGCTATACTCTCCAGGGATTGGGCCAGAAGCCTCAATGTCTACAGAAATAAAAGTCTCTTTTTTCATTTGAAAAATGCACTTATGCGGATACGCCATACTCTAGTATTAGAAGCGCATTTTTCAAAAGCTTTGCTCTTCGGCCTTGAAACCACTGCGTGGCCGAATGAGCAAATCATTCTAACCCTACTTTGTTTTAATCCATTTAAGAATGGTTTCTTCGGCAGTGCTAAATTCAATGGGTTTTCCGAAGATTAATTGTTTGAGTTCCTTGTTCCAGTATTCCCCTTTCTTTCTTAAGCTTTCAGTGAATTCCTGCTCTGAAAAAACCTCATTGTAATATTTAAGTTTTTTATTTACTAGTTCAATATCAAAGTGTATTCCTTTGTTCTTAATAAGATAAGACAGGTCATATGCATCCCTTGCTTTCTTTCTTTTAATGATGGCCCTTATTTTTTCAGCTGCAACTTCATTTAGATCCATCCCGTTAACTATCTTAACTGGAGCTTCGTAAGCATCAAAATCTAGTTTTAATGGAATGGGATTTACAACAAGATTCTCTCTTTTGCTTATTTCGACATATACGTAGCACATGTCTTTTTCTGAGGTATTGAGGGGACCTTTGGCATTAACGCGAAATGAGAAATCACGTTCACTGTTGCTGATTCTTTTTACTGTATTTTCTACACCGAATAATCTAAGGCCCTCTGAAACCTTTGCATCTAAATCTTCTGGTAAGCTACCATTTGCAGTTAAGTCCACGTCTTCAGAGAACCTATCAAGGTTATGAAAGAACCATA
>Ga0066637_10003713_pt1 | contig 10248 bp, 10 predicted proteins | sample CryGeyCG2014_020_FD_62737 | JGI IMG/M metagenome (GOLD analysis project Ga0066637, IMG submission 62737) | Groundwater microbial communities from aquifer - Crystal Geyser CG08_land_8/20/14_0.20 | ecosystem: Environmental > Aquatic > Deep subsurface > Groundwater | place: USA: Utah: Grand County...
ATACTGGCAACAAGTAAGACCGCGCCAGCGATAATTAAAATCCAGATTTTTTTTGACCACTTTTTTTTGACTGGCGCGAGACCCACAGCCGGGGCTGTGATATCGGTTTGGGGTGGCTGGCTTTTTTGCGCGGTTTGTTCTAACCACGGTTTTTTTGCCCGCTCAAGGCGCTCCGGATCTTGTTTTTGTTGATAAATATTTTCTTTTAAATCCTGTAAGGACATAATATCGAAATTTTTAATTTACAATTTTTAATTTCTATTGAATTTTTAATGATTAATTTTCAATGATTTAAAAATTGGGAATTAGACATTAAATAGAAATTAGAAATTTAAAATTAGAAATTAATTTGTTGATGGTATTTTATTTTAACATTAAATTTTATATATGGCAATTTTTTAAAAATTTGCGTAAAAGAAAAAGGACTTGATTATTCATCAAGCCCTTTCTTGGGAGATAGCTTTGCGCTATCCCTGTTTTTTCATGTTTCCCCAAGTTGTTGCTTTTTTGTCCTTTGCCTCTACTTCTGTGGCAGTGGCCAAAAGTTTAAGAGTGTCAAGATCGACTCCTGCCTGTTTTAATTCAGCAATTTGTTGGCTACGAGTGAGGGGTTTTCCGTTTAGGTTAGAAGGGGCGCCTTTAGCGTCTTCTACTCCGTTTGCCATCGGGAATGGGAATTCAGGATTTAGTCCAACGCTACATTGCAGTATTAGTACTGCGTCAGCGGTGGTTATTGTCTGATTTCCAGTTAATTCGGCCGCCATGCGTTGCGGTCTAGACAACGCCTTGTCGTAGTCTACAATACTGTAAAGCACTATTTGTGCGTCTTTAGCCGTGACCTTCCCATCAAGATTGGTGTCCCCAGGCAGGACATACAGGTCTAGATATGATTGAATAATGTTGCTTGCCGAGTCAATTAACACGATACTGAAAATAAGGTAATCAATATCGTAGTTTATCCAATCTGGAGGAGTAATTTCCAGAGTGGTCGTGTCCATAGACACTTTGACACCAAGAAGGATTTCTGCTGGAGATGATAGAGTTGGTTCCCATTTATATGGCGGGGTACCTCCGCTCGCTGTGAAAATTAATTTTTGCCCTACGTGAGCGACAAAATAATTGTCGTTTGCCACGGTACCGTTAAAGCTAATTTGGAGCGGATTGAAAGAAATTTTCCCGTTAATAACTCTTTCTACCACGTCAAGGCCGTCTATTTCTGCTGGCCCTCCATTAATCTCGGCTACTTGAAAAGTGGCATTGATGTCTCTTTTCTGGTCGCCCAAATTAATTGTTAGCAATGTCGATGGCTCAAAGCCGGTTTCGAGCATACCAGCAATTCTGAAAACGTGAACTTTTTGATCGTTGTCAACGTGAGTAACAATATTTTCATCCATCCCGCTAATGACGCCGTTGAAGTCGTCTATGTCTTCAAGCGAGAGGACAATATAGAATGAAGTTATTTTTAAATTGCCGGGATCTATTTTGAGATCCAAAAAACACGGGTCGCCGATATGTGGTTCTAGCCAAAACATTTTTGCCGGGCCAGCGGCGAAAGACAAACTAGCGATAGAAACGAATAATGCCACTAGAACTGTTAAGAACAAAAATCTTTTCATTTTGCATGTCCTCCATAAAAGTGCGAATCGGTAGACACAAAAAGAGCTCAAAACGAACTCTCGTGTGTAAGCATAGCACACTATGGGATATTTGTCAAGTGTTTTAGGCCCAAAACAAAAGACGGAGGTGTTAATTCCGTCTTTTGGTGCCGATTTTTTATTGTCATCCTGAGGGAGGCGCGAGTCGCCGACCGAAGGATCTCGGGCAATGGGATTCTTCGCTACGCTCAGAATGACAACCCCGACCTTAGCGACGGCGCAAGAATCTCGGGCTATTTGGTAAATTTGAAAGTGGAAAGCATTGTATCAACGGTCGGCTCAAACTTATACTTTGTTGCTGCGTCTGAGTTGTAAGTATATTTCAATTTATAGAGAAAATTATTGTGTATAAAAATGACATCAAAATAGCCACCAGGAGCTGCCCCGCTAGTACACCTAATTGCTTGTTCGCCATCAATAGTTTCGTGATCTATAATCGTGTCTTGAATACAAGTAAAAGTTAAGTCTTCTAGTTTTTTAGCATTAGGAGTCTCTATGGGGCCTGCGCTTACTTGAATTTCATAATAAGGATATTCTAATGGAGGATCGCCAGGGGTTAGTAGCATTTTCGGTTGGGTTGTGTCCGTTTTCTTAATGTCAAGAAGGGCTGAATTAGAGGTCGTGGTCCAATCATTTGGATATTTTACTTCGTATCCATATTTAGCGTTTGTATACGTTTTCCAATCAGCAGTTGCGTCAACGCTATCCTTGCAATCCGCCGAGCAATTGCATTTATTTTCACCCGTGCCGCAAACGCCGTTGCCGCAATAAGTACAAACCACATTGTAGGGCACGCCTAACTTACCCTCAGAACACGTAGTATCAACTGAGCCATCGGGATTACGCCAAGCATCGACAACCGGAATAACCTTTAACCCAGGACAACAATCAAGCGACTTTTCTGAAGAATTATAGCCAGTGGAATTTATTTCTCCTTCTTTTAGGCACGCGGTGCCAGTGTCAGTTGCAGTTAGTTGTTGGACTTGGCTTTGTAGGGTATTTATCTGGCCTTGTAAATCATTTTTAGCTTTATCACTCGCTGACTTTTGCCAAGCAAAGATTATACCACCGGCAATTAGAAAAACAGCTAGAACAATAGTCGTGATTAACCACAAATTAAATCTTTTTTGTGGCGTTGGACCCGACATTTGATCTTGTTCCATATATTTTTTTAGGCATACGGCCGGCAGTTAAGCAAAAAACTGTTTGTTGATTTTTTGCTTAGCCGCGAGGCCTTTTTGCCAATTAAAACTAACGATTGATAATATCAAGAGAATTATTAACGGTTTGATTGGTGCTGGGTAAAAACGATACTCGTTTTGGATAGGTTGCTAATAAGGGTGTTAAAAATTCATCAGCCCAAGATGGGGTTAAAACTAAAACGTCATTGAAATCAACTTCAATTTTTTCTAAATCATCCAATTCGGAAAGAGTATAGGCCTTGGCTACGAGCCACGCCTCTTTGCCAGCGGGTCGGGAGATTAGCAGTTGTCCAAATTTTTTTAATTCTATTTTCATTTTTTTAAAATTTAATAATAGCTAATGTGCCAGGAACTTTTTTTGTTGTCAGCTTGATAGTGAATTCATTATTGTTAATAAAGCATAAAGCGTCGCCAGAATGAAAGGATATTTCTATACTATTAGCTTGCGCCACTTGGCGCACGAATTTTAAGCCATTACCGCGTCGTTCGGGAGAGCGGCCAGATAGCGTCTCTGTGAATGCTGTTTGCAATGCTTTTTGATTGGTGTTGGTTGTCGGGCGTACTTTCTTAATGGTTGTTAATACCCCCTGTCCTCTGTCGGCTAAAATAATTAAATAGTTGTCGGGATCCCAATCAAAACAAACTCCCGGGACATCAAGCCATTTGCCCAAATTATGATCAAAAGAGTTGTTGCCGATTTCACCAACAATAGCTGTTAACAAAAACGCGCGATTATCATCGGTAAGTTTTTTACGCAACTCTTCGAGAAAGCCAGAAAGCCGTGCTTGAAAAATATCTCGGGTAGGACAATAGTATTCGTCTTTGGAGTATTTTTTGTCTCCATTAATGGCCCACTGTTCAATATCGCTAATGTTGTTTTTTTTGTTAATTTGTCGCTCTATCATAAAACTGTTTAAGATATTATTTTATGATAAAAAGCCAATGATTTCAAGTGTTGAGAATTTTGGTAGGATAAAAAATCATTAAGGATTTTATTAAGCTCTTTAAGCTGGCGTGAGTGAATTTTAAAAGTTATTTGTTTATTTTTTGAGTCAGCTAATTCTTGCCAAAGATTTATGATTTGATTATTAGTTATTTTGTAAGTGATGTCTGCCTGAGTACTTATTTTATGGCATTGCGAGCAAATAAGCCCACTGTGGTTCAGGGAGAGCAGAGGGCAAAAATTCTTGTTCTCTTCCAATGGAGTTTGGCAAATACAGCAATGGTCTAAGTCAGGATGTTGGCCAAGGATTTGGAGCAGACGAATTTGAAAAATAGCAAGGGCAAGTTGTAAATGGTCAGTTGAATTTTGCGGGAGATTTTCTAAATAATTTAAAGAATTATTGATAAGGCGCCAAAGACGAATGTCTTTTTGCTGTCCAGCGATGAATTGATCAAGTAGATTAACAAAACAAAAAGCAGTCGCAGTTTTGGCAAGCGATTTTTTTATTTCTAAGAAGTCATTTAAAATATAAATACTGGCAATGGTGTCAAAAGTTTTGCCCTGAGCCAAACGGACATTGACTAAATTAAATAATGCCAGTTGATTGGCTAATTTAGCAGTAGTTTTTTTAGTGCTTTTTGCTTTAACTACTAATTTTCCCAGATCTTGGGTGTAAAGAGCGATTAGTTGATCATATTCGCCAAGATCTTTAATTTTGAGGATGATGGCGAATGTTTTATAAGTGGACATCGGAGGAAAATTAATTTTTGATTGGTCTAATTTTTAATTATTCTAATTATTCTAATTAACCTAAATAAATCACAATGAGATGGTCACAAAATTCTAAAAATAACCATTTTGTCATCCTGAACTTGCCTTGCCAGCCGTAGCTATGCGAATGCTATGTTTCAGGATCCAGTATTAACGCCGTGGATTCCGGCTCGGCGGCCGGAATGACAATGATTTTGTAACCATCTCAAAGACTAATGTCTAATGTCCAAAATAACATTTGATAAATTCTTAGTTATTGGGGTTTGGGCATTGGTCATTTTTTAGAACAATTAGAATAATTAGAAATTTAACTATGACTGATTTTTTAATTGCCTCACCGCTTCATTTATCATCTGACAATACAAATTTAGTCCAACTGCGTTAATGTGTCCTGCTTGTTCGCGGCCCAAGATATTGCCGGCGCCGCGAATTTCTAAATCTCGTTTGGCAATTTCGTAGCCTGATCCCAGTGTCTCTGCTTCTTGAAGCGCCTTTAATCGTCGTTGGGCGATGTCTGTTAAGTTTTTTGGCCGATACAAAAAGTAGGCGTAGGCCTGGGTAGTAGAGCGTCCGATACGGCCGCGAATTTGATACGCTTGGCTAAGTCCGAGACGCGTGGCATCTTCAACGATTAGAGTATTGGCATTGGGCAAATCAAGCCCGTTTTCAATAATTGTCGTGGCTAAAAGTAAATTGATTTCTCTGTTGCGAAATTTATTCATTGTGTTAATTAATTCGTTTTCTGGCAAACGGCCGTGAATAATACCAATTTTTGCTTGATGACCAAGAATGGCGCTTAATTTTTGGCGGACTAAATCAATGGTTTGCACGCGGTTGTGTAAAAAGTAAACTTGGCCACCGCGATCAAATTCTTGTAAAATCGCTTTTTTAATGGTTTGGCAATCGTATTTTTGAATAAAGGTTTTAATTGGTAGGCGGCCTGGTGGCGGTGTCTGAATCAAGCTTACTTCGCGTAAATTGCTTAATGATAAATAAAGCGTGCGGGGGATTGGGGTGGCGCTTAAACTTAAAACGTCAATGTTGGCTCGAGTTTTTTTGAATTTTTCTTTTTGGCGGACGCCAAATCTTTGTTCCTCGTCAATGATCACAAGGCCAATATTTTTAAATTGAATATCTTTTGACAACAAGCGATGCGTGCCAATAATAATGTCTGTTTGGCCTTGGCCGATTTGATTAATAATATTTTTTTGCGTGTGTTTGTTTTGCAGTCGGCTAAGCATAGCAACGTTAATCGCGAAACGCCCTAGCCGTTTTTTAAAATTATGATAGTGCTGGTTAGCCAAAATTGTCGTTGGCGCCAGTATTGCTACTTGTTTGCTAGACATTACTGCTTTAAAAACCGCTCGTAAAGCGATTTCGGTTTTGCCAAAGCCAACGTCTCCGCAAACCAAGCGGTCCATTTTATAGGGGCTTTCCATGTCCATAATAATTTCCGTCAGTGTTTGTTTTTGGTCAGCGGTTTCCTGATAGGGAAAATCGTCGGCTAATTCTTGGGACTGGGCGTTGTCTGACTCATAAACAAAACCGGGACTCGTTTCGCGTTCGGCGTAGATTTTTAAAAGTTCTTTGGCTAAATTTATTGTATCTTGGCTGACCCGTTTTTTGATTTTTGACCAAAGCGCCCCGCCTAAACGATGAACCGTTGGCCGATTAAAGCCAAAATATAAATTTAATTTATCGGACAATTCAACGGGGACAAAAAGTTTATCCTTTTGGGCGTATTCTATCACAAAATAACGGGTTGTTCGCCCCGTTAGAAGGGTCTTTTTTAACGGGGCGAGTTGCGAGTCGTGAGTTGCTGGTTGTGAGTTGCGGGTCGGTTCATTTTTAAAACCAATAAAACGGCCGATACCGTGATCAAGATGCACTAGATAATCACCATGTTTCACGGTGTTTTCTATGGGGGTTTTTCTTTTATTAACTCGGTGATTGATTAAAGCAGTCCAACCATCAGGAGAATTTTCTTTAACGGACAGGGTGATAATTTGTTCTAGACAATTGCCGATGAAGTCTAAACGCCAAGGATGGTTATGTCCTAAGGCAAAAATATCAATTACAGAGCCACGGTGGCTGAATTGTCCGGGGGCCGCTGTTCGCTGGGTCTTTTGATACCCTAGCTCCGCTAATTGTCTTAATAGATTTAGTGGATTGATAATTTGATTTTGATCTAAAATGAGAACTTGGTTTTTTGCCCACGGTTTTTTGGCTAAGTTTTTAAGCTGGGGGCGGTTTTCTCTAAACCACAAAACCGGCTTACTTAAAAAATAGGGGGTAAGTCGGGGAATTATGAGGTATTTCATTATATCCTTGTCTGGCAACATCAGTTTAATTATGCTATCTAATCATATTCCTTAATGTTTAATTTTCAATTTCTAATTTTTAAAAAATTTTCAATGAATCAATTTTTAATTTCTAAATATGGGCCGCGCATTAAAAATTAGAAATTATAATATTGAAAATTGCTTAGAAATTGAAAATTAGAAATTAGAAATTTAAGTTTAGAAATTTAAGTGTGGTTATTGACAAATTTGTCGTCCCGATTACAATGGGAATCTTAAGACGGAGTTGTTCGTACGACTGTTTTTGTCCTTTATCCCATCTTTAAGTGGTGAGCACCAAGACAATCCCTCCTATGCTTGGTTAGTAACCAGTAAGATTAGGGGCAAACTGCTTTTGTGGTTTTGTCCCTAATGCTTGAAGGTGGGATAAAGGATAAAATTCCGAAATTTAAGATTTTAGATTCAAGATTTAGCTTGACTGATCCGGCTTATTAATTGGTCGGGGTTGTCTGCGGACATATCTAAAGTCGCTGAAATGATTTCAGTGGCTTTTTTAATTATGTTAGGCAATGACTGTTGTTCTTGGGGGTTAAAGTCATGTAAAACAAAATCTTCCAAGGAAAGATTGGCAGACGCTTGGGGTGCGATGCCCAGGCGCAAGCGGAAAAAAGCTTGCGTTTTGAGTTGGTTTATAATAGATTCTACTCCACGATGGCCGGCCGTGCTTTTATCAAAGATTAATTTAAGATTGCCAAAAGGCAGATCATTTTCATCGTGAGCCACTAGAATTTCTTCGGGTTTAATTTTAAAGTATTGGCAGATTTTTTTTATAGATTGGCCGGAATTATTCATCATTGTTTGCGGTTTGGCTAAAATAACTTTGTCAGTAGGGAACAAAAATTTTTGTTCCCTATTTTGGGCGATCAAGGCATTAAATTTTTTGTTAAAAACAAAACCTATGCCACTGTTTTTGGCCCAGGCGTCTATAACCATAAAACCGAAGTTATGTCTTGTATTTTGTAATTTTTGGTCGGGATTCCCCAAACCGACAATTAGCTTAACCATTGACTATATCTTAGCATAAGATTTGGCGCCGGGCAATTTTATCAGTAGGGAACAAAGATTTTTGTTCCCTACGGCTATCATTCAGTCGTTGTGGATAAAATCAGTTATCGCGTATTGGACTCTGAGCACTAAAAAGAATATAATTAACCCTTATGCAGATTCAAGAAATTATGACGCCAAAGGTTTTAACTATTGAGCTGACTACTCCGTTGGCAGAGATAGTAGTTTTAATGCGAAAAAATAATTTTTCTAGTTTGCCGGTAGTTGACCATGAGCATCATCTAATGGGCGTAGTGCGGCAAGAGAATTTAATTAGCCATGATACTGATTTGCACCTGCCTTCGTACATTGAATTTTTAGAAGCATTGCCCGTAGAGGGGGATGCCAGAAAAGAAATTAGCCAGGCCATTAAATCAGTTACTCAAATGCCAGCGGCAATGCTTATGGAAAAGGAAATAGCGGTGGTCAATCCAGAAACTGATGTACGAGTGGTTGCCGCGATTTTTACCGAACAACATATTAATTCTATTCCCGTGGTTGACGAAAAAAATTGTTTAAAAGGTCTTGTTTGCAGGGGGGATTTATTATCTCTAATTGGCGGGCATCGTCAATCTCTTGCGAAAAAATCAAAAAATGATAAAATTAATACAATTGGTTATAAAATTTTGAAATTATAATTTTTTAAAAATATGTCTTATATAAATTCTTCTGATCAGTCGCAATCTTCTTTGCCGCCAGACAAAGAAGGAGTTATTAAGAGCGGGCTAAAACGGCTTAATCAAAGTTTAGTTTTGATGCACCGTACGCGTTTAACTGTCTGGAAGGCGATGTTAATTACTGTTTTTGTGGCTGGGTTCGCGTCGGCCTTAGTATTGGTAGTTTCCCAGGATTGGTTTGGCAAGATTTGGGGCGCGCCGAGCTCCATTACCAATCAGGCCACAGTAACCTATAAAGACAGCACTAACAAAAGTTATTCTGGCACAAGCAATACCGTGACGACTAATATCGTTGCCTCAACTGGACCGCAGATTAGCTTAAAGGTTTTGCCAGAGGAGAAATCTATGAATTATAGCGGTACTGTAAGTTTTTATGTTTATACGGCCGGCGCCACCACCAACCCCGTGGTTCAGGCGTCGGGAACGGCTGATGCTAACGGGCTAATCGTCATTGACGCGAAAACTTTGACTAATCAAAGTTATGATTTAAAGATTGTGACGCTTTACCATTTGAGTACTTCGCTTAAGGGTATTAGTTTTACGGGTACAAATCTTGATTTGAGTACTAGTAATCCCTTACGACCCAAGGCGGGCAATCTTCAAGACGCTGATAATATAATTAACTCCTTGGATTGGCAAGTAATGAGTGTTAAGTGGGGGACTAATGACGCGGTGGCTGACGTTAATCATGACGGCATGGTTAATACGTTAGATTGGGGGATTATGAATAAGAACTGGTTGGTTAGTGGTGACTAAAACAAGCATAAAACTTAAAATTAAATAATAATTTAAATCATATTATTATGAAAAATTTATATACTATTTTATTCGTTGTTATTGGCGTGGCCGTCATTTTTGGAGCTGGATTCTATGCCAGTTTAGTTGCTAAAGATTTAAATATACCGTGGGTAGTTAATTTTCATTTAATAAAGCCAGAAAATAATGGTCAGGTGCCTGGGGATAAAAAGACCGCTTTGGCCACAGACAGAAAAGCAGTTTTGAGTTTCTTGCCTTTAAGTGGCAAGCAAAAAGTGGGCGATAATTTAAATGTCCAAGTTGTCCTAGATAGTCAAGATCAAGCGGCTTATGGCGCGGATATTTTTATCAATTATGATCCAACGATACTTGATTTAGTGCCCATAGCGGAAATGGAGCCCGAAGATTGCGTGGACGAAAGTGATTGCGCAGAACTAGGCACGCGGGTAATTAAAGATTGGCAAGAAGGCAAAATCGTTTTTTCTTATTTAGCGCCCGCGCAAGTAGTTTGGCATAACGAAATCAGGATAGCCGAATTATCTTTTAAGATTAAGCGTGCTGGCCAGGCCGATTTAAAATTTTTATTTGAAAAAGATTCTACGAGCGATTGCAATGTGGCTGGTGAAAATGGCCAAGATATTTTAGGCCAAGTTTATGACGCACATTTCAATATTATCGATTAATTTTATCAATTAAGTCAAAATTTGTTTTAGTGATAGGGCACAAAACAAATTTTAAATTATATGTCTTTGACAAACAAAGTAATTGTTTTTAGCGGCGTAGTTTTAGCTGTTGGTTGCGTGGGTTTTTTTGTTAGGGCGTTGCCAGCCCGAGCAGCGA
>Ga0066637_10003714_pt1 | contig 10247 bp, 7 predicted proteins | sample CryGeyCG2014_020_FD_62737 | JGI IMG/M metagenome (GOLD analysis project Ga0066637, IMG submission 62737) | Groundwater microbial communities from aquifer - Crystal Geyser CG08_land_8/20/14_0.20 | ecosystem: Environmental > Aquatic > Deep subsurface > Groundwater | place: USA: Utah: Grand County...
CACCGGATATTTTTACAGACTCGACGTTTCTCGGAATCGCAAGATCCAATATAAAAAGCGGTCGACCGGCCCTCTCAGCGCCCACCTTCGAGAGATATTCTTTGTCAATCAACTGCCCCCCGCCAATTGATGTTACAACAACATCAGCGGTAGCAAGGTGCGTTTTCCACGAATCGAACGAAATTGTCACGCCACCAACCTGGTGGGCAAGTCTTTCTGCAGTTTCGCTTGTCCGGTTTGTCACCCAAATATGACTAACCCCCCTATCCTTCAATCTCGCCGCAACCAACTCTCCCATCTCGCCCGCACCGATAACCAATACCGTTATCTTTCCAAGATTTCCAAACTCTTCTTCAAGCAATTCAACGGCTAGCGTCCCGACTGACACAGGAAGGCCGGCAATATCAGTCTCTGTCCTCACCTTCTTGGCAATTCTGAATGCGGTATGACATATCTTATGAATATAAGGACCTGCTGTTTCGTATTCTGCAGCGGCTTGGTATGATGCTTTAAATTGCCCAAGGATTTGCGCCTCACCCACGACCATGGCGTCAAGACTTGATGCAACTCTAAAGAGATGCCTCAACGCATCGATGTCAGAATAGAAATATGATAGCGTTGTGAGTTCATTTGGATTGAGCGAAAATTCTTCCGCGATCGTCTGATAAACAGCCTCCACCGCCCCTTCAACGCACGGACTGATCACATAAAATTCTGTCCTGTTGCATGTTGATAGGATTAACGTCTCTTCGATTACCTCTTGATTATTGAGCTTTTTCGCAAAATTCACCGAAGCTTCACGATCAAGTGCCAATGCTTCTCTAAGTGCAAGCGGTGTTTTTTTATAATTGAATCCTACAACGATAAGGTGCATAGTTTTGGACTGAAATATATGACTCGCCAGCCTCTAGTCAAGGCATTTCTAAAAGGGCTATTCCTCTACTTCTTCTATCACCTGTAGCTTCCCATCAACATGATATTTTTGATAGTCTTCTTCAGCATAGTGACAATCTACACAATCTTTATCATCATTATCATCATGCACAGTCTGATTGCTTGAAGGTGGATTACCATGACATACATTGCAATTCTCGGGCGCGGTAGGCTTGTCCTTCGACGATACTGAACTACCGAGCTTTCCTTCAGGCAGAGTTACACCGTGACAATATACATTCGTGCAAGTCCCACCTGACTCATTATCTGACTCTTTATAAGTTGGCTTAACACCCGCTGGAAGAGCTAGTGCTTCTTGAACACTTTTTCCAATAGCCAAACCGCTAAACTCAACCACCGGCCAGTCGTCCTGCATATGATTAAAGAGATCTGTCTCTATAACAATCTTTCCTTCTTCATCTAACGATATACTTTTTATTAAAACCACTGGCCTGTGACATTCCTCACAAGGAACTGATATACTTGATTCTAACTCAACGTGTGCGTCATGCACAGCAGTCTCTGGAATTTCATCATGACAAGTGGAGCATACTTGTGGATTAATCGTCGGTAGACCATCCATATGCGTATCATTTTCACTCACCCTAAACGGGTATTCATATTTCTTTATGTGGCAATTAGAACATTCCTCGATAAATTCCAACGTCTCAGGATTATTTATACCTTTCTTGTGATTATTGGGTGGATCCTCGTGACACGCAATGCATGTATCACCAACAACTTCCTTTCTACCATTCATATGAAGGCCTAACGATTTAAAGCTTCCGTCTTTATTCATCGTTTGATCATGACAAGTTGCGCATTCAGTCCCTTCTTCTACATTATGTTTTACCGGAACTTTATTTATATAAACTGTCTCTTCGTGACAAGATTTGCATTCCGCTTCCGGTCCGCTCTGATCAACTTTCCACTCTTTCGTTTCGACACCATGACAGGCGGTATTACTACACTCCCCTAAATCTAACTCCCCTGCGCCCATATAATAGGTGCCGCCGAAAAGTTTTGGGTCTGGATCCTTTCCTGGGGCTTTTAAGAAAACTTGGACCTCTCCGTCGTTATGGTAGCCACCTTCCCAAACATTATCTGGCACCGGGTGACATTTATCACAAGCAAGAGGTTCGGAGACTCGCACCAAACCAGCTTCTGATTTTAAAACCGGATTGAAGTGAAATCTGTGCGCATCTTTTTCCAACATAACTCCATTCACCTTGAATTCAGTTATAAGTTCGCCGTTTTTGGATGGAGTAGTATGACATCCGGGTGCAGCGCAACTATCCTGCTTCTCGTCTCCGCCAGTACACGCTTCCACGATTGCGCCTGCTGCAAGCACTATGGGATAAACAAACCATGCTACCATGTTAGTGGTCCTTCCTGTTTTTTCTTTTTACCGTGGCATCCTCCGCTCGAACACGATGGTGCCCGTTCGCTGTTTGAAGAATGGCAAGGAACGCAAGTCATTCCAGCAGACCTTCTAGCTACCTCACCGTGCTTCATCATTCCATCTGCATTATAAAAATTAAATCCTGTCCCTGCATGCATGTATCCTGATTTGTTGCGATCAGATCCATCATGACAACTACTACATTTATTGGAATCTGTATGACATGTCGTACATTCACGCGGATTAGCTCTTGCCGCCATTCCATGCATTGGATAACCATCCATCATGTGTGGCGCTCCGCCTGCAAATGCCCTTTGTCCAACATCTGCGTGACAAGAATCACACGATATCACCCTGTGGCCTTCATATTGGACATCTCCGGAGTGACATGCCTCACATGTTTCCCTGCCTACCGCCTTCGCTTCATCTCCGTGGCCACTCCATCCGGGCATTCCAGGCTTCCACACTTCATTTCCGTGTGGATAATCGATGATTGTGCCAACGCCGTTTGTAGGTTCATTCAGATTCACAATCATGCTATGGCATTCTTTACAATCGACAACGGGGATGTTTGCGGAATGGTAAAATTCCCGACCAAGCTCGACAAACGTGGCTTCAATCGGTTTTCGTTCTTCAGGTTTGTGGCACTTGTTACACTTCATATCATAAAAATCATAACCGGGATTGGTCTCGATAGCAAATTTTCCATCATGTGTGTGACAAAAATCGCACGGCAGCGCACCTTGCTTCTCTCCTTTTCCTGCATGCTTAGCATGTGAAAATGTGTGTTTATCGTCCCGATGTAGGAGCCCTCTCAAAAATTCTCCAAATAATCTTTTAACTCCTGCAAGCGAAAGTCTGTCCGGCGATCCGGTAGATGGAAAACCAGAATATATAGCTGCATCAACATCTTCCCCGCTTTGCATCGGAGCCGCCAACCTCAAAGCCACACTGGCGGCTACGCCAACCGGAGAATTCATCCCCTTATCTACTGCAACATTGAAAACTAATGCCGCGTAGTCAATCAATAAAGCTGTCACCCTGAGGCCCGCTTGACCTTTTACAATATTCTTATCATCAGAGATAGGCGAGCTACTTTCATAAGAACCCCCTGTATATAGACGAGAGTTCACTTTCGGGGTAATATGCCAGTTCCATCCAAAATAAGCAGAAAGCGAGTTGATATCAAAATCTCTGTCGTAGTAATCCGCAACCGCAAGATCTATCGAATGTTCGCTGTTTGCCCTATGATTCAGCCCAAACTTTAAAGCATATAGATACTCAGCCGCCTGAGCCATGAAATGGACATATGTCAAATCATCAGCTTTTATTGTGAAGGCAAGACTGCCCCTATGATCATTTATTCTAGGCAAAATATCTTCACCGAGATCAAAAAGCGGGAATGGAGGCAGGTTTGAATAACTATATGTTGCAGAAATATTAACTTTTTTGTGCGCCCTAAAAATTGCTGATGTGTTAATATCAAATCCTTCTCTTACAAGCATGAATTCGCCGCCAGCGCGAAGTTGCACAAAATCGGCAGGCTTCCCTGTTAGGGCACATGAGAAGATCGTGTCATAGGTTGAACCATCATCTTCCATTATATGTTCGGCGCCGAAATTTGCGGCAAACTTATTTGATATTCCAACTGCTGCTGTTGCACCGGCAACATATCTTCCCAAGACCGGCTCCGGAGTCCCGTTTGTCCAAACATTACTAAGCTCTTTTCCGCCATAAACTTTGATATCAAACCCAGGTTGCGCCGCCAAAACCTGCCTAACTATCTTCTTTATCCTTTTCCTTTTCCCTCTCCCTACCGTCTTTTCCTCCACCGTTTCCTTATAAACCAGCCAGGATTTTTTATATTCCAAACTGGCACCTACAATCGGCTCTCCATACATCAAGCTAGGTCTATTAATTACACCGCCTTCGGCACTAAACGGCCCCTTGCCAAAACCAAAAACAGATGTGCCGGGAGAAAAAGAATATCCATCCCCATCAAAGCGGACAAAGTATGCACCGTTAAGACTGCCCCAAACTGACCATCCATCTTCAAATACACCTTTAGCCTTTAGAGACAAAACTCCGCTATCAAGATTTTCGCCAGTATACGAATTATATCTCGCGGAGTTTGTTAAATCTATTTTTGCGCTACCTTCGCCCATAATATCCTATTTCTTCTTATGACAAAATTCTGTGCAGTATTCTAAATTGATCGTCTTCCAATTCCCATTTTGTGCTTTGACCGGGTTTGTTGATTGTCTTTTGCTGTAGTGACAACTATCGGCCACAACACAGGTCTTATCAATTTCACCCCAGCTCTTTGTTATCTCTTTTGTGTGAGCTTCAAGCCATGGAAGTTCATCGCCAGTTGAAGGCGAAATGCCTTTCACGTGTGGATATGCAAAATGGCAACCATAACACCTCACCGCGACAAGCGACCCATTCTCCGGATTCCGCACAAAGGATAGATCTATTTTTTCCTGAAACGACATGTTGTCAGGATAGACACCTTTTTTGTGTGTATAGAAGCCTCCATGACACTTCATGCAGTTCTTTTCTAAAGCTTCTTTGTTAAGGTTGTCGCTGGAGGTTATATAAGGATCTGTGTGATAATCATACCAACCTTTTTCATGAGGATACTTTTCATGACATTTAACGCATGTCACACTTGAAAGACCACCATCCAACTCCTTGCCGTGACACGCGGTTTTGCAATTTTTCTTCCTATTTTTATAAGCAATGCCGTGATTAAATTGCTCTTTCCAGTCCTTTGGATGACTCCCCTCTTCATAACGATAATTATTCCCCGGATCGTGACACTCATAACAAGAGGAGATCGACATCCCTCCCTTTAAATCATCGCCATGACAGAATTGGCAACTATCAGTATCTTGTTCAAATGCTTTTGTATGAGACGGCTTTTCTTCTACTACCGTTTCCACCCAATCATCTTCGCTATCGTGGTGGCATTCTACACAATCTTTCGACGTGATGTCGCCATGACAACGCACACATTTATCCATGCCAATCCTGGCAATGAGACCATGAGCCTCTTTTTTATCCCAATCTACGGGGTGAGGATAGATTCCATCGTGACAGGTTTTGCAAGATACCTTGGACAAACCGCCCTCTAGATCGCCACCGTGACAGGTTTTGCAAGATTGGGCGGGTTCCACGCCAGGCACACCGTGCTGGGATATATCCGCCCATGGTTTTTCGTGATCTTCTTCCCAATTTTTATGATGGCATTCGTCGCAACCCTCTACAACAGCATTCCCTTTCAAATCTCCTCCGTGACATCCTGTGCACGAAAGAATTGAACCATCTGCTGCTGCAAACCCGTGCTCACTCTTATCCTTCCATTCAACTTTATTCGGCCCCCCTGAATGGTGACACTCAGAAGCTATGCAGGAGACTTCGCTCTTTCCTCCATCCAACTTTTCACCATGACAGAGAGTACAATTTGATTCACCAATACCACCAATGGATTCAATAAACTCTTTATGTCTTGTCTTCATCCATCCTGCATCGTCATGTTGTTCTGGATAACTTGCGTGACAATCGGCACAGTCTTTCACCTTCAACTTTTCGGGAACATCAGACCTATGACACATGGTTGAGCATTCTTCATAATTATCAACCGACTCAAGATAGAACTTATGGCCAGTTTCATTCCATCCCGGCTCTGAATGTTTGTGAGGATAACTTTCATGGCATTTCGTGCATGATTTCTTTTCTTGAGGATTATACTCACCGCCGGCAAGATCAACTCCGTGACACTTGGTTGCACATCCATCTGCGCCACCGTTCTCTATAACAAATGCTCCATGGCCACTTATGCCCTGCCATGTACCATCAATTGGATGAGGAAAGTTTTCGTGACAAGACTTGCAGCTGCGGGCACTTCCGCCATTAAAATCGTCTCCGTGACAGGCGTTTTGACAAGAGGCAATCCCGTTATCTATTACATATTTTCCATGTCTCCCCATATCTTCCCAACCATCCGGATGGGGGAATATTGATTCACTCGGGACGGGGCCATCTATTGACTCATACCACGGCCCCTTCATATCACCGCATGCCGACAAAAGCATCAGTAATATCAATGAGATATATGTAGTTACGATTTTTGGATTCATTAGTCTTGCCCCTATGGTAATTATCGGCGCGTCGTGTAAAAAGTTGCTACTTATTTTGACTAATGAAGTCAAGGAAATACTTAAGGAAAACCTATGGTTAGAAGAACTTACGCCAGGATTGTATGCGGTTTATTCAGAATCAAAGTTTAGAGCTTTTTTAATCTAAAAATATAACCGACAATAAGAACTGCGATCAGGGCATATGCAACATATGCAAATGACGAACTATCCATGCTTTACCTTTCTCGCCCTTTCATAAACAAGGATGCCTGCCAGAATGAAAACAACTATCATCGAGAAGATGAAGACAAACCACATTTTGTCCGGCAAATTCTCCCGTGAATTTAGGACCTGTGGATGAACACCGCGCCAAAGCTTCACGGCCAACATGATTATTGGAATGTCCAGGCAACCAAAAATCGCCAACACGGAGCTATATGTTTTGGCCTGGCCTTTATCGTCCAAGCTTGAGCGTAGAATAAAATATCCAAAGAAAACTAGCCATACAAAAAGTGTTGAAGTAAGACGCGGCTCCCATGTCCACCAAACTCCCCAAACTGGCTTAGCCCAAAGAGGGCCGGTCAACAGCACAATAGTACAAAATAGAAAACCAACCTCAATAAATGAAATTGCAAGTGCATCAAATTTGTCCTTCTTCGTTATTAAATACCCAACGCTGGCAATCCCGCCGACAATAAAGAAGATCATCATCACCATCGCTGACGGAACATGCCAGTAGAAAATCTTTTGCGCCGCACCTTGTGTCAGCTCAAGTGGAGCATAAAAAGCAATGAGATATAGGTTCACTGTAATGAGTGCGGCAACCAATATATAGAATATTTTTTTCATAATATTTCTAATGAACCAACGTACCAACGTACCAACTATCCTTCCAACATTTTATCAAACACGAGCACACTCGCTGTAACGTAAATGACATCGAATGCCAATAATATTTTAATCCAGACTAACGGCTCGGCAGATGAAAATGATTTGATAACCGCAACGGAAAGCGGTGCAATTAATGGGTAGAACAGCGTCGGTAATAAAATGTCTCTTTTATGATGGGCCTTTACCATCGTAGAAAATGTTGTTCCGGTTGCCGCGAGACCTATTAATCCCAAAATCAGCGGAATCACAATATTACTTAGATTCGCCATCAATGGATAATCAAAAAGTAGAGTTGCAATGAACGTTGAGAAAAGCAAAATCAAAAAGAGCATCACTAAATTCGTTAGCAGTTTACTTAAATAAAATTTAGTAGCTATCCCCGGAATCAGACGCATACCTTCCAAAACATCTTCATCTCTTTCAAAATCATAGGTTCGGTTCAATTGAAGTGTCCCCCCAAAAACCAGAGTTAACCATATAACAGGAGGGACAACGCCTTTTGGCAATACATCCAATACTTCTAAACCAAAATAGATGAGCATGATCACAAGCGTTGAAAACAGGAATAGAGAGTAGAAGACCTGTTTTTGGCGAAGTGTTAAAAGCCACTCTTTTTTGAGAAGCGCTATAAACATTATTCTTTCCAATCTCCAAAATATTTTAATTTTCCGTTCTCAAGAAATAATAGCGTGTCCGCAATTGATTTAATGAATTCTTTTTCATGCGCCGCAACCAAGCACAAACCTCCGCCCATTTTGAATTTATTTAAGAAACCTTGAACCTTGTCAACTGAAGCTGTGTCCAGACCTAAAAAAGGTTAATCAAGTAACAACACTTTTGGCTTTGGAAGTAAAGTTCTAGCCAACGCAACACGTTGTTTTTGACCATGAGACAAAATTGATATAGGATTATTTAAAAAGATGCTCAGATCAAAGAGATTTGTAACATAATCAATGCTATCTTTAGAAACGTCAAAAAGAGACGCATATAATTCAAGATTTTCCAACACAGTTAAGTCTCTATAGAGATATGATTCTTGGGCAACGACACCAACTTCTCTCCTGGCTATTCCTTCCATGTCAAGCGAACCTGAAGTTGCCCTTTCAAGTCCCGCAATGATTCTAAGTAGCGTTGTTTTCCCGGCACCATTCGGCCCCGCAAAAACACACACCTTTCCGGCTTCAAATCTTGCAGAAACCTGATCAACGGCAAGAATACTACCAAATCTTTTTGTTATAGATTCTATCCGCATTTTTTTCTTTGCCAAATGGCATATCCGATTCCACAAAGTGTGAGTAAAACTGTCAAAACATAGTATTCATTGATAGGCTTTTTATGAACATCTTCGTGTCCGCCTTTTATTTCCCCTCCCATCTCTGGTGGAGGAAGACTTGGCCCGGATTCGGCTCCGGCACCCACAAACAAATTCAATTTTCTCACCTCTTCATCTTTGCCCAGGGATATAAAATCGGTGCGATATAATTTACCTGAATATTCGGTGCTAATTGAATATGAGAAATCTTTTGAGCGGAATATGTTCATGAAGCTATAACCGCCCTTCATATCAGTCTTCTTTGGAATTGATAAGACAAGTTGATGGCCTTCAAGAATTTCCAGGTTCACCAGGTGATTAGTTATCGGTTTTTTGTTTTCCAATAAAGTGCCGTTTATAACACCGGTAACATTTGTCATCGCTTCGTGAGGAGAATTGTCAGCCGCTACCGCTGAAAATGAAAACATAACAACCAAGACAATTGCCGACAAATATTTCATTATAGATCTCCTTCGTCAGAAATTCCTAATGCAACATCCAGATCTTCATCTTCGTCTGTCCCCAGTTCATTCCTCATTCTTGGCAATATTGCGACTATAGTCCCTATTATCATAAAAAGGCCGCCTAGCCACACAAAACTTATAACCGGATTTACAATAAATGAAAACTCGCCAGTCATCTCATCTTTCGTAATACCACCTAGCGAAAGATATAGATCTTTAAATAGACCCATATCAAAATCTATCTCAGCAATAGGCTTTTCCTGATTTTTATGGATAAAAAGTGCGGGCTTCAGCACATCTATTTTTTTACCATCCTTTGTTATAGAAACAGTCGTTATCAACCCTTCGTTATCAACCCCTTTAACCCATTCAAGAGAAGTTAGAGTTAATTCATAGCCAGCAACATTCTGAGCTTCGCCCTTCGTGAGAGATATTTGCTGATCGGTCTTATAGGCACTTCCAACTATTCCAATAAATAATAGAGCTATTCCAAAATGGACTGTATACCCACCATATCTCCTTGGCGCCAAACGGAAGAGTAGATATTTCGCCTTGAATATACTGCATGATCTCTTTTTGGCCTCATAAAAAATAGCTCTTGCGACGCTGATATACATTGAAATTATCACCAGAGTAACTCCGGAAATTGCCAGCACAGAAAACCATTCTCTAATTCCAAAAACCAAAGCTATGATCCCTGCCAAAAAAGATAAAGCTAATGAAATAATCAATCTCTTCGAAAACTTAGTTTTTTTCCAATTAATTTCAGGACAAATGCCTGTTAAAAATAGAAGTGCAATTCCAACCGGAGCCATGACACGATTAAAAAATGGAGGGCCGACTTCAAGCTTTTGCCCGGTGAACCACTCTGCAAAAAGCGGCAACACAGTTCCCCACATCACAGCAACGAGAGCAAAGATAAACAAGATATTATTAACATAGAATGCCCCTTCGCGGGAAATTAGCGAACCAATTTTTGGGCCGCCGGTCAATTTTCCTCTTCTTACGATAACAAGAATAATAGAGAAAAGCATAGCAAGAGCTAGGAAGATAAGAAAATATGTTCCGATTGTGACATCAGAAAAACTATGGACAGATTGAAT
>Ga0066637_10003718_pt1 | contig 10242 bp, 9 predicted proteins | sample CryGeyCG2014_020_FD_62737 | JGI IMG/M metagenome (GOLD analysis project Ga0066637, IMG submission 62737) | Groundwater microbial communities from aquifer - Crystal Geyser CG08_land_8/20/14_0.20 | ecosystem: Environmental > Aquatic > Deep subsurface > Groundwater | place: USA: Utah: Grand County...
AAAAACGGGCGGAAAGCGAGTAATTACCGAAAACTCATTGAGAATATTTTCCCATCTTTGAGAAGAGAATAAAAAAACAAAAGTTGATTAAAATCAAGTGAATTAATGATTAGACTCTAACTATTATCTCTTTTCCATTGTTTTTATATTCGATAGAATTTAATTTCCCTAAGCTTTTTTGGTTTTCGTTATATTCGTTATATATGAAAAAAGAAGATATAGAAATAGATCAACTGCGAGAACGAATCGTTAAAGGTGGAAGGTTGCCAAGACATATCGCCATCATCATGGATGGTAATGGACGCTGGGCGAAGCAGAAAGGGCTTCCACGTGTAGCCGGGCATAACGAGGGCATCAATTCAGTTAGAGAAATTACGCGGGAATGCGGGAAACTGGGGATACAGGTGCTTACGCTATATACTTTTTCTATTGAAAATTGGTCGCGACCGATGTCCGAGGTTTCCGCGCTAATGAAACTGCTTCTTAAGACGATTCAAAATGAAATCGAAGAACTGCATCGAAATAATGTAAAACTGACGCTCATCGGACATCTTCAGGATTTACCGAAAGGCCCGTACCGTGGATTACTATCTGGCGTCGAAAAAACGAAAAATAATACAGGGTTGAATCTGAACTTAGCGCTCAGTTACGGGAGTCGGGCGGAGATTCTCGATTCCACGCGATCGATTGCCCAAAAGGTTCTTCAGGGAGAAATTAAAATCGACGAAATTGACGATAATCTGTTTTCTGATCATTTATATACTGCTGGCAAACCCGATCCCGACCTATTGATCCGAACGAGCGGCGAGTTTCGCATTAGTAATTTCCTGTTGTGGCAATTGGCGTACACGGAAATATATGTGACACCTGTCTTTTGGCCGGCTTTTAGAAGTCGGGAACTTTTTGCCGCGATCGCCGATTACCAGAAAAGAGAAAGACGTTTTGGAATGACAAGTGAACAATTAACGAAAAATAGATCAGGCGGTCATAGTTGATAAAAAGAATAGATACGATAGTTTTATTGTTATTTCTCGCAATATTTGCTTCTTATCCGCAAGCGCAGACCGAAAATCGTATAAAAGTCTATGGCGTTGCCATTCAGGGTGTCAAGACGATCTCGGAAAATAGCGTCAAAGTCCAATCCGGGATTATTGAAGGGAAAGAAATATTTTTTGACGATATTCCAAACGCCATTACCCGGTTGTGGAAATTGAACCTGTTCTCCGATATTCAAATCTATCTCGATAAAGCGACAGAAGAAGGCGTTTTCCTTATTATCAAAGTTGAAGAGTATCCGCGTCTCGGCAAGTTTGAAATCAAAGGGAATAAAAAAATTAAAAAATCCAAGATTGAGGAAGAATTAAATATGATGTCTGGCAAAGTGCTTTCGCCACATCTAATAACGGACAGCATTCGGAAAATTAAAAAACTTTATGAGAAAGAAGGCTATTTACTCGTCGATGTCAAACAAAAAATTAATGACGGAGAGAATGAAAATACACGAAACCTGACTTTTGAAATCAATGAAGGGAAGAAAGTCCGCATCAAAGATATTGTTTTTGATGGAAACAAGTGGTTCTCGGACAGACGCTTACGCCGAGTATTGAAGGATACCAAACCAAGGAATTTATTTTTATTCCGGGTTGGCGAATTTGATGAAGAGAAATACACCGATGACAAAGAGAAACTGATCGAATTTTACCGGAATAATGGGTACCGCGATATTGAAATTGAATATGATACAATTACGTATAGCGAAAATAAGAAACACATATTTTTTGAAATCGGCATCGAAGAGGGCGAACGGTACAAATATCGGAATATTACATTTAATGGCAATGTGCTTTATTCGAGTGATGACCTGAAAACGATTCTGAATATCAAAGCGGGCGATTGGTACGATGCCGAAAAACTTCAAAAAGGGATTTATGAACGGGTAAATGCCGTTTACATGGATCAGGGATACCTGTTTTTCCAAATAAGTCCACTTGAAATTCCAGTCAGCAAAAATGAAATCGATCTGAATTGTGAAATTACAGAAAACCATCAAGTCGTCGTCAATCAGATTAACATTATTGGCAACTCTAAAACACATGAAAATGTCATTCGCCGCGAACTGAAAATGTTTCCCGGCGATATTTTTAGCCGCGAGGCGTTGATGCGCAGTCAACGTGAAATATTTATTTTAAATTATTTTGCGAATGTGACTCCCGATGTTCTTCCCATTGATGATAAAAAAGTCGATGTCGAGATCACGGTCGAAGAAAAGTCGTCGGGCAGAGCGAATTTGTCGTTCAGTATTAGCCAGATGTACGGACTTATCGGTGGCGGCGGCGTGGAATTTAATAATTTCCGCGGTAGAGGACAGCAGGTTTCGGTCAGTTATCAACGTGGAGCCGGCTACACACTTACCGGCGCCGCAACCAATCCATATAAATCTTTTTCCATCAGTTACAGCGATCCGTGGATTTTCGACACGCCCAATTTAGTCGGGGCAAGTTTTATCTATTCCGAGCGTGGCCAAAACGGTTATTACTACTATCCATTCGACCTGAGTCAAATTGGTGGTTCAATACGCTGGAGCCGTCGTTTCCGCTTTCCCGATAACTATTTTCGCGGCACATGGATGTTGGGCGTCGCCACAAAAAGCTACAAGAACTGCGATCCAGACTATTTGGAAAGCGTCTTGCTCGGCCATGACAAAACGAAAGGCGTAACACTAACACAAATTATTTCAAGAGACAGCCGAAATGCGCCAGAATTTCCGACACAAGGTTCCGTATTTGAATGGTCGAGCATGTTGTCGGGTGGTTTTCTTGGCGGCACTGAACATTTTCATAAACATAATTTTACGCTGGAATATTACTTGCCCACGTTCTGGAAATTTGTTTTATTTAACCATGTTGAATTTGGTGTTATCAAAAAGCTTAAGTCTAATAGCCTCATTCCGCCCGACGAGCGGTTCATCATGGGGGGTAGTGGAATGATTTATGGTGTAGCGCTTCGCGGTTATGATGATAATCAAGTCGGACCTACGAACGTTTACTCCGGCACCTCTTTGCCGTACGGCGGCGAATCGCTCCTGAAATACACGCTCGAATATCGATTCCCGGTTTCAAACAATCCGACGATTTATGGTTTGCTATTTGCCGAAGCTGGGAATACATGGAAGACTTTAAAATCTACCGATCCGTTCGATGTCAAACGGTCCGCCGGTATCGGCGTGCGCTTTTTTATGCCGATGATGGGAATGCTCGGCGTTGATTTTGGCTATGGATTTGACGATATCGATCCCGAAGGACAAACCGGCTACGGAAAACCGCAGGGATGGAAAACGCATTTTATTTTTGGGTCTCAATTTTAATCAATGGGAGGTTATCAGTGAAGAAAGTTGTTGTTTTGTTTTTAGCAATTTTAATGGTTCTGGGAATGGTTGGAGTCGCGAGCGCTCAAATCAAAGTCGCTTATGTCAATTCAGACCGGATTCTTTCGGAGTATGATGAAGCGAAAGAAGCACAGAGCAAATTAGACATCGAGGCCAAGAAACTCGAAGATCAGTATAAAGGTATGCTCGGTAAACTGGATAGTTTGACGAAAGATTATGACCGCCAAAAGATGATCATGAGTGAAGCTCGTCGGACAACTAAAGAGTCTGAGATTACGCAACTTCAGCAAAATATCCAGAGATTTCAGGTTGAAAAACTTGGTCCGGACGGCGAAATCTATAAAAAGCAGGCGGAACTCGTCGGTCCTGTTCTGGAAAAAGTCAAAACCGTCATCCAGAAAGTCGGAAGGGACAATAAATACGACTACATTTTCGATACAGTAGCCGGGAATATTTTGTACGCTGATCCGGCACACGACATGACCGATAAAGTTATTTACGAGCTAAAAAGAACGAAATAACCAACGGTATAACCGTGGAATTGTCTCTTCAGAAAATCGCCGAATTGGTCGGTGGAAAAGTGGATGGAGACGGCAGTCTCCTTGTTCGTGATCTGGCTGAGATTCAACATGCCGGACCCGGCGAATTGTCATTTCTCGGCAATCCGAAGTATGTCAAGTTTTTGGCGACTACCCGCGCAACGGCGATTTTAGTCGAAGAGAATTTCAAGGAGCCTTATCCTAATCTCATCCGCGTTCCGAACGTGAACTTTGCCTACTCCCGCGCTCTGGCTATTTTTCGTCCAGAAGCGTCGAAGTCTGCTCCGGGGATCGCTCCGACAGCCATAATAGCACCGGATGCTGTTTTGGGAAAGAATGTTCATATTGGAGCGCATGTCGTCATTGCTGATAAATGTGTTATCGGTGAGCGAGTTTATATTCTATCGAATTCCGTGATCGGTAGAGAAACGCAAATTGGAGACGATACGCTTATCTATCCGAACGTTTCGGTTTATCATCGTTGCCGCATTGGAAAGCGCGTTATTATACATTCGGGCGCTGTTGTTGGAAGCGATGGATTTGGATTCGTTCGCGTCGAAAATAGCATCGAGAAAATTCCACAGGCGGGCGGTGTTATCATTTGTGACGATGTGGAAATCGGCGCGAATACGACAGTGGACCGCGGAACGCTTGGCGACACCGTGATTGGTAAAGGCACGAAAATCGATAATCTTGTTCAGATCGCCCACAATGTAAAAATTGGCGAATATTGTTTTCTCGCCGGTCAATCCGGAGTCGCGGGAAGCACGATAATCGAAGACGACGTTACCATTGCCGGTCAGGTTGGAATCGCCGGTCACCTGCATATCGGCGCTGGCGCTATTATCGCGGCTCAGGCTGGAGTTTCCAAGGATATTCCGACAGGCGCCGTTGTCATCGGTTCGCCTGCTCAGGAAAAAGGAAAGGTCTGGCGAGAAATGGCAAATATCCGATCTATTCCCGACATCAAGGAAAAGATCAAACAGTTGGAACTAAAAGCGAGTCAAGAAATTAACAGGAATAAAAATGCCTAGGAATCAAAGAACGATTAAAAGTCCAGTTTCAGTGTCAGGAATTGGACTTCACACGGGCGTTAAAAGCACCGTCACTTTTAAACCAGCTCCCGAGAATAATGGATATCGATTTATCCGAACGGACATCGAAAATTGTCCCGAAATTATCGCCGACATTAATCATGTAGTCGATATTTCCCGTGGAACAACAATTGCCCAGAATGGTGCGGTAATTCATACAATCGAACATGTTTTATCTGCGCTCGCAGGTCTCGAAATTGATAATGTTTACATTGAGTTAGATAACATTGAACCGCCGGTCTGCGACGGAAGCGCTATCGATTTTGTCCGTGCGCTCAAACGAGCGGAAATTGTTGAGCAGGAAGCCATTCAACCGATTTTGGTTATCGATAAGATCATTACTTACACGGATCCTAAAAATAACGTTGATATTCACGTTCTGCCAGCCGATAGTTTCCAAATCACATTTTTGATCGATTATCCGATAAGTTCAATCGGTACACAATATTCAGCGACCTACAACTTAGCTGAAGAGTTTGAGTCAGATTATGCTTACGCGCGAACATTCTGCTTGCTGAGCGAAGTGGAAGGGCTTAAGAATCGCGGATTGATCAAGGGGGGAAATGCCAACAACGCCGTCGTTTTCATTGATCGTGATATTTCGCAGGATGAGATCGACCGTCTGAAAAAGATGTTTAACTTATCTTCTGAACTTGTTGCAGGTCAAAAAGGTACCCTGAATGGTGTTCAACTTCGCTATTACAACGAAGCGGTTCGCCACAAAATTCTTGATTTGGTCGGCGATTTTGCGCTTCTCGGGATTCCGGTTCACGCTCATGTCATTGCGGCGCGTAGCGGACACGCTCATAATGTCAATCTGATGAAAAAAATCCGTCAGGAATACGAAAAAGTCATCATTCGCCAAAAATACCAATCCAAGCAGACAGACGGCGCACTCTTCGATATTAGCGGAATCTTAAAGTTGCTTCCACATCGCTATCCATTTTTACTTGTTGATAAAATCATCGATATAATTCCGGGAGAAACGGTCACTGCAATAAAGAATGTCAGTGTCAACGAACCATTTTTTCAGGGACATTTTCCAGAGCAAAAGATTATGCCTGGCGTATTAGTTATTGAATCAATGGCTCAGGCTGGTGGACTCCTTATGTTGAAAACGATGGAAAATGCCGAAAATAAATTAGTCGTTCTGTCAGGAGTGGATGATGCTCGCATCCGCAAGCCGGTTATTCCAGGTGATCAACTGCGATTGGAAATCAAACTAACGCAATTTCGGCTATCGACTTGTAAATTCAGGGCGGCGGCCTATGTAGGTAATGATGTTGTCGCAGAAGCGACTATTATGGCGACGATAACCGACAAATAATCTATGACGAATATCGATTCTTCAGCGATTGTTCATCCCAAAGCGGAGATTGGCGAAGATGTAACAATCGGTCCGTTTTCGTGGATTCATGAAAATGTGAAAATATCTGACGGATGCTACATCGGCGCTGGCGTAATCATCCTGCCGGGAACATCTTTGGGAAAATCATGTAGGGTTTATCATCACGCAGTTCTCGGTGAAATTCCGCAAGATCTCAAGTTCGAGGGCGAAATTACGACTGTTGAGATCGGAGATAGGACGACTATACGAGAATTTGCAACGATCAACCGAGGAACGACTTACGCAATGAAGACTGTAGTCGGCTCGGATTGTTTGATCATGGCAAACGCACATGTGGCGCATGACTGTATCGTTGGCGATCGCGTGATTTTAACAAATTCGGTTGCGTTGGGTGGTCATGTGCAGATCGAAGATTGGGTAATCGTCGGCGGATTGAGCGGCATTCATCAGTTTATCAGAATTGGACAACATTCAATCATTGCCAGTTGTAGTAAAGTGACGAAAGATGTTCCTCCGTATGTCACTGCCGGAAGAGAACCGCTTATTTACGAAGGACTAAATTTAGTGGGATTAAAGAGACGCGGATTTTCATCTGAAGCGATTCAAACAATCAAACAGGCTTATTCGGTAATTTACAATTCCAAATTTAACATTTCAGATGCAGTGAAGAATCTCGAAGAGACGACCGGACCATCTCCCGAATTATTGAATATTATCCGTTTTATTAAAAACAGCCAGCGCGGAATTATCCGATAAAAACTATTGATTAAATACCTTATTTCCTGCTTAAAAATTCTGGTTTTTCCATTCGTATTTGGAATGGGTATGTCGATGTCATCTTCTGGACAAAATCTCGATTTTTCGAATGTTATCCAATCACAAATTCGTCAAGCGATAACGCCGACCCTGGCGTCGATCGCGACTCAGCAGAAAGCGCCCGTGAATCTTTTCAAGACAGAGGAACGTCCAGTTATCAAAATCGCCGTTAAAGTTCCATCTATAATTAAGCAGTCTGACGAATTTGCTGACATTGGCTTTCCGTCACTTTGGCTGGCAGTTGGAGTTTCCCCTAATCTCACGATCGGCGGGCATATTTCTGCCGCTGAATGGCGTCAAGACGATGTCCAATCGACTGGCGTTCATTTTGCCGCCTCTTGGGGAAAACCAAGGCGGCGTAATTTATTCGACGTTTCCGTCAACCATTTGTACGGTCCGGACGATTTTCATACACAGGATGTCAATCTTGCCGTTTCTCGAAATTACGAGATTGGAAAATTCGATTTCGTCGTTGCCGGATCGGTTCATTTCGTCCATTGCCGCGTAGAAATAAACGATCAAGATAATGCGTCGCTAAATTATGAGACAACTAAAAATATGAGTCTCTATGAATTCAGAACTGGAATAGTTCGGAATTTCGGACAGGCGCACGCACTCGGACTCGATTTATCTGTCTTGCAGAAATCGCTTTCTGCTGGGTTAACCTATCAGTTTTCGTTGAATTGATATGAACATGACTTCTGAAATAGATAAAAAACGTTTGACTTTACTCGGTTCTACTGGTTCGATTGGTCAAAACACGCTCCGCATTGTCTCGACGAAGCCGGAACTGTTTGAGATCGTTTATTTGTCTGCTGGGAAAAACGCTGGATTGCTGATCGATCAGGCAAAACAATTTCATCCGAAAGCCGTCGCCATTGCCGATGAAACCCAATTCCGGACAGTTGAAACCGCACTGAAATCTGATGGTATCGAGGTTTTACACGGTCGGGAAGGTATTTACGAATTAGCCGAACGAGCGGATGTCGATTTGGTCGTCAATGCAATTGTTGGGGTCGAAGGTCTGATGCCATCCTACCGGGCGATTTCTGCAGGGAAAGACATCGCGCTTTCCAACAAGGAATCGCTAGTCATGGCTGGCGATATCATTTATCGACTTTTAGCCGAGAAAAAAGCGCGGTTGTTTCCGATCGACAGCGAACATAGCGCTATCTGGCAATGTCTCCAGGGAGAAAAGCCGGAGACTGTACAACGCGTGATCCTGACGGGTTCCGGCGGTCCGTTCCGGGAACTTCCGCTGGAAAATTTTGCGTCGATCACACCAGAATCTGCATTAAAACATCCGACTTGGAAGATGGGGAAAAAGATCACGATCGATTCTGCGACATTGATGAACAAAGGACTGGAAATTATCGAAGCGCGGTGGCTCTTTAATCTGCGACCGGAACAGATCGATGTCGTAATTCATCCGCAGTCGATCATTCATTCGATGGTGGAATTTATTGACGGTTCCGTTAAGGCGCAACTTGGCGTTCCCGACATGAAACTGCCTATCCAGTACGCGTTAAATTTTCCAGAAAGATTGGCGTTGAGATGGGAATATCTGGATTTTGGAAAAATTAACCAACTGACATTTGAATTGCCGGATATCCGAAAATTCCCTGCCATTCGGTTGGCATACGAAACACTAAAACGCGGCGGGACGGCGTCAGCGATTCTAAATGTGGTAAACGAACTATCGGTTTATGCGTTTTTAGAACACCGGATAGGATTTACAGATATAACGGATTTAGTCGAAAAAGCGCTCGGTTTTCTGCCAATCGTCGATCACCCGACGATTTCCGATGTGTTGCGAACTGTAGAATTCGGCATGGAGTTCGTCGAAAAACAGATTCATTCGAAATGATGAAAGGATAAGATAAATAGATGATCACAATTTTAGCGGTTTTACTGGTAATTGGCGGCGTCATTTTTATTCACGAATTAGGGCATTTTACTTTTGCCAAGATGACCGGAATGCGTGTCGAAGTGTTTTCGCTCGGTTTTCCGCCGCGCCTGATCGGTAAAAAGGTCGGCGACACCGACTATTGTATCTCCGCCGTTCCGCTGGGCGGATATGTGAAAGTCACCGGCGTGGTTGACGAGAGCATGGATATTGAAGGTGCAAAGAGTGCCGAGTCGTGGTCGTACGGATCGAAGAAGACATGGCAAAAGTTGCTTTTTATTGTCGGGGGTGTGCTGTTTAACATGCTTCTCGCTTTTATTATTTTTTCCATCTTAACAGCGAGTTCTGGTGTTTTCGATCCCAGTCCGGAGGCAATCGTCGAGACCATCATTCCGAATTTCCCGGCGGATTCGGTTGGAATTCAGAGCGGCGATAAAATCGTTTCAATCAATGGAATAAAAGTTACCGCATGGAAGGATATGACCGATCTCATTTATGCGCATCCGAACAGCGTTATCCAAATAGCATGGGAAAGAAGCGGTGTCGTTCATCAAAAATCTCTGAAGACGATTTCCAATAAAGTTCTGAAAGGGAGCCGCTTCGTCGATGTCGGTATGATCGGCATCAGCCCGAAATTTACACATAGGAATGCCAGCGTTTGGGAATCGATTACATCTGGAGCAAACAATACCTGGTACTGGCTGAAAATCACCGTTGTCTCGCTAAAAATGGTCGCAACAGGTGAAGAGTCGATCCGAAATCTCGGCGGACCGATTTTCATCGCAAAATTAGCCGGGCAGTCAGCTAAATCAGGACTCGGTTCGCTGTTTGGACTGATGGCGATCATCAGTGTAAACCTTGCGCTGATCAATATTCTGCCCATCCCGGCGCTCGATGGCGGGCATTTGGTCGTGATATTAATAGAAGCTGTCATTCGAAAACCTTTGTCGATCAATGCAAAAATGCGGATTCAGCAAGTTGGATTGGCACTGATTTTAATGCTGACGGCACTCGTTTTTTATAATGACATTACACGTCTGTTTTAATTCATCGGAAATAATAGTTCGCTAAGCCGATTCTTTTGGGTGTATAAAAACCCAGAAGAAATAAATTTACTTTTTAGGTTCGGCTTTTTGTGGAAAGAGTTTGTCAAT
>Ga0066637_10003719_pt1 | contig 10239 bp, 10 predicted proteins | sample CryGeyCG2014_020_FD_62737 | JGI IMG/M metagenome (GOLD analysis project Ga0066637, IMG submission 62737) | Groundwater microbial communities from aquifer - Crystal Geyser CG08_land_8/20/14_0.20 | ecosystem: Environmental > Aquatic > Deep subsurface > Groundwater | place: USA: Utah: Grand County...
CCATTGTCAATAAATGCATCTTTAAAATCTTTGGGATAAATTGGCTTTCCGTCTTTACTAATTACAAACTTTAATGGAATTTTATATTTTATCGCAAATCTAAAATCCCTCTTATCATGTGCATCGCACAGTACAATTCCAGTACCATACATTACTGCAAAATTTGTAACATATATAGGAATCTTTTCTTTAGTTGCAGGATTTATTGCATATTTTCCAGTAAAGACCCCCTCTTTTTCTTTTTCCTCATTTATTCTATCTTCAATTTTTTCTTTTATTATTTTCTTAATAAATTCTTTTACTTCTTTTTCATATTTTGTTCCTTTTACAAGATCATTTACTAATGGACTCTCTGGAGCTATTGCTAAATATGTTACTGAAAAAATGGTATCACATCTTGTAGTAAATGCTTCTAAAACAATCTTGGAATTTTCTAAAGGAAAGAATATGTTTACTCCTTCACTTTTTCCAATCCAGTTTCTTTGCATTGTTTTTATTTTTTCTGGCCAGTCTATTTTTTCTAAGTCATTTAATAGTCTATCAGCATAAGCAGTTATTTTGAAAAACCATTGCTCCATATCTTTTTGAATAACATCATTTCCGCATCTCCAACAAACTCCGCCCTCTGCTTCTTCATTTGCTAAAACACTTTTACAATTTTCACACCAATTTACTGGTGCTTTTTTTCTATATGCCAACCCTTTTTCCAACATTTTTATGAAAAAATATTGATTCCATCTATAATAATCCGGTTCGTGGGATGATAAAACTCGATCCCAAGCATAACTATTTCCTAACTCTTTTTGATATTTCATAATTTGTGCGATTGCATCAGTAGTATATTTTTCTGGATGTATTCCTTGTTTTTTTGATGCTTGTTCTGCAGGCAATCCAAAGGAGTCATAACCAATTGGATAAAGAACATTGTATCCTTGCATTCTTCTAAATCTAGCAAAAACATCCCCCAAAGTATAGGTTCTTACATGGCCCATATGCAAAAAGCTTGCAGAAGGGTAAGGGTACATTTCCATTATGAAGCATTTTTTCTTTTTAGAGTCTTCTGTTACTTCAAATATCTTTTCTTTTTCCCATTTCTTTTGCCATTTTTCTTCTATTTTTCGCATATTTAGTTCTTCAACCATTCAAATCACACAAATAAGTTAGAATACAATAATATATATGACAAAGGAAAAGGATTTAAAAGGGTTTTTCCCCAAAATCAACTAATTAACCGGAATCTTACCTGAATATTTGGTGTTATTCAGAACAAAGTTTATGTCCGCGTTATAATATGCGTTTTCGATATTTACATTGGTAAGAACAACAACATTTGTATCTATTACAAACGTGCCCTTAATAGATTCCTCTATTAATAGAACATTATCTACTAAATTGTCTTTACAAATGTTTATTTTCAAATTAGAAACGTTATAGTCAACTGAAAAATAGTTGCTTGTACAGGCTTGCGAACCATCAATATATCCAGATGACGATTCCGTACCATTTAAGTCAGTATAATTTAAAGTAACATAAACTCCTGAGCTAGAATAGGTCCAATTTGTTTTTGAGATACGGCCACTAGAAGCATTTATTGTCACAGTATAATTTATATCCGAAACTGGAATTACTTTAATTCTGGGTTTTAGATAGTCAAAAATAAAAGTATTATTGTTAAAATAAAGCTCAGCATTCCCATCAATCAAATTTTGCGAATTCAAATCAAAGTCACTAACCAAAAATTCACTTAAAACCTCTTCATAAAAGGATTGGACTAAAGAAAAATTTGCAAAGTTTTTGCTATTATTTAAATTTGTGTAAAAATACATTTTGTTTGTTTTAAAACTTGGATTCAATTCAAAAAACTCATTAAAATTGCTAGAAAAATTTTCTAAAGTATACCTTGCTTTTCTTAATTCTTGGAAATCAAGGTTTGAGTTTTTTTGGGATTCATTAGAATTAAAATAAAAGAGTGCAAAAGCAACTAGCACAGAGGCAATTGCTATTATTGACAAACTAAATACAAATCCTCGTTCCATTTTTATCCCCTAGTTATACCACAAAGTTGTCTTCACATAATACCCTGACTCTCCAAAAACATATGATCTATACATTGTTATCTTATCTGAACTTGCAGAACACTCTCTTTTTTCAACAGAAACAGTTGATTTTGTTGCGTCATAAACAACTACTGATCCACAAACATTTATTGGTAAATTGTTTACAAATATCCTTAAATCTTTTGATGTTTTATTACTAATTGTATTATACAATACATTTGACTTTTCCAAAGAAGTTAGAGAATCTTGTGCAAGAGTTTGTAGATAAAGATAATCTTTGTCTTGATTGTGCAAATTCAAATAATTTATTGCTACAGTTATCAGAGTAAACACAAGAAAGATTGCAATTATCAAATCCAATGTAATTACAAATCCTCTTTTCATCCCCACACCTTAATGTTTACTTTAACAATAGCTGAATTTAAGACAGCATAACGTGTTACAGTAGTAACATTTGTACTTACTGTAGGATAAATTCCAAACTCTCCAATTAGTTCTCCAGAAACATTATTTGCAATAGAAACATAGAGCTCATTTCCGCCAACACCCATTTTACTTTTCACTGCGTCATATTGACTATTACTATCTAAAAAGACCTGCAATTTATTTTCATCCAAATCGTTTTCTGTTTTAGCAAGACCAATTATTTTTATCTCCGAAATATTCAAATCTTCCCAATCTTCTGGCGATCCTTTTGACAACACCAGCATGTCAGAAACAGTAAAAGCAATCTCATAATTCTTTTTATCAGAAATCTTGAAATTTATTACATTATTAACATCTGAAAATGCAACTATAACCAAAAGCAAAAGCACACAAAATATTACTGTGCCTAACAAAAATTCAGTACTCAGCAGTTGGCCTTTAGCTCGCATCTTCAACCACCACGCCGTCATTAATTTTCTTTACAACTATACTTTCAAATTCTGTGGCAGAAATATTCACATCATTTGTCACAAGTTGAGAGCCATATGTTGAATTTGATATAGGAATTACAAGATATAATTTATAATTATTAACTGAGAGGCCATATTCAAATTTATTATTCAACGTTATCGTTTTTTCTGCCCCGTTAGCCATCAAGCTAACTTGATTAATTATATTTCCTAATGAACTAACTATATTTTGTGCTCCAATGCTTTTTTCTTGCTCTAAGAGTGTTGAATTTTTCTCATGCCCAACATATATTGTAAAAACAAATAATAAAAAGAGGACAATAAATATTACAATAAACTCTATGCTCATTTGCCCCACAGAGTTAAGGCTTTTTTTGTTTAACTTTTTATCTGCAGGTGATTTATTCTGCAGGAACAGTTTCAAAGACATTTACATCATCTATTTCCAAACTCGCAATTTGATTTTGATTTCCATTTCTAGAAAATTTAATATAAAATTGACTTGAATTATTTGTGTAATTAGTTAAATCAAAAGTATAAAAGGTGTAGGTTGCGTTTGAATTAGTAACGCCCCAAGATTCTAATCTGGACCAACTTGTGCCGTTGCTACTAACATCCAAATAAGCCTCATCTCCAGGTATAAACCCAGTTATTTTTCCATAAAATTCTAGCTTTGGAAGATATTTATTTTGCATATTCAAAGTCCTATATACAATTCCTCCTTTCAAAAGCTGCATGTGATAACTTGGACTATGTGGATTATCAGTACTAATAATAGAAACCTGTCCTGTTTTGTACCAATCAATTAACCATCCTGAACCGCCATTATAATTTGCTGTTGGAAAATCGTCGTATGCGATTCTATTCCATCTATATGGCAAAACATTTACATTAAGATCAATTGTTACAGTTTGGGCAGCAGATTCCAAAGTAATTTGCCCATAATATGACCCTGTGTCATAATCTAAGGAGGGAGTAAAATCAACATCTTTAAAAACACAATTATTCAACTGCAAATATGGTATTGATGATATTGGATATGTAAATACATTAATGTCATAATTATCGGAAGTCAGTGTTACATTATACAAATCTGTTGCACTAATATTACAAACAGTAAAAGTAACTGTTTCCGTATCTCCTTTATAGATATACAATGTTTTTGACGGCGGATTTACAACTATCGATCCTATAGTTCCAGAGCCATACCCTGAAACAACATCAATAGTAATTGGAATATCAATATTTACATCTTCAAATTCATTAAAATCTGCTGCAATTCTTAAATTTCCAAAATACAGCCCAGAAGACAAGGCAGTTGTGTTAATGTCAACGTTTATTGTTTTTATTTCTGTTTGTACTAAATTAAAATTATCAGTATCAACTGTCAGAGATACTGCGGGATTATTCCAGGTTAAATATGTTTTTACATCTACAGTATCATCTGAAAAGTTTGTAACTATTATTGGGTCTCTTAAATACGTGCTTTTTGACATTAATTCATATAAAACTTCTTTATTTACTACCAAAATTGATGGGCTTATTAAAACATAATCTGGATATGTTCGTAAATACAGATAATGCCCACCCCCAGAAGACGGCAGTTGCCCAACCAGATTAACACCTGATTTAGACCAGAGGGTAGAACCAAATACATCCATATACACAGTGCTGTTTTCTACGCCAACACTATTTTCATCTACGCCATCTGGAACATAAAAATATATCTTTTTTGTTGCTCCAACCCCTTGAAAATAAACTTCATTTGCTGCTTTTGTCAAATTATTTAAATAATATTGTGTTGTTTTTTGAATTGTATCTTTGTTCTGAGAAGTTATAAAAGTTGAAGTGTATCCAAACAAGAATAGAAATATTACTAATGCAACTCCAAAAATTATCATAAATTCTACGCTTGATTGACCTTTTGAATTTATTTTTTTGAAGTTCATATTCAACACAGATCCTAAATTTATATAAATATAAAAATAAAGTATATAAAGGTTGACATTTTATATATAGGAGTGGCCAGCATGGTGTACGAAACTACAAATATTGATCATTTTTTCGAATTATTAAAAAAACACAAAGAAATGAGCTCAAAAGATTTGGCAGAACATTTAAAGTATTCTCCAGAAACTGTTGAAAAAATTGGACAGACATTTGAAAAATTAGGTGTTGTTGAACTTATTTATCCAATAATGGGCTGTCCAAAAATAAAATTGTTAAAAAGTTTGCACACAGGCCACAAAGAAGAACCAGAGAGAAAGGCATTTGACCATTACAATATTTCTTCTGACCATGTATCCTGTAATATTAAATTAGTAGATGACAAAGTAAAACAATCCAAAGAATATATTTTAGATGTTCCAAAACTTAAACCATACACAAGCATGTTTTTAGAATCTTTAAGAGATTTAATAACTGACAAAGTATCTTTAGAAGTTACAGATATGATGGATAATAGTAAAGTTTCAAAACTGAAAGCAAACTTCTTTGTTGTTGTAAAAGATATTTTAAAAGAATATTTTCCAGATAAGCACCATATAAAAGTTATTTCTGCAGAGCTAATCCACAGAATGTATGGTCTTGGAAAAATTGAAATCTTATTAACAGACCCAAATATTGAGGAAATAGCATTAAACTCTTCAAAAACAGAAGTTTGTATTTATCATAAAAAATACGGGTGGTTAAAAACAAACATCTTGCCAGCATCAGAAGATTTAATTGCAAACTACTCCGAACAAGTAGGTAGAAAAGTTGGAAGAGAAATAACAACTTTAAGTCCAATTTTAGATGCCCACCTTCCTGGCGGAAACAGAGTTAACGCGACTTTGAATCCAATTTCCGCATTTGGAAATACAATGACCATAAGAAAATATGCCGCAAGACCTTGGACAGTTGTTGATTTTGTTGGAAAGCAAAACACTATGACTCCTGAAATGGCTGCAATTCTATGGATTGCAATGCACTACGAACTAAATATTCTTGTTGCTGGTGGTACTGCTTCCGGAAAAACAAGTGCTCTAAACGCAATGTGTTCTTTCTTTCCAAGCAACAACAGAATTATTTCAATAGAAGATGTAAGAGAAATTATGCTTCCTGACCACCTAATTGGAAATTGGATTCCACTAGTTACAAGAAATGCAAATCCAGAAGGTTTAGGTCAAGTAAGTATGCTTGATTTAATGCAAACATCACTTAGAATGAGGCCAGATAGAATAATTGTTGGAGAAATAAGAAGGCCAAAAGAAGCAGAAGTTTTATTCGAAGCTATGCACACGGGGCACAGCACATACAGTACTATCCACGCAAATAATGCCCGCCAAGTTGTTAGAAGGCTTACTGAAAAGCCAATGGAAATTCCGCCGTTGGAAATTGAGGCAATTGATTTATTATTAGTTCAATACAGGGACAGAAGAAAAAACCTAAGAAGAACATATGAAATAGCAGAAATTGAATCTGGAGTTACAAATGATCAATTAAGTATTAACACAATATACAAATGGAGCCCAAGAGACGATTCTTTTGATAAAATTTCCGAGCCCGCTAAATTCATTAGACAATTAAACTTATTTACTGGATTAACAGAAAGTGAAATAACTGATGAAATAAAAAAACGTGCAAAGATACTAACTTGGATGAACAACCATGAATTAAATGAGATTTCGCATGTTGGAAAAATAATGAGAGCATTTTATTCAACTCCAAAATTAGTATATAATACTGCCAGACTTGATAGAGATCCGCAAGAATTATTCGAGTGATTATTTTGAGAATTAAATTCCTTTTATTTTCAACGGAACAAGCACAAAAAATAAGCAGATACTTCCTCTGGATCGGCAGAAAATTGAATTTATTTTTTCCAAGCACAAAATATGATTTAGATTCTGCAGAATTAGATGTTGATTCAGACCGCTATTTAACTGCATCTTTCTTTTCCGCACTTATTTATGGAATAATTTTCTTTGGTTTATTTTTTGGGCTGATGTTTGCAAAGTATGCGGGCTATTCACCTAATGGCCTAATAATTTCTATTACTATTGGACTAAGCTTCTTTTTTGTTTTTTTGGTGCTGCACACAATGTACCCAAAAATTATTGCACAAAAAATTGCAAGAGACACCGATACAGGGTTAATTTTTATAATAAGAAATATTTTGATCATGGTTTCATCAGGGGTATCTTTATACGGCGCATTGTCCAATGTTGCAAAATCAAAACAAGGAAAAATTTCAGAAGAACTTACAGAAGTTGTAAATGACATAAATGCAGGCATAAGCGAAGTTAAAGCTTTAGAAAAATTGGCAATAAAAACAAAATCTGAATTACTGAAAAAGTTTTCCTGGCAGCTAATTAATTCTTTAAATTCTGGTGCTCCACCAGCTAATGCCTTAAGAACTGTTCTAGACACTGCAACAAATATGTTAATAAGATCAATAAAAAATTATGCTGCAGAATTAAATCTTTGGATTTTATTTTATTTGCTTTTGGCAGCAGCGCTCCCAACATTAGGAATTATTGTTTTCGTGATTTTTTCATCCATAGGCGGTAGCTCAGTTAGCGTCTTTCACCTATTAGGGATGGTTGCTGCATCCATAATTACTCAAATTGTTCTTATTGGGTTTGTAAAAAGCAGAATACCGAGGGTATATTTATGAAGCTTTATTCAAATCTAACAAAAAAACTCAGTAATGTATTCTCCAAAAGAATAAAAACTGAAAAAATATATCCAAAATTAAGGTTCGCAGGAATAAACCAAGATTATGATTATTATGCTGGCTCAAAAGTAATGCTGGTTATTATTTTATTTGTAGTTGGATTTATTTTGCCAATAACACTATTCAAAAATTTAGGGCTGGTTGATGCAGTAGGAAACACAATAATTTGTGTTGCAGAGTATACATTTACAGTGCCTTGGATACTAACATCATTAATATTAGGAATTCTATTTTTTGCAATTCCCGCCGCAATCTATTACATGAGACTTTTATACATTATCCAAATGCGTTCAAAAATGGTTGAAGAAGTTTTGCCGGACTTCTTATTTCTAGTTGCAAATAATATTAGCGCAGGCATGACTACTTTTTCAGCAGTTAGCAATAGCACAAGAAAAGAATTTGGAATACTAAGTGAGGAAATAAAAATCGCATTATCAAAATCCCTGGGCTCAGAATCTTTTACTAATTCATTAAAAGAACTAAACCAAAGAATCAATTCACAAATGTTAAAAGAAACAATTTCTTTCTTTTCAGAAGCAATGAAATCAGGGGGAAAATTAGCGAAGCTTTTAGAAAATACTGCAACAGATTTAAGGCAAAGGCAAGAATTAAAAAAAGAATTAAAAAGTTCTACAAAAATGTATGTAATGTTTGTTTTGTTTATTATTCTAATTGCCACTCCACTCTTGTTATCCATCTCTGTTCAATTTTTGTATACAATCCAAAACCTACAAGGAAATGGGATACAAGGTGCAATTGAGAATACTCAAGTATCATTCTTAGGTGGAAAGTTGCTAATAAGCCCAGAATTTATGAAAGTAGTTGCATATGTGCTTTTATTTATCAATTCGATCCTTGCCTCTCTGTTTATGGGCCTTTTAATGGAATCCAAAGTAACTCAAGGAATAAAATATTTCCCAATACTATTTTTCGTCTCTGTTATTTTATTCACTTTAGGAACTATCATCTTACCAAAATTCCTTGGCGCTTTAGGATAAAAAGAGTCCTGATTTTTCCTTTAACAAAGGGCTTTTCCTATAGATAGACTTATAAATGTACATCGCTTTTATAAATTACCAATTTTAGAGGTGATTAATGGTGTTTAATAAGAAAGGTCAAGGTACTACTGAGTACTTAATAATATTAGCAGTTATCATAGTTATTGCTTTAGTAGTTGCTGGAGTAATGGGTTGGTTCCCCGGTTTAAGTTCAGGAATCAGCGAAAGTCAGAGTAAAGTTTACTGGAGTACAACAAGCCCAATCTCATTGTCAGGTTGGAAACTAACAAGCACAGGAGCAACATTCAACTTCAAGAACATGGGTACAGATAAATTAACTGTAACTGGAATAAATGTAAACGATGTTGATGTTAATACTTTATCAACAGTATTGAACGCAGGTTCATCAGCAACATCAGGAAACTTAGCAACAATAACATGTACTGCCGGAGAAACATTAAGTTATGACGTTGTTATAACTTATGATGTTGATGGTGGTATTTCAGGAAACAAATTAACTGGTACAAAACCTGTTGTTGGTACTTGCCAATAAGATTTGGATTGGATTTTTAAATCCTTTCCCCCTTTTTTTTATATTTAAAAAATACTTGTGATTACAATGGCAGATAAACTTGTTAGAATTCACTCAGGAATAAATGGATTAGATGACTTAATCGAAGGGGGATTTGAAAAAGGATCTTCTGTGTTAGTAACTGGCTCCCCAGGCGCAGGAAAAACTACTTTTGCTTTACAATTTTTGTATTATGGCGCAACAAAATTCAAAGAACCAGGTATCTTCATCACCTTTGATGAATCAAAAGAAGCATTAACAAAACATTATAGAGAATATGGCTGGGATTTTGATGCTCTTGAGAAAAAAGGGTTATTTAAAGTTCTAGAATATAGGCCACACCAAGTAAATAAATTAATTGGTGAGGGTGGAGGAGTAATAAAAGACACAATAAAAACTTTGGGAGCAAAAAGGCTGGCAATAGACTCTGTTACTGGTTATTCCTTGCTTTTTGCAGATGACTACCTGAAAAGAGAGAGTATTTTTGAATTATTTGAACTATTAAAAAAATGGGATGCAACTACATTAGTTACTGCAGAAGAATGCTTAAAAAAACAAGATGATGTTAGTGTGTCATACCTGACAGACGCAATAATAGATTTGCGTTATGAACCAATTGGAAAAAACGAATCAAGACAGCATGTTCTTGAAATCATAAAAATGAGAGGCACAAAGCATACAAATAAGATTTGCCTTTTTACATTTGCACCCAATGGCATTAAAATTTATCCAGATTCCTAAATATTACCTGCCTTTTAGCCTTGTTTACCACCTAAAGAACTTAAATTTACTCTGTTTATCTTGTCTATAAGCCAAAGAAGGCTTTTTATTAATTTGCCCCCCAAATCTTTCTAATCTATATTGAGGTAAGTATGCTTGGACCTTTGGTTCAACATACGTTTTGCCAACCTAGGCTTTTTTTAAAAGCCCGGGCAGGGGTAGCGAAGTGGCTAACGCGTCAGACTGCTAATCTGATCTCCGCAAGGAGGCAAGGGTTCGA
>Ga0066637_10003723_pt1 | contig 10231 bp, 13 predicted proteins | sample CryGeyCG2014_020_FD_62737 | JGI IMG/M metagenome (GOLD analysis project Ga0066637, IMG submission 62737) | Groundwater microbial communities from aquifer - Crystal Geyser CG08_land_8/20/14_0.20 | ecosystem: Environmental > Aquatic > Deep subsurface > Groundwater | place: USA: Utah: Grand County...
CACAGGCTCAAGAGGCGAAAATCGTAAAAAAAGAAGAAGTGCCGTGCGAACGCTGTAAAAAAGCGCTGGGCACGGGGGACTGTCCGCGATGCAAGGAGATCAGGCTGGAAGAGCTGAAGGGAGTCTATTCGGTAGCATAAAAAGGAGGGAATGGGTATGTTTTATTATGAAGATATGAGTGGCAGACAGCAAAGGGATTTTGATAACCTGGAGCAGTATCGCGTGGAAAGTAGGGCGATTAATCATAAGCTTGGCAGATTAGAAAAGCTGCCTCCTGGTAAGGTTGCGCGTTTATTAGCAAGGAAGCCGTTTGTTGAAAAGAGGATTCGCCAGCTTGAATGCCGCGTATCCTCGTTTGGTTAACGGAAAAGAGTAATCGGGCAGTCCAGCGCGGCTGCCCTTTTTATTATCCTTAATCTGTGTAAGATTTACGTTTTTAAATCAAATTGCTTATTTTTACCGCATATGCGGGATAAATAAGTAATGGAGTTTTTTGATAAATTTTAGCGCGGGGCGTTACTTTTAAAAGGTCGTTTGACGTTTGCGTTAATAAAAAATCCCCGGTCGCGAGAGGCGGCCGGGGGCGTGAGGTACTTTTAGCGGTTAGCGGTTCTGGTTGGCATCTTATTGGCCAGAGAAGCGAGAATTAAATTCAGTTCGCATCTCTGGGGGAAAGGTAGGCTTTCTTTAGCGGCCGTTAGTTGCAAGAGGCCATGAGCTATTGGTCTCTTTTGGGTCTCTTTGAAACAGAGAGACCGTAATTTGACAAAAGCCTCTGTTGAATTTCCGGCATAGAAATTAGTTTGAGGGCGAATTCCTAGCCGTTGAGCCACCCATTCTTTATGAACCGAGAATGTGTGAGAGCCGGTTTCATACTCGAAGAAAAGCGAGAAAAGCATATTGCCTCGAGTCATTTTTAGCTCTTCGCTCGTCAGAATTTCCGACAGCCCTTTTTTCAGCGTGGAAATAAAGCACCGCCAAAAATTCCAGTACAAAAAAATGGAATCATTCCAGTACATCAAGACAGGATGGTCCTCCTCGCCCATTAGGCAAATCGGAAGAGGCGCGATTCCTTCTTGATCGTCCGCGATCTCCAATCCTTCGCACATTAAGTCGCAAAGGCAGAAAAAAGTAGACTTATCATTTCTTCTCAACCGTAGTGTTTCTTCTTTCAATACCACATCCTTCATTGTTCCCTCCAAACATTGATAGTCGAGTAATAAAGAAAAACTGGAACTAACCTCTTGGCCGCTTGTGCAAAGAACTTTTTGGAACATAAGGATTATACCGCAAAAGGCTTTTTTAGTCAAAGCCTGGAACGGGTTGCGCAATTTGGAAAAAATAAATTTTTATTATATAATGGAAGCGTTATGGAAGAGATAAATTTGACGGATAATTCAGACCAGCAGTTTTCCGGCCAACGGCGCCGGGTTATTTTATTTTTCTCCGCGGCGATAGCGATTTTTTTGGCCGCGGGATTTTTGGCTTATGTTTATTACGAGATCTACGCGCCTGTGGATAAAAATAGCATGGAGCCGGTTGAGTTTGTCGTGGATAAAGGCCAAGGAACAAAAGAGATCTCTTGGCAACTGGAGGACGCTAAACTCATCCGCAGCGCGTGGTGGTTCAAAGTTTACGTTTGGTATAAAAAACAGAGCAGCGCCATGCAGGCCGGCGAATACGCGCTGGGCAAAAATTTTAACGTGCCGGAAATTGTCGGCACGATTACTGGCGGTAAAGTGGTTTTGAATGAGGTCAAAATCACTTTTCCCGAAGGATTTTCCAACAAGCAGATCATCGCGAGGCTTGGCGAGCAGGGCTTGTCGGCCAGCGGCGCTTTGGGCGAAGAAACGGTCGATAATTATCAGGTGCAATATAAATTTTTAAGCGACGCGCCAACGGGCGCGAGCCTGAAGGGATTTCTTTTTCCGGACACTTATATTTTTAACCGCGATGACAAAAGTTCGACGATTATTAAAAAATTCCTGGATAATTTTGATAAAAAACTGACGCCGGATCTGCGCGAGCAAATTTCGCGGCAGGGTAAAAAAATCTACGATATTATTATTTTAGCTTCCATCGTCCAGCAGGAGGCGATAGGCGAGGAAGATATGCCGCTGATCGCGGGCGTTTTTGCCAACCGTTTGCGCATTGGCATGGCCTTAGAATCGGATGCGACAATAAATTATATTACTAATAAAAAAGACCGCCAGCCCTTATACGAAGACTTAAAAATAAAATCACCCTATAACACTTATTTGAATCGCGGTTTGCCGCCCGGCCCGATTAGTAATCCGGGCTTAGCCGCTATTAAAGCCGTTATTTTTCCGGCCACCACGGATTATTTATTCTTTTTGCACCCACTTGACGGGCCGACGGTTTTCAGCAAGACTTTAAGCGAACACAACCAGAACAAGGCAAAGTATCTGAAATAACCGAAAATAGGAGGCTGGCTATGTCAAGGGCAATAGAGAAAAGGGATATGGAAGTTATCCGTTGCGATTTTTGCGGAGACGAGATGAAATCCGTAGATAAATGCGTTCTTTGCGGAAAGGAGGGGTGCAATAAGGGGGGAGGCGCGATCCATTTTGCCGCTACCGTGGAAATTTTCAATCATGACTTTATGTTCCGAGGAAAACCAGGAAAAATATGCAGAGAATGCGGGGTCATAAAAGTAAAAGTGGGAGAGGAAGAGATTTCCATCAGGGAATTCTTAGCTAGGATATCTCACTTGCCTTGTCTTAACTAATTTTATCAAGTCGGCATTGCCGCGCCGCTTGGCGAACCCAGGTGGCTTTTTTATTAGGTGTTGATTAGGTGTTGACAATTTTTGATAAGGGAGTAGAATGTAAATAATTGAATACCAGGTTTCCTTTGCGTAAAGCTTCGGAAGACCAAGCCCAAAACAGTAGGCGTTCAAATAAGACCTACCCAGGTGGAGAGTAGCTAATGGCATACGGCCAGTAGCTTATAATTCTGCGCTTGGGGCGCAGCTTTTTATTATTTTATTTGTCATTGCGAGCGTAGCGAAGCAATCCCGTGGACGGCTGTAAGATAGCGGGATCGCCACGCCTCTACGGGGCTCGCGATGACTAAAATTGGTATGCAGACGAAACAGCAAAAACAGCAGTTGGTAAAAGAAATAGTTGAACGGCTAACCAAAACTAAGGGCGCGGTTTTTGCCGACTATACCGGGTTGAGTGTGGCTAAATTGACCCAGTTGCGCCGGAAATTATTGGCGCAGTCAGGCGAGCTTAAAGTCGCCAAAAAAACCTTGATTGATCTGTCGTTCAAGAAAGGCGGCATCGCCGATGTAGACACTAAAAATATGACAGGACAAATAGCCGTGGCTTTCGGGTATCAGGATGAGGTAACGCCAGCTAAGATATTGAACGATTTTGCCAAAAAGAACGAGCAGCTGAAAATTTTAGGCGGCGTTCTGGAAAATAAATTTATTGATAAATTGAGCGTTTTGAGTCTCGCGAAGCTTCCGTCAAAACAGGAGTTGCTGGGCAGGTTGGTTGGCACGATTGCCGCGCCAATGAGCGGGATGCTGAATGTTTTGCAGGGGAACCTGCGGGGATTGGTGAGAGTATTATCACAAATAAAATAAGCTCGGGTATCGGTCGCGAAAAAACGCAGTTGGCTATGAGTGGTAAAAGTTTTTTCTATTCCAGCCACTGCTTGGCGCTCGCCGCGCGTCGAAGGTTATTAGAATAAAATCGGCGCGGCTGCGCGACATTTTTCGCAACGATACCCTCGCTATTAATAACTAATTTAAAAATAAAATAAATAAGCTCGGTATTTGTTGCGAAAAATATTTTTCTCAACAAAACCCTCGCCTTATATAAAAAAATGTCAGAAGAAAAGAAGACCGTTGAGGTTCCGGCCAAATTTAAGGATTTGGTGGAGCAGATAGAAAAACTGTCTGTTTTGGACTTGGCCGAATTGGTCAAGGTTTTGGAAGAGAAATTTGGCGTTTCAGCCGCCGCGCCGATGATGATGGGCGCGATGCCCTCCGCTGGGGCTGGTGAGGGCGCTGTCGCCGCGGAAGAGAAGACCAGTTTTAATATTGAACTGAAAGCCGCGGGCGATCAGAAGATCAATGTTATCAAGATGGTGCGCGAAGTGACGGGGCTGGGATTGAAAGAGGCCAAAGATATGGTGGACGGCGCGCCCAAGATCGTGAAAGAGAACGTGAAAAAAGAAGAAGCCGAGGAAATCCGCAAGAAATTGTCTGAGGTCGGCGCGACAGTGGAGCTTAAGTAAGCAAATATCGCAAAATCCGCCCATCATTGGGCGGATTTTTTGTGGGCGCCAGGAAAAACCATCCCCGTTGACTTTTTTGGGGAGAGGATTAAAATAAGGGTGGCGGATAACGGAATTAAAATTCGCGGCGAAAATAAAATACATATAAGGACCCGAGTCCTTATTTATTTTGGCTAGCGAGGACAATGCGCCAGCAGGCATATTGTCCGAGAGCCGACAAAATACAGGATTAAAAATTTTCGCATTTATTAAGTTTTTTGGTTTAAAATTCTGTATTTTGGGGCAAAATTTTTGAATAAGAGCATATTGATGGAAAATAAGCAAGCCAATTGGTGGCGGCCGGCCATGACAATTTTTGCCAGGTTTTCCGCTTGGATACTTTTTCCGTTATTGATTGGAATACCGCTTGGCCAGTGGCTGGATAAAAAATACGGAACTGAACCCTGGCTGTTCTTGATTTCTGTCGGCATATCTTTTATTATTTCTACCCTAGGTCTCATTCTCATCGCGGTCAAAGAGTTTCAAAAGATCGAAAAAGAGGAAAATAATAAGAATCATTGAAATAAAATAAAAATGGCGTCAGCGCAAGAAAATCAAATGAATCAAACCACCGAAGCATCAACGGAGCACACCTTGTTTGCCGACCCGATCGCGCAGGTCGGTAATTTCACCATCACCAATTCTTTGCTCAATTCCTGGTTAGTGATATTTATCGTTATTGTTTTAAGTCTCGTTTTACGCTCGAAGATCAGGCTGGTGCCGGGTTTTATTCAGAACGCTTTTGAGATGATCATTGAAGGATTCTTGGGTATTTTTGATTCCGTTACCGGTTCGCGGGCCAAGACCCTGAGGTTTTTCCCGCTGGTTTTCACTTTTTTTATTTTCGTTCTGATCAACAATTGGCTCGGCATTTTGCCGGGGGTGGGTTCGATCGGCCAATTGGTCCAGGAACATGGCGCGACGGTTTTTGTGCCGTTTTTCCGGGGCGGCACAGCCGATTTGAACACTACTTTGGCGTTGGCGCTGATCGGGGTCGTCGCCAGCCATATTTTCGGCATTGGCAGTACTGGTTTTTGGAGCTACTTTAATCGTTTCATTAATTTAAAGGCGCTGATCGAGATACCCAAAAAGGTTTGGCAAGAGCCGACCGTTCTGATTGTTAACCCGATCAAAGTCTTCGTCGGCTTGATCGAGATCATCGGAGAAATAGCCAAGATCGCCAGTTTGTCTTTCCGGCTGTTCGGCAATATTTTTGCCGGCGAGGTCCTGCTGGCCTCCATGGCGGCAATTTTCGCTTTTGGTTTGCCGATCCCGTTCCTTTTTTTGGAAATAATCGTGGGTTTGGTTCAGGCACTGATCTTTTCGATGCTTATCATGATATATCTGTCCGTAATGACGACCGCGGAAGAACATTGAAAAAAATGACAAATTTCCAACGTAAAATTGCGTGGCAACCACGTTGCTTTACGCAATGACTAATGTCAAATGAAAAAAATAACAATAATAATTAATAAATAATTTTATGGAAAACATCATGTTCGCCAAAGCCTTAGCGATTGGCATTGGCGCAATCGGCCCGGCTTTGAGCATCGGTTTCATCGGTGCCAAGGCCATGGAAGCCATCGGTCGAAATCCCGAAGCTTCGGGCAAGATATTAGTGTCAATGCTTTTGGCATCAGCGTTCGCGGAGGCCATCGCCATTTACGCATTGGTTATCGCTTTTTCTATTAAATAGAAATAGTGATCTGGCGGACTATCTCGGGCCCATCCGAGATAGCGGCAAGATCGTTATAAATTAAAAAAACAAATTTCGTTTTTTGTTATGGATAGCTTGATCGAAACTTTTCACCTAGACGTTAAATTGTTGCTCGCGCAAATGGTTAATTTTGGCGTGGCCTTTTGCGTCCTTTATTTTTTTGGATTAAAGCCGCTTTTTAAGACGATGCGCGCCCGGTCCGATAAAATCGCCCAAAGCTTAAAAGATGGTCAGGAAATAGAAAAGAAATTAAGTCAGACCGAGGCGGACTATAAGAGAGCTATCTTAAAAGCCAAAAAAGAAGCTGTCGAACTTATGGAAAAAGTGAACGTGCAGGCGGAGGAGCGTAAAAAAGAGATAGTAGCCAAGGCTAAAGAAGAAATTGCCCAAACCGTTAGTATCGAAAAGGAGAAAATCGTCATGGAGAAGTCGCGCCTGCTGGGAGAATTAAAGGCCGAGGTGGCTGATTTGGTGGTCGCTTCGGTTGAAAAGGTCTTAGGCAATAATGCCAAGGTTGATTTGGGCGAAGACTTCATTAAAAAAACTCTTGATAAAAAATGAACTTTACTCCTAAACAATACGTCCTGGCGTTAACGCAGCTGCTGGTTAGGCAGGAGGCGGAGTCGGCAAAAAAAACGATTGATAATTTTGTCCGGTTGTTGGCGGCCAATCGCGATTTGGGCTTGGCAGAAAAAATTATCGTGGAATTGGAACGCGCCTGGAACGACCAGGAAGGGAAGCTAGAAGCTGAAATAATCTCGGCGCGCGAATTAAACCAGAAGACCTTGAAATCGTTGGCGGATTATCTTCTGCAGATAACCGCGGCCAAAAAAATATCGTTGATAAAAAAAATAAACGCAGATATTTTGGGCGGGGCGATAGTCAAATATGGAGATAAGGTTATGGATATGAGCTTGAAGCGTCGGCTAGGAGAGCTAAAAGAACAAATGGTAATCTAATAATGATTGTCGTTGCGAGGAGCGAGGCGACGAAGCAATCCCGTGGACACGGCAGTCCCGCGGGATCGCCACGCCCCGGCGGGGCTCGCGACGACGAAAGTTGATGTTTAATAAAGATACAATAATTGAACAGCTTAAAAATCGCATCGCGGATTTTAAGGCGGAAGTAAAGATCCAGACTAAGGGGCGGGTCGTTGAGGTGGGCGATGGTATCGTCAAGATTTCCGGACTCTCGGACGTCATGATGTCGGAAATGTTGGAATTTATGAGTGGCTCCAGACTGGAGAGTAGCAAATGCGAATCGCAGAAGATTTACGGCGTGGCGCTGAACTTGGAAGAAGACAGCGTGGGCGCGGTTATTTTGGGTGATTACAAAAAAATCAAAGAGGGTGACGAAGTTTTGAGTCTAAAAAGAATTTTGGAGGTACCGGTTGGCGATGAGGTGGTTGGCCGAGTGCTTAATCCCTTGGGTGAGGCCCTGGATGGCAAAGGGGAGATCAAATCGACCAAATTTTATCCGGTGGAAAAGATCGCGCCGGGTGTTATGGCGCGCGAGTCGGTCAGTCAGCCGGTGCAGACGGGCATCAAAGCTATTGACGCGATGATTCCGATAGGCCGGGGTCAGCGGGAACTTATAATCGGTGATCGGCAAATCGGCAAAACCGCGATTGCCATCGACGCGATCATTAATCAACGGGGGCAAAAAATGAAATGTGTTTATGTGGCGATTGGTCAGAAAGAATCAAAAGTGGCCAGTATCGTGGCTAAGCTTGAGGAATTCGGGGCCATGGCCTACACCACGATCATTTTGGCCGGCGCCTCCGACCCGGCCGCGCTGCTTTATATTGCTCCTTACGCCGGTTGCGCGATGGCCGAATATTTTCTTGATAAAGGGGAAGACGTTCTAATTGTCTACGATGATCTGTCAAAACACGCTTCGGCGTATCGTGAAATTTCTCTATTGTTGCGCCGGCCGCCGGGTCGCGAAGCCTATCCGGGCGATGTTTTTTATTTGCATTCTCGGCTCCTGGAACGCGCTTGCAAGTTAAGTAAGGAGTTTGGCGGCGGTTCAATCACCGCGTTGCCGATAATTGAAACTCAAGCCGGCGACATATCCGCTTACATTCCAACCAACGTCATTTCCATTACCGACGGGCAGATTTATTTACAGCCGGACCTGTTTTATCAGGGTAATCGGCCGGCCGTTGACGCCGGACTTTCAGTTTCCCGCGTGGGCAGCGCGGCGCAGATCAAGGCGATGAAAAAGGTGGCCGGTAAAATGCGCCTGGAAGCGGCCCAATACCGGGAATTGGCGGCCTTTGCGCAATTTGGCTCGGATCTGGATGCGGAAACCAAATTTAAGCTGGAACGGGGCAAGCGATTAATGGAGATATTTAAACAAGATCAATACGCGCCCGCGGCCGTCACTGATCAGGTGATAATTTTTTACGCCTTGATCAACGGATTGTTGGATAGCGTACCGGTGGAAAAAATTCTGCAGTTTGAGGCGGATCTAAAAAAATACGTTACCAATAGCGACGCGAAGATTTTTAACGAGATTATGGAGAAAAAAGAATTGGATGAAAAGCTCGAGGCTAAGATAAAAAGTCTAGTGGAAGATTTTAAGGGGACGGTTGAATATATAAAATCCTAAATCCGAAATCCTAAACTCTAAACAAATCTTAAATCATAAATCTCAAAATTCCAAACCGTTTAAAATTTATAATTTTTAATTTAGATATTATTTGGTATTTAGATATTAGGATTTAGAGTTTTATAGTTTTATTAAGATATGGCAGCAACTCGCGACATTAAGCGTCGGATAAAATCCATCAGTAACACCAAAAAAGTTACCGGCGCCATGCAAATGGTGTCGGCCGCTAAAATGCGCAAAGCCGTCGAGGCGACGCTGCGTTCGCGCGCTTACGCCAATTTAAGCTGGAAGACTATCATGAATTTGACCGCGGCGGCGAGCCAAAGGGTTGAAGTTTTACACCCGTTTTTTGCCAGCCGGCCAGAGATTAAAAAAGTCGGGATAATTTTAGTGACCTCAAATCGCGGGCTCTGCGGCGGTTTCAACGCCGCCCTGATAAAAAAGGTCCGCGAATCAATAATCAAGCATCCCGGAACTAATGGTCAACCTTATGAAACAGAATTTATTTTATTGGGTAAAAAAGGTGTGGCGATCTATAAATATTTTGGCTATAATATCGCCGCGGATTTTCCCAAAGAGGAGTTGGTCGGCAGCTTGAAAGACGCGCTGCCGGTGGCGGAAATGGCCATGAAAGATTTTTTACACGGCAAATACGATAAAATTTTTGTCGCGTATGCCGATTATTTGAGCGCCGTAAAACAAGAACCACGGGTTCGCCAGCTGTTGCCGATAGACGAACGGGCGCGTAAGGATTTTGTGAGCGCTCTAGGCAATGGTAATAGTGTTAATGGTAATGGTAAAACGGAATATTTATTTGAGCCCAGTCCCCGGGAGGTATTAGATGATATGGTGCCGCGGTTAGTGGAAGCACAAATTTACCAAGCAATGCTGGAATCAGCGGCTTCCGAACATAGCACGCGCATGGCGGCGATGCGGCAGGCCACAGAGGCCGCGGCTGAATTAGTTGACGAGTTGACGTTATTTTATAATAAGGCCAGACAGGCGAGCATAACGGCAGAAATCGCGGAAATTAGCGCCGGAGCGAACGCGTTAAAGAGATAGGCGCTCGGAAGTTGGTTTCAAAAACGCGAAATTTTCCCCAGCGTGGAAAATTTCACTCGCCAAGCCTCCTCGCTCGCCCCGTTCGCCACGGCGAACGGGGCACCGTGCCCGCTTCGTCGGCTTGAGCGTTTTGAAAACCAACTTCCTCGCTTTAGATTTTTGATAAAAAGGGATAACCTTCTCTTTTCTTATTAATATATAAGTCTGAAATATAAATTAAAATTATTCAATACTATGTCAAAAAACACAGGTGTGGTCAGACAAGTTATCGGCGCGGTGGTGGACGTGGCGTTTGAGGAAAATTTGCCGCAAATTTATGACGCGCTGGAAGTGGTCGTGAACAACAATAAATTAACCTTGGAAACCCAGCAACATTTGGGAGGGGGGGTAGTGCGCTCCGTGGCGATGAGTTCAACGGACGGTTTGCGGCGGGGCCAGGAAGTTATAAATACCGGAGCGGGCATTAGCGTGCCAGTTGGCGAAAAAACTCTAGGACGGGTGCTTGATGTTCTGGGTAACCCGGTTGACGGA
>Ga0066637_10003731_pt1 | contig 10222 bp, 6 predicted proteins | sample CryGeyCG2014_020_FD_62737 | JGI IMG/M metagenome (GOLD analysis project Ga0066637, IMG submission 62737) | Groundwater microbial communities from aquifer - Crystal Geyser CG08_land_8/20/14_0.20 | ecosystem: Environmental > Aquatic > Deep subsurface > Groundwater | place: USA: Utah: Grand County...
GTAATGGCATTGCGCAAATGGCCAATGTGAAAAGCCTTGTGAGTATTGGGATGGGCAAACTCCACCATGATTTTTGGTTTTTGGTTTTTTGTACGGGCGTATCGCAATACGCCCCTACGATTTTCCAATACCAACCTCGCCAATGTTTGCGAATTTAAATGAAAGTTTACATAGGGACCAGCTAATTCTACCTTGGTTACTAAATCCGATTTTTTACTGCGCAGAATATCCACAATCTCTTTAGCCACTTCATTGGGTTTTTTACCTTGGACTTTAGCCAAATCAAAACATGGGAAAGCTAAATCTCCCATCTCACTTTTTGGTGGTTTAGTAAACTCAATATTACTCTTTACTCCAGCTTTTTTAAGTAAGTCCCTAATGGATTTTTCCACCTCTATCAACATAATTATTTTACCTTTACAAAAAACCTATTGCCTTTTTGAATGACATCGCCGGATTTGGTTGGCTGATTGACATTATCAACTTTGACATCATTTAATTTCACCCCGCCCTGTTCGATTTGGCGTCGAGCATCGCCATTGCTTGAGCAAATTTTAGCTTCAACTAAAACTGTAACAATATCATAACTACTAGTAGTAATTTCTGGTATGTCTTCTGGTTTTTCCTTACTCTGTATAACCGTGATAAAATTAGCTTTGCCTTTTTCCGCGGCCTCTTCACCTAAAAAAGTTTTAGTAATTTCATAGGCTAATTGAAGTTTAAAATCTCTGGGATTAGCCCCTGACTTCATTTTTTTATATATGACATTTATTTCACTCATAAGCAGTTTGGTACACAATTCAAAACCAGAGATAATCATGCCATCACTCCAACTCATGACTTTACCAAACATATCTTCTGGAGAATCAGCCAAAGCTATCATATTACCTTCACTTTTACCCATCTTCGTACCAGTATTATCAGCCAATAATTTTACAGTCAAAACAAATTTCTCTTTATGCTTCATTTCTTTCATTAAAGTTCGGCCTGCCAGCATATTAAAAGTCTGGTCATTGCCACCGACTTCGCCATCAACGTCCATGGCTACACAATCATAGGCTTGCATGACTGGATACAAAAACTCATGTAGATAAATGGGTTTTTCGGACTTGATTCTTTCCTGATACATATCCCGTTCTAACATACGCTGAACTGTAAAATTTGAAGTTAAATGTAAAACTCTGGCAAAATTCATCTCAGCTAACCAAGTACTATTATATTTAAGTTCTATGGGATTATCCCCAGCAAAATCCAAAACTGCTGCCGCCTGTTTCTGGTAATCTGCAGAATTCTTTTGCACCTGTGCCTCTGTTAATTGTTGGCGTGCTGAAGTCTTATCAGTCGGATCACCAATCATGCCAGTAAAATCGCCAATGAGCATAATAACCTGATGGCCTAATTCTTGGAATTGGCGCAGTTTTAACATGGTAATGCCATGTCCAATATGCAAAGTCGGAGCCGTAGGGTCATAGCCAGTATAAAGAGTAAGCTGTTCACCAGATTTTAATCTTTCTTCTAAAAATTCTTTAGACGGGTAAATATTTTCCACTCCCCTGGTAAGCAATTCTTGAATTTTTTGTTCATCAGTTGAAATAGTCATATTATTTTGCATTTTTAGTAATAGGTAACCTAATCTTGTATTAAACCATAGATATCAAAAAAATCTCTAGCTTCCTGAGCCATGATAATAAAACATTCATCATATTCTTCTTTTTTATCACCTATACTACCACCAATACCATCTGGCGCCATTACCTCCTTATTAAATCTACTAAACAAACCCATATATATTTAATTTAAATTATTTAATTGTGATTTTAATTTGGTTAATTTTTTCTTAAACTCCTCTAATTTGTTTTTTTCTTTGCTAACCACCTCTTCAGGAGCGCTCTCCGTAAATTTCTTATTCTCCAACTTTTTGTCTAAACCAGACACATATTTTGTTAATTCCTTAATTTCTTTTTCCAAACGCTGTTTTTCTTTGCTAAAATCTATTACCCCGGCCAAGTTTACATAGACTTCCACATTACCTTCAATAAAACTCACAGCAGTCTTTGGCTTGACGACTTTTTTTCTAATCTCCAAATCTTCTAAACGTGCCAGGACTTTAATAACTTCACTATTTTCCTCCAAAACTGTCTGGTTCTTACCTGCTGATATTATACCACGTAATTTCTTAGCTGGCTCTATCTTGTAATCTGAGCGTAGCGAGCGGATATTAGTGATAATATTTTTAATTAAATTAAACTGTGTAAGGGATTCTTCGCTACGCTCAGAATGACAGACAGGCCAACGTTCCACCATCAACATTTTTTCTGCTCCATAAATCTCACTCCAGATTTGTTCTGTCACAAACGGCATAAATGGATGCCAGAGCTTCAAAATTGTATTTAAAATATAATTTAAAATCTCGCTTTTTCCACTCTTGTCCGCCATAGCTTTAGCAGGGGCGGATTCAATCTTGGCCATTTCCAAATACCAGTCTGCTAATTCATTCCAAGTAAAATCACGCAGAGTTTCCCCAGCTTGAGAAAATTGAAATTTTTCAATATTGTCTGTCACTTGTTCGGTAACTTCACTCAATCGCCCCAAAATCCACTTGTCAGCTAAAGTTTTTGCCTTAGGCATTTTCAAATCACTTTGTATTTTATTATTTGTCCCGCTGTGAAGACGGGATCCCGTTCGCGGGATTTCTTGTATCTTCCCACTCATAAAACGGGCAATATTCCAAAGCTTATTAGTAAAATTTCTAAAACCAGCAATCTTGTCTTCTGACAAGCGCACATCCGCACCTGGAGCCACACCCATGAGCAAAGACAAACGCACAGCATCAGTGCCATATTTCTGGCAAACATCCAATGGATCAATCATGGTTTCTGGTTTTGACTTGCTCATCTTCTCGCCATCTTTATCCAAAACCCGCGCATGTAAATATACAGTCTCAAAAGGAATTTCTCCCAAAGCATAGGTACTCATCATGATCATACGAGCTACCCAAAAAAATAGAATATCAAACATGGTTTCTATGACAGTGGTAGGATGATAGGTTGATAAATCATCAGTCTCTTGTGGCCATCCTAAAGGTGAAAAAGTCCAAAGTCCGGCGCTAAACCAGGTATCCAAATTATCCGGATCTTGTTTCCAATTTTCAATATCCTGTGGCGGTTCAACTCCAACATATAATTTTTCATTTTCAGACTTTTGATTTTTCTTATACCAAACTGGAATTTGATGCCCTACCCAGATTTGTCGAGAAATACACCAATCGCGCAAATTATCTATCCAATGAAAATAAATTTTATCAAATCTTTTGGGGATAATTTCAATTTGACCATTATTTACCACTTGTTGCATTAATTTTTTCAAGGTTATTTTTTGTTTATTTTCCAAACCTTTTATTGGATGATTTTTTGATTGATTAAAAATAAATTCTTTATTTACATCTATAAACCACTGTTTAGAAAGTAAAGGTTCAATAGCATTTTTACAACGGTAACAAATTGATAAATTATGAATATAATTTTCGTCAACATGATCAACTAAACCTTTATCAGCCAAAATCCTCACAATTTCCTCGCGACTTTTCATAGCATTTTTACCAGCAAAATACCCGGTTGCTTTGGTAAAGTTACCATCTTCATCAATAATTTGTACTATTGGTAAATTATATTTTTGCGCCAAAGCGTAATCTTCAAAACTGTGTGCTGGCGTAATCGTCATCGCTCCCGTGCCAAACTCAGGATCAGATGCCAAATCGGCAATCACATTACATTTTATTTTTCCACCAATCCACTCCATATCAAATTCTTTACCAATCAAATTCTTGTACCGAACATCATCAGGATGAACAATAATCGTTTTATCCAAAAATTTAGTCTCTGGGCGGGCAGTACCAATTATTACCGGACCAAATTTAAAATAATAAAACTTAGTTAGTTGTTCTTTGTACTCCACTTCATCATCAGCCAGAGTTGAATGACAATGGGGACACCAATTTACAATTCTTAACCCTCTATAAATCAACCCATCATCATACATTTTTTTAAACATTGTTCGCACAGACAAATTTCTGGCTTCATCCCAAGTATAAGCTTCTCTACTCCAATCCAAACTTGAACCCATTTTACGAACTTGATTCCGAATATTATCTTGAGAATTTTTTATGTACTCTTTAACACGTTCAATATATTTTTCCCGTCCTAAATCATTTTTGGTCTGACCTTCCTTAGCCAATTGTTTTTCTACCACCGCATTGGTAGCTATTGCCGCATGGTCAGTCCCCGGCAACCACAAAGTCTTATCACCTTTCATGCGATGATAACGAATCATTAGATCTTCAATTGCCAACATCATAGCATGACCAATATGAAGAGAGCCTGTAGCGTTGGGTGGCGGTAAAACTACAGAAAAATGTTCCGCATTTTCATCACAAATACCTTTCTCAAGACAAACATCAGGATTAAAAAATCCGCTTTCTTCCCAGCGTTTGTAGATATCATCTTCGTATTTTAATGGCTCGTAAATCTTGAATAGTTCTTTCATAAGTACATATATTTTACAATAATAAACAAAAAAAGGCAAGAATTAGCTATTTTTAGCCAAATTCTTATCCACATCAAGTATAATTTAGCTAAATTGACAATAATGTGAATAACTGGTAGAATAATCTATTCTGTTCCTGAACCCCACCCTGGGTATTTTATTGGTATTTAGAGTGGGTTTCAGATGTTCTTGAATGATCATTATGGCTTTAAATGAAACTGAACAAATTAACAAACTTTTGGAAGGTAAAAAAGATATTTTGATTACCTTTCACAAAGAGGGCAAAGGCGATGCTATCGCCTCCAGTATCGCCTTGGCTTTGTATTTGGAAAAACTCGGCAAGCGAGTTGATATTGTTTGTGATAGTTTTGATTTACCACAAAACTTGAAATTCTTGAAAAAAGTTGAAACTATCAAGACTACTTTTTCACATCTGCAAAAATTTATTATTACCGTAGATGTTGATAAAACTGGTTTAAATGAATTAAGTTATGATCTTAAAGATGACAAACTACGTCTCTTTATCACCCCCAAACAAGGTTTCCTAAGCCGGGATAATATTCGCACAGCTCAGTCTGATTTTAAATATGATTTAATTTTTGTTTTAGACACCCAAGAACTTGAAGGACTCGGTGGCTTGTATGACAACAACACTGAACTTTTTTTCAACAAACCGATTATTAACATTGACTATCATTCTACTAATGAATATTTTGGCCAAGTTAATCTAGTGGAAAACACAGCAACATCTACCGGTGAAGTGCTATATAATCTGCTCAATGATATAGGACAGGAACATATTTCCGATACTGTGGCCACTAGCTTGCTTACGGCTATCATTGCCAACACCAAAAGTTTTAAAACCCAAAATATTAAACCCCATACTCTGTATTTAGCTAGTAAGTTAATGATTTTAGGGGCTGACCGTGACCATATTGTACAAAATCTCTATCGCACTCGCAGCCTGTCTACCCTCAAACTCTGGGGCCAAATGCTCTCTCATATCCAACAAGACAATTCTATTGGTTTAGTTTGGACAACCATTACTCGTGATGATTTTGTCCGCTCTGGTGCCCAGGCTCAAGAACTCTATGATATTGTTGATGAATTAATCCACAATTCACCCGAAGCCAAACTAATTTTGCTTTTTCATGAACAAAGTTCGATTGATGAACATACTAGCCGCATTCGTGTCATTTTAGACACTGACAAAGGTTATGACGCTGTTGCACTGCTTAAACCATTTGGCCTAGTAATTGGCGGTAAAAAACAGGCCACTACCATCGTAGCCAATAAAAGTCTAAAAGAAGTAGAAGAAGAAATTGTAAAACATATTAAAAAAACTGTGCAATAAAGCACAGTTTTAAATTTGACATTAATTAGTCATTTCAAATTAATGCCCTTCCAGTCATTTCCTCAGGCTGTTTCACTCCCATTAATTTCAACATGGTCGGAGCGACATCGGCTAACATGCCCACTGGATGCATCAAACTCAAATCCCCTTCTGGTGGATCGCCGGACGGTCCAGCTTGGCCATGATAGGTATTGCTGATAATCAAAAAGGGGACAGGGTTAGTACTGTGCTCTTTATCCATTTCCCCGCTTTGCAAATTCTTGACTTCTTCGGCATTGCCATGGTCGGCTGTAATCAATAAAACACCATCACGAGCTAAAACATATTCAGTAATCTTGCCTAAATCCTTGTCTATTTCTTGACAAGCTTCTATAGTGGCTTTCAAATTGCCCGAATGGCCAACCATATCGGCATTGGCAAAATTTACAATAATAGCATCATACTTGTCTGATTCAATGGCTTTAATAACTTCTTTTGTAATTTCTGGAGCTGACATATCTGGGGTATCTTTGTAATTAGCTACTCTTTTTGAAGGCACCAGCTTCCTGTCTTCACCAGGAAAAGGATCTTCAATTGTGCCATTTAAAAAGAAAGTAATGTGAGCATATTTCTGCGTTTCCGCAATATGAAATTGTTTTAAACCTGCTTGGCTAATCGCTTCGGCCAGACAATTATGCACCACTTGTGGTGCAAAAGCTACTGACACAGGTAATTCTTTTTCATATTCAGTCATAGTCACAAAACTTAAATTTTTAAAATACTGGCGTTTAAATTTAGAAAAACCTGGTAAAACAAAAGCTTTGGTTAATTGTCGAGCTCGATCTGAACGAAAATTCCAAAAGATTACCCCGTCGCCTGATTTAACAGTGGCCGTTGGCTTGCCTTCTTTACCAATGACTACAGGTATAAATTCCTCATCATAAACTTTTTTTTCATAGGCGGCTGTAATCGCTTTAACGGGATCAGAAAAATATTCTCCAGCCAGGCCTTCAGCCATAGCGCGGTAAGCTTTTTCCGTCCGATCCCAACTATTATCCCGATCCATGGCATAGTAACGGCCAGAAATGGAAGCAATCTCACCTCGCTTGTATTTCTTAATATTTTTTTGCAAATTTTTAATAGCCTCTACACCAATATCATACTTCGTATCCCGGCCGTCAAGAATGGCATGAATATATACTTCTTTTATTTTTTGCTGCTTAACTAATTCCAATAAAGCATAGATGTGTTCCTGAGAAGCATGAACATTCCCAGGACCCAACAAACCAATTAAATGCAAAGCTGACTTATTTTTCTTAACTTGTTGGCAAACTTGCACCAAGGCTTTATTATCAAAAAAACTCTTATCCGCTATCATTTTATTAATCCGCGGCAAACTTTGGTAATATACCCGGCCAGCGCCAATATTCAAATGCCCAACTTCAGAATTGCCCATTTCGCCAAACATTAAACCAACCTCATTGCCTGAGGCAGACAAAGTCATGGCTGGATACTCTCGTAAAAACTTATCCAAATTAGGTGTATTCGCTTGAGTGATGGCATTACCTTCACTATCTGGAGCCACCCCCCAACCATCAAGTATTGCCAAAACGACTGGTTTAGAAACTTTAGCCATAGATTAAAACAAAGCTTTACCTGTCATTTCTTTGGGTTTTTTAACAGACATCATTTTAAGTAAAGTCGGCGCCACATCAGCCAAAATGCCATTTTTAAATTTCAAACCTTTAAAATTAGACCTGATTAAAATACAAGGCACCGGATTTAAACTGTGGCGCGTCATCATTTCCCCGGTTTTTAGATCATACATTTCCTCAGCATTGCCATGGTCCGCAGTAATTAAAAGTTGGCCATGCTTTTGCAAGACTGCTTCAACAATCCTTTTCACACATTTATCAACTATCCTGATGGCTTTTTTAGCAGCAACAATATTGCCGGTATGACCAATCATGTCGGCATTAGCAAAATTGACACAAATAAAATCCGCATTATTTTTGCTGATATAACGCACTACTTCATCAGTAATTTCTGGCGCTGACATTTCTGGCTCTTTGTCATAATGATCAATCTTTGGCGAAGGAATCTTCACGCGTATTTCGCCATTAACTGGATCAGCATAACCACCGTTAATAAAATATGTGACATGGGCATATTTTTCCGACTCGGCAATATATAATTGCTTTTTATTTTTTAAAACCATAGGCAAAGTACCCTGCAAATCAACAGAAGGGAAAGCGGTCATAACATTATCTAAATCCGGCCCAAAATCTGACATGGCTACAAAGCGGGTGTTTTGCGGGAATTTAGCGCGGGAAAAAGACCCGGGGTTTTTCTTTTGAAAATCTTTCTGTACAAAGACCTTGGTAATCTGACGAGCGCGGTCAGAACGAGCATTGGTAAAAAAAATGGCATCATTGTCTTTAACCAAGCCCACTGGCTTCTTTTTTTCTACAATAACTGTGGGACAAATAAATTCATCAATTTCTTCCCGGTTATATGACTGGGTAAGGGCTTCTTCAGCACTCTCTGCTATACAACCCTTGCCTAAAACCATGGCTTCATAGGCTTCTTGAGTGCGCGACCAAATCCTGTTGCGATCCATGGCATAGAAACGCCCCATGATAGTAGCAATCTTCTCCTGATTTTTCATCTTAATGCGCAATTCCTGCAAAAAATCCGGCGCGCTATGGGGTGAAGAATCGCGGCCATCAGTAATCAGATGTAAAAAAACTTTATGTATGCCTTCTTCACGAAAAAATTTAAGCAGTGCATAGAGGTGTTCGGGATAGGCATGAACGCAAGTTTCCTTGTTGGTTAACAATGCCAAAATATGAGCGTCAGTCTTATATTTTTTTAAATGATAAACAGCTTGCTTGAAAGCCTCATTTTTGAAAAACGTGCCGTCGGCAATGGCGTCAGAAATCTGCACCAAATCCTGCTTAACAATACGGCCGGCGCCAATATTCATGTGGCCAGCTTCCGAATTGCCCTGTTGGTGAGGAAAAAAGCCCACATGCTTTCCCCATGTTTTTAAAGTAGAGTGAGGATATTTGTCTAAGCAGCTAAAAATATATGGGGCGGTTTGAGGGGTAATGGCATTACCTGGATTTTTTGGATTAGCCAAGCCAAAACCGTCTAAAATAACAAGAACAGTGGGACCCAACTGTTTTATGTTTAACTGTTTTTTAACCATAGTAAAGGTATTATATCGCATTTGAGGATAATTTTCAATCAAAAGACAAGCCCGTGCTCGTCTTAATTATAATTAAATTAAATCACCTCTGCTTCTATTTTCATCAACCGATTATACTTCTCTGTTCTCTCGCTTCTTGACAATGAGCCGGTCTTAATAAATTCAGCATTGACTGCCACCGCTAAATCAGCAATAAAGGTATCAGCAGTTTCACCAGAACGATGGGAAACAGACACTTGATAATTATTATTTTTAGCTAGATAAACCGCGGCAATAGTTTCAGTCAAAGTCCCTATTTGATTTAATTTAATCAAAACTGTATTAGCCACCTGATTATCTATCCCCTGTTGAATTCGCTTGGTATTAGTCACAAACAAATCATCACCAACTATTCTAACTTTCTTGCCTAATTTCTTAGTTAATAATTTCCAATTATCCCAATCATCTTCAGCCAAAGGATCTTCAATAGATATTAGTGGATACTTTTTTATCCATTCAGCCAAAGTCCGAATCATCTTATCAGCTGTGCAAGCTTGTTTTTTACTGGCAAAGTAATAACGACCGCCGCGGTAAAATTCCGAAGCCGCTACATCCAGGGCCAAATACACATTTTTACCAGGTGTAAAACCGGCCGCTTTTATAGCCTGCATAATTAATTGCAAAGCCCGTTCATTATTCAAAAGATCAGGAGCAAAACCACCTTCATCGCCTACGGCTGTGCTATAGCCTTTCTGACTTAAAATCACTGCCAGAGAATGAAAAATTTGCGAACCCATGCGTACCCGTTCAGAAAACTGCTTGTGCAAAGGCACAATCATAAATTCCTGGATTGATAAATTGTTGTCTGCATGACGTCCACCATTTAAGATATTCATGGTCGCTACTGGCAAACGCCAACCTTTTTCTTTTAAAGAAAAATTTTGGCGCAAGTACTTGTACAAGGGCAATCCCATGGCCTTGGCTCCAGCCCTGGCACAGGCCAAAGAAACGGCCAAAATGGCATTGCCACCTAAACGCCGTTTATTCTCCGTACCATCTAAAGCAATCATGATTTTATCCAGTTTCTTCTGGTTTAAAACATCCTTGCCTTGTAAAGCTTTATTAATAACAAAATTAACATTTTTTACTGCTTTCAA
>Ga0066637_10003733_pt1 | contig 10221 bp, 12 predicted proteins | sample CryGeyCG2014_020_FD_62737 | JGI IMG/M metagenome (GOLD analysis project Ga0066637, IMG submission 62737) | Groundwater microbial communities from aquifer - Crystal Geyser CG08_land_8/20/14_0.20 | ecosystem: Environmental > Aquatic > Deep subsurface > Groundwater | place: USA: Utah: Grand County...
TAATTTGGTAGAATCGTAGATGGGCAGTCACCTCCTTAATAGAGTACTGCCCATTTTACTTGCTGATTCAAGCTAATTTCAACTTTTGGCAGGAGTTTTGTAATGAGTTCCGGGGGTGAAAATCTGCCCAACACCCCGGGGGTGAGTTTTCTTTTTACAACAGCAAAGACCCGGGTTGGATCTAAACTGAAGGCCCCGCCAGAGGCGGGCAGGCAAGCACAAGAGAGGGGTGGGCCAGCGCCTACCCTTCCGATCTCCTTTTGTGCCGAAGGGGGGAGTTGAACCCCCATGTCCCGAGGGACACACGGTCCTAAACCGTGCGCGTCTGCCAATTCCGCCACTTCGGCTAAACCCCAAACAATCTTTTGCTTCGCAAAAGGTCTGCCCCCGCCCGGTCTTGCTGTTCGCCTTCCGGTTCTACTCGAACACGGCTCACAGAGCGACTATCGGCGGGCTTGAATTCCAACCCCTCGGCTAAACCCCAAACAATTTTCTTTACCTTCGGCAAAGCCAATTCTCCTCCCCATCTTAGCACTCGCCTTCGGGTACTATTCCCTCCTTCGCTCTTTGAGCTTCAGAAGGGCACAGCGTTCACGGCTCGTGCTGAAATGTCAAGAGGACTATCGCCGCCTCGGCCACACTCCCTGTTTGTTTATCTACCCATTAGCCATTGGCCATTTTTAAAGATCTTCTTCTCCACCTTCAGCAAAGACCAATTGAACCAGTCTCAAAAATAGTTATTCCCGTCATTCTGAATTTACATTGTCATCCTGAACTTGCCTGCCCCGTCGGATGACTGGGGTGTTCAGAATCTACCTTGTCATTCTGAACTTGATTCAGAATCTGGACAGATTCCGGGTCAAGCCCGGAATGACAGAAAGAACCCCGGGTCACAACAGTCATCCGACGTTGCGCGGCGACAGCCATGCGGCATCGCATTGAGCCCGGAATGACAGCGAGACAGAGTTTTGGAACAAGTTCAATAAAATCACCCTGTCTTATTTTACCAAAAAAGCCGGCGGAAAGAACAATCCGGTCAGATTTTGTTCATGATCGAAGCCACCAGCGAACCCCATTTTGGGTTTGGCGGAGCATAAACCGGGCCGATTTTAAACGGGTCATCCAAGCCTCGGCCATAATAGTTCTGGCTTATCTTTCTGGAAACATGGTCAATCGAATCTTCCCAGCTCTCAAAACCAATATAGCCTCCGCCCCAGCCATAGGCGTTATAGGTTTCAGGAACCATCCTTTTTCCAAAAAAAGACTCCAACCCGGCAATCGCCGGAACCAAACGCCAGTCTATCCACCAGGCGTCAGCGGAGTCTATAAATTGGTCGGAAAACTCTGCTAAAGGAGAGTCATACCCCTTTAAAAAAAGGTAAAGGGACAAGTAGCGCCAGTCTGCTTCTTCTTCCAGGTTCGGCCTGGAAGTTAAATCAGCCGAATCTTGCAGGCAGGCTAAATCTGCCGCCAAAATTTTGCCGGCGCTGAAACCAAAAAGAAACAGGCTCAAAACCAATGCCAAAATAAACTTTTTGATCATAGAGATCACAAAAAAGGAAATCTCTAACCTAGAAACAGAACTTCAAAAAAAAATCCCAGAGTCAACTTTATTAAAGGTAACCCCGGGATCTGAGTCTGATAATACAACAATCTTATAGTAAAGTCAATGGGGACTACTCAACCGGTTTTTGAAGCAAGACAAAAATACTTGGCCCAAAGTCAATTCTGCCTAAAGGCCCCTGAAGTTTTTTTTCCATAAAAAGTAATACCCAATCGGGGAGGAGGTGCTTTAATATTCCGGAGCGGAAATCAGAAACCGAAAGTTTTTCCACTAAAATAAATCCGGACTTCTTGATTAGATTCCGAATCCAACCAGGGTGGTAGTTGACAAAAGGGATTGTTCTTCGTTTTAAATTTTTCCTGGACCGGATATCGGTCGGTTCCAAAACGAGCGGTTTTTCCCTCCTGAAAAAACCTAAAGATCTCGCCTTAAAATGCGCTTTATTTGCATACTCTAAGATAAAATAACCCCCGGGTTTTAAAACCCGGAAAACCTCAGTCAAGGTCTTTTTCGGCCGGCGAATATGGTGGAAAACGCGAATCATCAAGACCAGATCAAGCTTCCTGTTTTTAAAAGGTATTTTCTCTCCGTTGCCGATTAGAAATTTCAAGTTTTTTCTCCCGGAGAGGTTCCTCTTGGCACGGTTAAGAAGTTTCCTGGAAGGATCCAACAAAAAGCAGGCTTTAAACTCCCCGGCATAAACTTCCGCCAAACGACCGAAGCCGGCGCCAAGGTCAAGCAAGCTGTCTCTAAATCGGCCCGGAATTCTGGCGATTAATCTGCTTAGGGCAATTTTTTCAGCTAAATCTTCGTATTTTCTACCTTGCCAAAAATTTGAGTAGTCAAAAGAAGTATCGTCATAATAGCTAGACATTCTTAATCAGCCTCCTTCACTCCAACTCGGCCATAAATTGCCTCACACCCACCGCCCAAGAACCGTTAGAAAGGGGACAATATTTCGACATAATTTCTTCCGGAGTTTCTAAACCCTTATCCAAATATTCCTCTCTCAAGTACCTGGCTATCCAAAGAATCGCTTCAGGGTAAGAATCGAAACACATTGTTCCCCGGGAATGGATCCCTACCCCCCAGCAATTAAAACAATTCGGCGGAGATTTCTTGCATAAATTTGATTCCTGTTGGGCAATAGCAGTGATTAGGCGGTAGTCCAGACCATACTGCTGTGAAGAGTCAAAAATCAGTTCAGAAAACTCCGCCAGAGGAGAACCATAAGCGGCCAAATACCTCTCTATCAAAATTGGCCGGGCGTCGGCGCCAACTAAGTTAGCTGACAACTTGCCCTCTTTCCGGTCTCCGTAAGAAAGAATTTTCTCGCCAAGCAGGTTCTCAAACTTAAAGGACGATTGCGCTGAGGCCGAAAAAGACCCTGGGCCGGAGCGGGGCAAGGCGTTAATTTTATCAAGCAAAACCAGCTCCGAGATAATCAATACCGGGGCAAAACCAAAAAAAAGGGCTAAGAAAAATATTTTTTCCTTCATAGCAAATCTGGAGTTAAAAATATCCTGTCATAACTCAAAAGCGTTGTCAAGGAAATAACCTCAAAACTTGCCCAGTCAAAGTCCACCAATCCCTCTTTTCCCTAACCAAAACGGCAAGATACACCTGATAAGCATCAAAAACTCGTTAAAGACCGCTGTAAAAATTGACTTTCAGGTTTTAGCCAATTAAAATAATCCCAATGGATTTAAAAACAGAGCCCCGCGGAGCAACCTCCGCGACACCTTCAACAGCCTTGTCGGGGCAAACCTCCGGTACCGGGAAAACAGCTTATCCACAAACCGACACCGGTGATTTTCCTGGTACTGGGATAACTTTAAACCGGCAGCAAGACCGTTCTTTTGAAATAAACGCGGTCATCCCGGCTGAAAAGGTAAACCGGCTCGAAAAAGAAGTTTTAAAAAAAGAAGCCGCCAACCTTTCTCTGGACGGCTTCAGAAAAGGAAAAGTCCCTCTGGAAATAGCAGAGAAAAAAATTGATCCCCAAAAGATCTACCAAGGCCTAATTCAAAAAGCAGCCTCTGAAGCTTATCTGGAGGCGGTCAAGGAATACCAGCTTAATCCGGTCATCCCTCCAAAAGTAGTGGTCGTTTCCGCGGACAAAAGCAAAGATTGGAAAATAAAAATCACTTCCTGCGAGATGCCCGAAATCGACCTAGCCGGACTGGAAGAAGAAATCAAAAAAACGCTGGCTGAATCCAAGATTTGGACACCGGAAAAGGGGGCGCAGAAAACAGAAAAAAAAGAGGCTGAAGAAAAAGAGGAAAGAATCCAAAAAGTTATTAGTCTAATTATCAAAACCGTTAAAATCAAACTCCCGGAAATATTGATAGAACACGAGTTAAACAGAAAGCTGACAGATTTAGTTGACCAAACTCAAAAAGCAGGTTTGACCATAGACCAGTATCTAACTTCGAAAAACATCACCATAGAAGAGCTTCGCCAGCAATACCGCCTCCAGGTAGAAGCCGGCTGGAAAATCGATCTCAGTCTGGAGGAGGTAGCCGATAAAAATAAAATTGTTGTTTCTAAAGAAGAAACCGAGAAATATCAAAAGGCCAAAATCAACCCATACCTGGCGGCGAGAATAATCAGAAGGGACAAGGCCCTTGAATATCTCGTAAGCCTGTAGTATAATAGCCCAGTTTTATGAATAGCTTTTGGAGTTCAACCGGTTCCTCTTTGAAAAGTTCTGCCAAAAAGGGGCAGGATTATGCTCAGGCGGCAAAGCAAGCCGGGGAAGTGTTAGCGCCCCCGGGTTCCGTTCAACCGGAGTCAAAAGAAGAGGTCAAAGAACTGCAAAAAAGATTCAGGAAAGAAGTTTTTTTCCTCCAAAAAGTCCAGCAGCAGGAACTGGAAATATACAGCCGCCAAAGAAGGGAAACGGAAGAAGAAATCAGGATTCTGCAAGAAGAAGTGCTTGCCTTAGGAAAAACAGCCAAAAACTTAGACCGCCAGCTTGACTTGGCCTCAGAACAGTTAATCACCGAACCGAGTGTTTACCAAGTTTCCTTTATAAAAAAGCTAAAAATACTAATACTTCAATTTTTGGAAGACGTGGATAATGCTTCCGCCTGGTTGGAGGAATTCAACCAAAAAGGCAGGAAAAAGGGTTCTTTTTGGGGCACCTTCTCCAGTAAAAAGGGTGGCGCCCAATTCCTTTTCTCCGACGAAAGTTACGCCGCCAGATCTGTTGGCTGAGCTTCGGTTGCTACCAGAGTACGGATATGCTAAACTTTAATCTAGGTTGCAAACCGAAAGATAGATTAAATACATGAGGAGGCTTTTTTACAGAACAAATTGGCAAATTAAGGCAGATAAAGTCAGGTTGATCGGCGAAGACGGTAAGCAAATAGGAACCTTATCCCTTATTGAAGCCAGGGAGTTGGCCAGGAAAAAAGGCCTCGACTTGGTCGAAATCGCCCAAAGAGCCAATCCTCCTGTAGTTAAAATTGTCAACTACGCCAAGTTTAAGTATCAATTAGCCAAAAAGGAAAAAGAAAACCGGAAGGGGGGCCGGAAGGGCGAGCGCCTCAAAGAAATCAGATTAACCCCTTTCATCGGCAAGGCTGATCTGGAAACAAGGATCAATCGGGCCAAGAAGTTTTTCAAAAGAGGAGACCGGTTAAAAGTTGTGGTAAAATTCCTGGGACGCCAAATTACTCAAAAAGATTTCGGTTTCCAATTACTTAATCAATTAAAAGAAAGTTTAAAAGAATTCTACAGCGCGGAAAAAGAGCCGAAATTTTCCGGTCGGCAACTAATCATGTTTTTAACACCGGTCAAAAGCAAAAGCAAAAAAAATGAACCAGAAAAAGAAACAAAAAACCCGCAAGTCAGTCGTCAACCGGTTTGAAATTACTAAAACCGGCAAAGTCCTCTGTCGATCCTCTTTCAACCGGCACTTAAAAAGGAAAAAAAGCAAAAAACAGATTCGCCGATTGAAGGGTAAAAGGATCGTTTCCGGATCACTGGCCAGAAAAGTTAAAAAAATGTTAGGACATCGTTAAAAAAATGAGAGTCAAAACAGGCCGTGTACGAAGGCAAAAACACAAAAAAGCGCTCAGCCTTGCCAAAGGCTATCGGATGACTAAAAACCGGCTTTACAAGGTCGCTCACGAGGCCTTGCTTCATGCCGGCCAATACGCTTTTATCGGCAGAAAAATCCGCAAAAGAGCTTTCAAAAAACTTTGGATCCAAAGAATCAATGCCGCCGCCAGAGAATGCGGCTTGACCTATTCAACCTTAATACCACTGCTTAAGAAGGCCAAAATCGACCTAAACAGAAAAATTCTAGCCCATTTCGCCGCCAAAGAACCGGAAGTTTTTCAAACCATTATTGACAAGGCCAAAAAGCAAAGCTAAAATCAACTCAAACAAATAAATGAAGCAAATTGCCGCCTCTAACCAATTCTTTTTTAATTAAGGTTGGAGGAGGCGTATTTTAGGCTTAAGATACCCTCCGTTCGGAGGGTTTTTTTAATCAAAGATTCGAAAATGAGCGTCCCGGTTGGTAAAAAACAGTTATTTTACCATTAAAATGTCAAGTCTTAACACGTTTTTCCGGCAATACCAAAAAAAAATTATCTCTGTTAAAACCAGTGAGGAGCTGGAGAAACTCAGGGTAGAAATCTTAGGAAGAAAAGGGAAAATAAGCCAGTTCTTTTCCGAAATAGGATCGAAATCCCGACAGGAAAAACAATCTTTCGGAAGAGAATTGAATCGGGTTAAGAAAAAACTTGAAAACCTAATCAAAACCCAGCCGATCAAAACGGTAGTTAAGAGAAAAGAGGGAAAAAAACTTAAAAAAGAGGCAATCAGGCTAAAAAAAATCGGTCACTTGCACCCAATCACTATCACTGAAAACGAAATCAATTCCTTGTTTAGATCAATTGGTTTTTCCATCTACGACGGTCCGGAAATAGAAACCGACCAGTACTGTTTCGAAAGGTTAAACGTTCCCAAAAATCATCCCGCCCGAGACCTTCAGGACACCATCTATATCGAAGAGCCGGAGATACTCCTTAGAACTCAAACCTCTTCGGTAGAAGCTCGTTTGCTGGAAAAGGAAAAACCGCCTTTTAAAGCCGCCTTCCCGGGACCAGTCTACCGGAACGAAAAAGTCACCAAAAGCAACCACTTTCTCTTTCACCAGTATCAAGGAGTGGCAGTTGACCGGGAAATCTCCTTAAAAGATTTAATCGGTGTTTTTAACAAACTTTTCAATCACCTTTACGGAACCCGAGTAAAAGCCAGATACCGCTGCAAATACTATCCTGAAGTCGAGCCGGGGCTAGGTCTTGACCTCCAATGTTTTCAGTGTCATGGAAAAGGCTGTCAACTCTGCAAGGGCGCCGGCTGGCTGGAAATGGGCGGAGCCGGAATTATCCACCCGCTGGTAATGAAAAAAGCCGGTATTAACCCCAAAAGGTGGCGAGGCTTCGCCTTCGGCCTCGGGCTGGACCGCTGGGTAATGGCCAAATACAAAATCAATGACATTAGAACCTTATTAGGAGGTAATTTAGCCTATAAACCAAACCAGTTATGAAAATAGTCTATTCCGAGCTTAAAAAACTTCTACCCGGCTTAAAAAAGACCCCAAGACCGGTCGCTGACGATTTGACCTTGCTCGGTCATTTTGCCGATAGCATTGAAAAAGCAGGTTCAGAAACAGTAATCAGCTTGGAAGTTCGCCAAAACAGGGGCGACTGCTTTAGCTACTATGGCATTGCCAAGGATCTTTCTGTTTTTTACCGGATTCCGTTAGCGATTACCAAAATCAACCTGCCCAAAAGCAGTCAAAATTACTGCCTGCCGATAAAAGTAACTGCCAAAAAGGAAACCATAAGAATTATCGCCCTGAGGCTTTCCGGAATTAAAAACACCCCCTCTCCCGACTGGCTTAAAAAATTTCTCTCCTTGCATGAAATCAACAGCATTAACCTTTTAGTAGACCTAACCAACTACATCACCCTTTTATACGGGATTCCCTGCCACGCTTTTGACACCGCCAAATCAGGCCAAAAACTGGTTTGGCAGACCAATCAAAGCAACTATAAAAAGTTTGTTACCTTAGACGGAACTGAAGTTGAGCTGGGAAAAGAAACTTTTTTAATCACTGACCAAGCCGGCCCGGCCAGCCTGGTAATTTTAGGAGGAAAAAGGGCCGCCATTGATCTAAGCACCACCGAGACAATAATCGAAATGGCCATCTACGATCGGACTAAGGTCCGCCTGGATGCCAAATCCTTAAATATCGTCACCGAGGCGGGTATCCGTTTAGAAAAAGAGCTTGACCCGGATTTAATTCCCCAAGCCCACCGCCATTTGATTCAATTGGTTTTAAAAAACTGCGGCGGGGGAATCACCAGCAGTCTTTATGATTATTATCCCAAAAAAGAGGTTCCTCCCAAAATCGGTCTCGACCTTAAGCATCCATCCGACTACGCCGGCATTGAAATCTCAAACAAAGAAATAATCAGTACCCTCAAGAGTCTAGACTGCCAAATAGAGGCAAAAACAGACAATCAGTTAAGGGTTGTTCCGCCCAGCTTAAGAAAAGACCTTAAACTCAAGGAAGATCTGATCGAAGAAATCATCCGTTTTAAAGGCTACGACAAGATTCCTGTCGATCAGCCGATCGCCAAGAAAAAATTAACTGATATTACTCCTCCAATCCTGCCCCTGATCGAAAAAGTCAAAGCTGAACTGGTTAAACTAGGCTATGATGAAGTCCGCTCCTGGCCGCTAATTCAAGAAAAATATCTTTACCGACCGGAAAACTTGGCCGCTGATCCTATTCTGGTTCAAAACAGCGTTAACGACCGGTTTCCGGTTTTAAGAATGTCAATTGTTTCTTCATTGGCCTTTCAGAAAAAACAGTACCAAAGTTACAAGTTATCCGACCAGCAGTTTTTCGAAATCGGCAAGGTTTTTTACCGCAAAAAAAATTCTTATTCTGAACATTATTCTCTGGGCATTTACCACCACCAACCCAAAAAACTATTAGAGGACGCTAAAAAAATATTGAGCCGTTTAGGGCCAAAGGATCAGGAAGTTAAAATAATCCGCTTTAAAGGGATCAGCTTTATAGAGATAAACTTAGAACAAACACTGAATCGGGTCAAAAAAACTTCCCGCCAGGAAACTAAAAAAACAAAAAACACTTCTCGCGCCTATGAGTTGACCGGCCAGATCATCACCTTAGACGCCAATATCTTTTTAAAAGATAAACAAGACCCGGAAAAATTAATTAAGAAATACTCGAAGAAAATAGGGGAGAAACACCTCTGGCAACTAATCATTTCCGATATTTACTACGATCCGAAAAAAAGAGAGTATAAATATACTTTCAGAGCCCGTTATTTTAACGTTGACGACAAAACTGCCAAAAAACTTCATTTGAAAAAATTCGGCCTAACCAAGTGAGTCCCCCGCGGGCTCTGGTCCTTCCGGCCTTATCCCTCAAAGTCCGAAGGATGAAGTGGAAAGCGATTCATCGCAGACTGCCGATCAAGCGGACACTTGCTTTTCATTAGCCTCATTGGTCTTATTCGCCTTATTGGCCTTATTTGACCGCTTTAGAACCGCTTTTTCTGCCTCACATAGGGAGCGGCTATAAAGTCGGGGTGGGCGTCGGAGTCGGTGTTGAAGTCAGGGTGACAGTCGGAGTCAACGTCGGTGTCGCGGCAGCGGTAGGCGTTGGCGTGTTAGTTGGCGTCGGTATCGGAGTCTGAGTTGGGGTAGGGGATGGCTGCCAATCCCAGGGTAAATTAACCCCGATTTCCGCCTCTCTTTCACCGGTCTCGCCGCTGGTATCCTGAGCCACCGCCTTAATGGTATAGGTGCCGTCAGCCAAATGAATATCAAATTGGTAAGGCCGTTCCGAAAACTTTTTCTTTATTTCTCCGTCAACATAAACTCTTACCTCTTTAATTGCCCTTATCGCCGTCACCTTAACCTTAACCGGGAAATTATTGCCTAAAGTAACCCGGTTAACCGGAGATTCGATGGCAATTTCAATTGCTCCGCCTTCCTGGCAATACTCGCTCGGGGGGTGATAACGGGAATCGTCAACCGACCCGGTCCAAGCCAAAATACCCTCTTGCCAGCGGTTTTTTCCGTCAGTCGAAACCGGGTCCTCTTCTTTGAAAACAAAAAATTCTTTTTGCTCATAATCACCCCGGGCAATTTGTGGCGGAGTAGCTAATTTACCCGACTGGTGACAAAGTTTTAAATTTTGGTGAATTGGATCGGCAAGATTAGGCTCGGTTCCTTTGACAAAATATTCTGTTTTGGCAGGAAAACCGTCATGGGCCCGGTAACCGGAAACAACGTCCGCTTCGGCAGAAACAATCTCGGACGGAACGGTAAAATCGCTATAGCCAAACCGGTCAATCGCTTTGACCATAATTTTACGCCAGATCGGCGTCGCCCCGGAAATTCCCGAAGCAACCGATTTCATCGGGGTATTGTCATTATTGCCCACCCAAACCAAAGTCAAAATATCAGGGGTCCAACCCACCGCCCAATTGTCTCTTTTATCGTTACTGGTCCCGGTCTTAACCGCCACCTTTTTTCCGGAAATCAACAACCCGCTGTTTGAGCCAAAAGTAATCTCTCTCGCCTTATTATCAGAC
>Ga0066637_10003743_pt1 | contig 10200 bp, 17 predicted proteins | sample CryGeyCG2014_020_FD_62737 | JGI IMG/M metagenome (GOLD analysis project Ga0066637, IMG submission 62737) | Groundwater microbial communities from aquifer - Crystal Geyser CG08_land_8/20/14_0.20 | ecosystem: Environmental > Aquatic > Deep subsurface > Groundwater | place: USA: Utah: Grand County...
AAAAGCTGGCCCTGCCTTTCGGAAAGGTGGCGAACGATAAGTTCCACAAACTCTCGTTCCAGCTTAGTGATACAATACACTAGCCCGTCGATGAACTTCTTGTCCTTAGTGAGCCTTAAGACACCCTTTTCCTCAACCAGGTCATCTACCTTACCACAGAGTGCAGCATAAAAAGCATACTGGAGAGAGGTCTCATCTGGCAGTGCTTCCTGCTTTCCAGCGAAAATCTTGTCCAGATTAGGGAGCTTGTGTCGCAACTTAAGAAAGCTCACAAACTGATGGCTGGCCGCATCTCCAACGGTGCCTTGAAGCAGTGGGATAAGCAGGTCTTCGTTCTTCACCGTCTTGATAATACGGCTGGTATACTCCCAAGTGCGAGGAGTGGGGAAAGCTCTTTTCGTCTTATCTTTATCCTGGGGATTGAGCATTCCAGGCTGGGACTCGATAAAAGCTATAACAGTTGGAGACACTCCAGCTTTCATGGCCCAATTAGTCCAAACTTTTTTATCAACCTCAAGCTCAATATGGGCGAATCTATTCAGCAAAGGCCGAGGCATCTGGAAAGTGACGCCACGATCCCCTTCCCTGTTGCCAGCAGCAATCATGTGCCAAGCCTCAGGAAGAGTATATACACCAACCCTACGGTCAAAAACAAGCTCATAGGCGCCAGCTTGAATAGTAGGATGAGCAGAATTGATTTCATCCAAAAGCAAATATCCACGCTCCTCATCCCCCTTTATTCCGTTCTCCTCATCTGCTTTCTGCGGCAATATTGTGGGATCTGCCCAATACGCCTTGCCCTTATAAACATATGGCAGACCTCGAAGGTCAGTAGGGTCAATGGTGGTGAGGCGGACATCCTTGAATCCTATTCCGGCTTCTTGGGCAAGCTGTTTCACGAGTGCAGACTTTCCAATTCCAGGAGGACCCCATAGAAAAACTGGGATAGTGATGTCAAGAGATTTAATCGCAGCTTTGGCTTCCTCAATGTTCATGGTTTTTCTCCTTTTTGATACTACGGATTAAGTAATTGGACGATTCAACAATTAAGACAATTGAGAGAATAAAATACGTTTAGGTCTTGTCGTCCGGCGAGTTCTCTTCTTTTTTAGTTTTGTTAGGTCAATTTCTTCAGCCTTTCTAATTTTTGCAAAAAGTTTTCTCATATGAGTTCGTTTACAGCTGCCAGTTCCGCATAAGACTGCCCCCGTTAGGGGACAATACCAAAAGAATTCTCCCTTTTCTACGTCCGGGTGAATAAACTTGCGACATTCGCTACAGAAGTAGACATTAGAGGTATCCTGGAATTTCTGCAAAACAATTTCAACTTCATTGACAACGATTTTCCGCTCTTCTATGGGTTTGATTTCATTTTCGGTCATGTTTTTACCCTTAAAGTCTCTAGGATAGTTGTGATTAATTGGGCGGCACAAATATCTTGCTCGGTAAGGGCCCTAAGGTCATTTTTATAATTTAGGTGCAGAGTTATTGGGCCATATTCCGTCTGCCATTTTTTGGCCCAAGTCTTATCTCCTTCCAGTTCAAATCCGCTTTCTTCCATGACCTTATAAAGTTTACTTGCCTTTGAAGGGGCAGAGGTTCCAGAGTTAAATGAGGACATGCTTTCAATCATTCCATTGATCGCTCCGTAAAGTTGAATAACCCCACTTGCCTTAGAAGTGTCAATGCAGATTGATTGTTCGTCTAGGTCAAACTTAAGGGAATATGACCCGGCGTTATCCATTACCTTGGACACGGGAAAATCGAAGGCACTACTAAAAGTAATCTGGTGATTGTAGGTCTTAGCTATATTATAAGCGATGGTGCAGCCAGCACGAACATATTCTACTGTAACAAAATCGTCATGCTTAAGAGCATCAGTAATGTACTCAACAATTTTCTCTTTGGTATTCAATTCTTTATTGTCAGCAATGGAAGTATGAACTTCATTAAAAATCGTAGTGGAGATTTCACTGATTACCTTCTTAAGCGTAGTGCTTTTATCGAGAGACCAATTTTTCTCAATCATTCAATCTCCGTAGAAATACTAGCAAAGCCAAGAGTTTTCTTGGACTTCTCCTTGTCGGCCTCCTTATACGGGTCAAAGAGGCGCTCTCTGATTACCTTAACGGCCATTTTATTAAGAGTGTTCATATCTAATTTGGTATTTGCTCTGGCCACTTCTACCGTAGCGGAGATAATAGCGTTTTTAATCTCTCCTCCGGTCATAAGGTATTTCCCAAGAGCCTTAAAGTCAAGTGGATCCTTAGGGGCCTTAGCAGGCAATAAAGCTTTCCAAATCTTAGCCCTCTCCTCTTGGCCGGGAAGTTCAAAATGTATTTTCATCAACAGCCGTCTGTTGACAGCCTGGTCCAGATATGCCGCATAATTAGTAGCAAAAATAGCTACACCATTAAAAGTTTCCATGGACTGCAACAGAGAGTTAACTTTACTTATCTCCCAGGAGTGCTCCGCCCCGTTGCGGGCTCCAAGTAAAGAATCGGCTTCGTCAAAGAAAAGAATACACTTTTCCTGCTCTGCGCGCCTAAAAAGCCTGGCAATGTGCTTTTCAGTTTCGCCGACATATTTATCGGCGATTTGACTATAATCTACAACAAGTAAAGGCACATGAAGTGCTTTGGCTACGTACTTGGCGGCCTGAGTTTTCCCCGTACCAGGAGCGCCGTAAAACAGGAAACACATGCCGTTAGTATCTATCACCTGGTCTAGACCATAATCCTCAAAAATTCTCTTGCGATTAGATATCGCGCTAAGGACACTGTCAAGAACCAGAGCCTCATTCTTATTGAGTATTAGAGGGATCTTGTTTTTAGGCATGTAGATATGTCCAACCGATTGCTGCTGTTGCTGTGATGGACCACTTTGGCTATTTCCCACTCCGATAGGCTGGGCTTGGTGTCCAAAGTCGTCTTCCGCTGGAAGGTCCACGATATCTCTTTCCGAGAGGTATTTCTCCAATATGACTAAATGAGTAATATCCCTATTCCTCGTGCGATTTGCAACAGCCAGAAGAGCCAACCTGGAATAGTCGTCATTGTTTGCTTCACAGTTAATACTCTTAATACGAACATTACCAGCATACGACAGGGCTTCTATGACAGCCTTGGCTACGAGATTTCTTTTCTCTGGGAATGATTCGTAAGCTCCTGGAAACATTAATTCCAAAGAGTCATACACCTTATCATCGGCCCCACTGGTAAAAAACGTGCCAACGATAGCATTCATCGCCACATATTGCCAGCCGCCTATCCCCCTAGGAAGCGCAATGATATATCTCATTCTAACTTTGCCTTTCATGATGCCTCCTAAATTAAAACTTAATTATAAACACATCACTAGAAGAACCATAGGGGGAGACTATGCCTATCTGAACTTCTTTGTCCCCGGCCCTAATCACTTCAGCCGACTCATTTTTAATACCAGAAAGACTCAAGAGGGTTCCCTTAACCAGGGAAAGCTGCGTGCTCTCCATGCTTAACTTGAAACCCTTAAAAGTGTCGGTGGCCGCTTTACTGTTACAAAGCTTAGAAGCCAGGATAATGTTTTTATAGTTTTTAACTATTAAGTCTTCCGCATTAAGTCGGTTCCCGACGGAACCAGAAGATAACTCATTTTTACCCTTGTATGGCTGGCCACCAATCATAAGCTGCGTGTTGCAGCCAAGAAAGTCGGGAATATCAAAATCTAGATGACTTCTTGCGTGTACTCCTGCAAACTCTACAGTTCGTTTTTTTTGCTTAAAAGCAAGTTCTAAATCTAGATAAACCGTATTCCCTTCTTCCTTTCCTTCCTTTTTTCCTTTTTCAAACGTAGGAATGTCATTGGCGAACCGGACGTATAGTGTCCACTCTATAGGCGCTTTTCCAGTGGGCTTCCACCTGCGAGAATAAATGCTCGTTGTTACCTCAGCCACATCGTTTTTGTCTAGATCAAAGACAATCATGGCATACTCAAGTCCTGAAAGAAGAAACGCTGACGCTATTTCTTCTTCTTCTTTCGTGGCTGAATAGTAATTTGACAATCTCCTCCTAGTAGCATGGCAACTAAGCCCGCCGGAGTCGCTGATAGCCTTTAGAGCTTTCGTCCAGTTGTCTGCGGGTTTTTCTATGGCAGCAATACGAGCAAACTCATCATTCCACCTCAACACATTATCATCAATAATGTTCTTCTTTTTTCCGAAATCACCCCCCCGGACAAACATACTAACTTTATTTGTCTTCATGCTGCCTCCACCGTTGGGACAATCCCCTTAATGATTTGTTGGAGTTGCCCAATCGCCTGTAGTATTTCTATTTGCCTATGGATGTTTTCCGCAATCAGATTAACGGCAAGGCTATCTCCTTTAGCCTCGAGTATCCGAGTACAGCATGAGGGAGACGTAAACCGAAGCTGAAAACCAACAATATCGCTTAATTGCACAGTTTCTTCTTTGACAGTCTGCTCGCTTAATGGCCAAGCTGTAATATCAATCCTCTGTTTCATAGTTTTCGGGTGCCCCCTCTCTCTCTCCACTGTAATTCCAACTTGAATGAAGTATTCGTCTAGTTGAATATTTAGTTGCACATTGGCGAGCATGGATTCGATTGTCTTGTTGCTAAGAACACATGCGGAGGAATTGAGCCTCAATCCAATTTTAACAATTGGATTGCCAGCGCCAGGACACTGGCGCATAATTTCTTTTGTAAACTTACTTTCTAGAGCAGTAATATCTTCGATAATCATGCCTTGCCTCCTTTCCAGGGAACATCTCTCATCGTAGGTAATTTAATTTCTAAAAATATAGAAAGTTGCATGAGAGTATTAAGGGCTCGCCCTAAATCATTTTTTGTTGTCAGGTTACAGAGATTGTAGGCGAATTCCCCCCAGTTTCTATCAGTAGGATTGGTAAATTTCCGCTGCGGGCCTGGCAATGAGAAATAGTGAGCTGCGGCTGGCGCCATATTTACAAAGTCATTAGCATCTGGCCAACAACCCCAAGACTTATGGACAAAGGTAAACCAGAAATTGTCACTATTGTTCTTAATGCTCATTGCAATTCTGGTGCAGTGTTTCAGGCTCCAAGTAGCTTTCAACCTACGGTCTAGGGCCAATTTAAAGCCTAGCCAAAGATCATAAACACTTCCATAGTAATCGGTTATGTCCCCTAGGACATCTTTCATTTCGCCAGACTCAAGATTAATATTGGGCGCGGTCCATGCCCGGGAGAGGTCCATGGAGAAAGTATAATCCTTAGTAGTCTCTACACTCTGATTTTTAAGCAATTCGCTGTCCTTCGCTCCCAACTCGCCAGCCAAAGAGAAAACTCGGTAAGTTTCTTCATTGAGAAAAGGTGTGATGTGATATTGCTTGGCATATTCCAATAGCCGCTTAACCGTAACTCTTGGGTTATCAATAGAGAAAGAATTTAAGAAAAATTTCTTAGCGTTAATGTCAAAAACTTTCAGGTTGGGCTCTACTATGTTAATGTTTCCACTTTTTAATAATTTTAACCCGAACTGGCTAGCCGATGTATCAAACCCAAGTAGACAGTCCAACATATCGTTATAGTAGTGATTGCTTATCAACTGAATGGGTCGTTTACCATTCTTAGTCAAGATCGTTGCATTGTTACTGACAAACCCAATAGAGTATCCCATATACAGAAGATAGTCCAACACGACTAAACGAGTTTGCCTGTCTGAGAAGAAGAAATCAATGTTCTTTATCGGCTTACCAAGCCGCCGGGCTAACAACGAGTCACCTGCTATCCAAAGTTTTTCTGCTTTTTGCGCGAAGGCATTGAGAATGGCAAATGCATCTGAGAACTCTTCATCATACCTAAAATTCGCAGGAGAGATGACCTGGCTGTTGAGACACATTGCCATTTCTTCTAGGGCCGTCTGTCTCCGGGCTTTGGCTCTGTCTATATCAAGTAGTGACGACATTAGAAGACTTTCTGTCATTCATTCTCCTCTTTGGATGAAGCCTCAACCTCATCGGCTTTTATAATAGTAGAGCCATATATCGGGGTCAATACTATCTGGAGATTTTTTATATGCTTCCCAGTCCATACTGGTATAAAGCTTAAACTGTTTTAACAGTTGGTCTGAGGAGGCGGCCACACTAACACGTTCAATACTGCCATAGTGCATTGCGACAAAAGCATACACTAACCCTTTCCCTGAGAGGCAATTAGTTTTAACCTGCCATACGTGGAGTATATGTTTTGTTTATAGGAGACACTATTGGCCCCTAAATACTGATTGAGAGCCTTGTCATTAGATCTCATGTTTTTATCTAGCAGGCTACTATAGATAAAACATCCAGCCTCAATGTTTATATTGACATCATAGATGTTAATATTATTCTTAGCAATACCCTTCTTTCTCAGCTCCTTATCCCACACCGGCCAGTTTATTTGCATTAACCCAACACAGCCCTTGTTAGATGTGGCACTGGTTTGAAAGCTACTCTCAGTGGCCATAATGGACATAACCAGAAGAGGATCTAAGTTGTAAACGTTTGAATATTTTTCAGCTATTCGGTAGAGATATTCTATATAATTCTTATTTAACTTATAGTCGATTGCTAATGAACTACTTATATTGTTGAGAGTGGTGGCGGCTGTCGGTTCATTTGTAGGGGATTCTATATAATGTCTAGGCGCTGGAAAGTTTGGCATCGTAAAAACCCATAGAATAGTTGCGGCTCCATACAGTAGAAATAGAATTCTTACTATAGGTCTAGCCACTTTCTCTGGCCAGAGAAATGTTAGCGCTTTCCAGGTGGCCCCCCAGCCTAAAGACAGAAGAACTCTAATCCTATTCTTCATTATTTTGCGGGTGGCCGCTTTGTCAATACCCCATCAATAATTCCGTATTTCTTGGCCTGATCTGGGGTCATGACAAAGTCTCGGTCACAATCCTTTTCTACTTTACTGAATTTTTGGCCGGTTTGCTCACTAAGGAGTTCGTAGATCTGTTTGGCCATTCTACTAATTTCGTTGGCTTGGATTTTAATATCCGTTGCCTGCCCCCCAGCTTCACCAAGAGGCTGGTGGATGAGGATTCTAGATCTAAGTAATGCCTGCCGCTTGCCTTTTGTTCCACAAGCCAAGACAACGGCAGCCATAGATGCAGCCTGGCCAATACAAACAGTATTAACGCCAGAACGAATATACTGCATGGTGTCTATGATGGCCAGTCCAGCGGTCACATTTCCCCCGGGGGAATTGATATAGAGCCAGATATCTTTGGTTGGGTCTTCCGCCTCCAAGAGGAGAAGTTGGGCGATGACTAGGTTAGCGTTTTCATCGTCAATTGCCCCATCGAGAAAGATGATGCGGTCCTTAAGCAAGCGAGAATAGATATCATACGCACGCTCGCCACGTTCAGTTTGCTCGACAACAATGGGAATAAGCCCTGCCATATTATTTCCTCCTCACAAGCTTTTTATTTGTAGGCTTAATAATGCTGCCGTTATTAGCTACACAAAAAGTGCACATGCCGTAAAGTCCCAGGCAAGAGGGCCGCCCCTCAGTATATAAGGAAACACTCTTACACTTAGGACAAACTCCTGTTTTTATTTTAGGCTTTTTGTCTTTAGTGCCAAGGGTTTTTGCTGGCGCCTTGGGGCTCATTATACTGTCTCCCCGTATTTCCGCAATAGTTCCTTGGCGGCATTAATTTTAGCTATTCTGCGCATAGTTTCACGGACCCTTTTCTGCTTTTGAAGTATGGCCTCAATATATCTTTCGAGTTTTGCTTCCTTGAGGGCCCGTACAAGAGCCCTAATTAAGCCCTCTCTCTTATTGACTTTCTCCGTTGCGATACAAGCTGAGAGCCCAGAGCTTACAAACTCATCTTCAAGCCATAGTTCAGTAATAGCAACCCATCGCGGCAATTTACCGTTTCGCTTCATATTGCGATTGACGGCATTTTCCAGCTTCTTCAGGCTAGCATCTGATGGGATGTCTTTGTCAAGACGTCCTTTAACTCTTATGAGTAGTTGTCCTGGTTTTTTTGCACCTTTTGAATGTGTGAACTGTTTCGTGTAACGAAAAGTCTTTACCGAGTAAATATTCTTTCCGATTTTCATTTTGCTCTCCTTCTTAACTTAGGTTTGTAATGCCACGCATCAATTTTTCAATATGTCTAATCCATTCAATAGCACTAAGCAATCTTGCTGAAATCTCAGCATGTATGTCGATTGCTTCTTGCATACTCGCAATGTCATTTCTTTCATGAAGGAAAAGAGAGCGGTCAATTTCAATGTGAATCTGGTCTAGCGCAGTTTTGAGATTTGGGAATTCATTGGGTGGTTCTTTAGTTTTTGTAACCAGTCTCTTGCTTCTCATGGGATCAGCCTTTATCATGGGGACATAACAAGAGGTTCAATTCTCTATGTCTCTTAATTGTCTCTTGAGCATCCTTGCCTTTTTCTCTCCGGTGCATCTCTGCACAAAGTCTTCACCTACCGTTACATACTTCGTTACCTTAAGAGCAGCCTGCAGTTCTATGGCGGCCAACACCCTGCGGCTCAAATTTTTCTGGTGCCATAGGCTATAAACTAGACACCAAACACCTGCAGAAAGGGGGCAGCCAAAACAGGAACCCACCCACGGTACTGCGTTTAACTGGCACATCAGGACTGGGAGCCTCTTATTATTAGTGTACCCCCGCAAAATTGTCTCCCACTTCTCTTTCTTATTGGGGCCCTGGGCAGCTTTCCAAACAGACTGTAACCGTGGGACCTTCCGTGTGGAAGTGAGGCGGGAATAGGTGGACGAGGTAGGCGTTTTAATAAAGGAATCTAAGGCTAGAATAAACTTTTTAGGTAGGACTATTTCTATTGACTTGGTCATTCTTTTCGTCTCAGAAGGTTTTGTAGAAGGCTTTGCAGTTTTTCTTGGTAATATTCAAACCCATTGAGCCAAAAGTCAATTATCATCTCTTTTAACCATTTCATTTTTCTTTTTTCTCCAGGTTAAAATATTCACGACCGATTTGCTAGAAATGTCATTATTTTGAGCTTCAGTCTTTTCTTCTATAGCGATAGGCAGATCAGGCGCTATCGCTTGGCCGGCTTCCCCTTTAGATAAAGTGTTGTCACTAATGCTTGCAAAATAATCCCCCCTAGCGGTAAAAGCTTTATCCAATGCCCTAGATACTTCGGCCCAATCCATAACGCTCTTTGTTGTAATTATCTGTTGTTCCCCACATAACGGACAAGTAATCGGAAAAATATTTTTGAATGGCCACTCATCCGGCACAATTCCATATAGTATTGCTTTGCATTTAGCACAAAGAAAAGTCATTTCTCTTCTTCTTTTGCAAATTCCAACTGTTTCTCAGTAACTGTGTAAACTTCATCTTCGTATCCAACTACTATATATAGTGTCTCACCAGTATCGGTCACACAGCTTTGTATCGTTCCTATAGATGGAAAGAAATCATCCTCTTCATGGGGAACAACAGATACAATATCGCCTGGTCTAAACTTAGCCATAGCCTATGCTTTAATTAGACATTCACAAAACACACAACCGTAAGTGTCATGTTGGCTCATTTTGTGCCCGCACTCACATATTTGGTCTTTGTCTGCCGAGAAAAAAGCTACACAGTTACATTGTTTACATCCAGTTTTTAGTTCATCACAAAGACATTCAGTATGTTCCTTCTCAGAATGACCACAGACGCAATTAATCATGTTTATTCCCCTCTCCGTCAATAATAGAAGAAAGAATAGCTGAAAGTTCAATAAGGCCAATTATGCAAGAGCTCATAAGCTTGGAACATGCAACGCGATATTCATCCAAAACCATCTTGTATTCTGGAAGTGTTGTATCCAAATATTTCTTCTTCTTTTGCTGAAAGGACATTCTAGCCCTGGCCTTTGAATAAAATTCATCTAAGTTACACCTTCTTTTATCCTGGCCGACAAGGGGACACACATTGCAAAAACGCCAGAAATAAATTCCCCCTTTTAGGAAATAAGTTCCCCCTTTCGGTTCTTGTCTCATTTTATTCTGAAGCGCCGCAACCGCTGGATTACTGCTAAGGAAATTGTCAGAGGGCAACGGAGAAGATGTTGACAGAATGTGATAATCATGAGCGCGGCTCCCAATTCCAACTATAAGCGGGCATCTTCTCTCTTTCAAAAAGTTTTTACGAATTTTAAGAAGTGGAATCTCCCCTGGAT
>Ga0066637_10003745_pt1 | contig 10197 bp, 10 predicted proteins | sample CryGeyCG2014_020_FD_62737 | JGI IMG/M metagenome (GOLD analysis project Ga0066637, IMG submission 62737) | Groundwater microbial communities from aquifer - Crystal Geyser CG08_land_8/20/14_0.20 | ecosystem: Environmental > Aquatic > Deep subsurface > Groundwater | place: USA: Utah: Grand County...
GTTAAAAATGAATTTTTCACAAATTCATAGTCAAAGGATTGAATATTCTTAACATACTTGTGTACAATAAGTTACAATAATAAAATATTAAAAAATAGTCAAAAATTAACATAGTAGTGTATATGGAGCACAAAGAAGATTTTTGTAATCTGGGGTTTGCTAATATTGATATAGACAGAAAATCGCGCCGTGGTTATTCAGAAGTAATATATTGCCCGGGAAAAAGCAAGGCCCAACTTAAAAAAATCGCCCGGGAGTTAATCAAAAATAAACAGGATTTATTACTTACAAAATTAGAGAAAGATAATTTTAGTTATCTTAAAAAGTCATTTTCTAAACTAAGATATAAGGCATTAGCCAAAATAGGTTATCTCGTAAAAAAAACCAAAGTCCGCAAAATTGGTTTAGTGGCAGTTGTTTGCGCAGGCACCTCGGATATACCAGTGGCTGAAGAAGCAGTGGTAACTTTAGAGCTAATGGGTAACCGCGTGGTTAAGCTCTATGACGTAGGCGTTGCCGGTGTGCACCGGCTTATGAATAATATGGATGTGTTCAAAAAGGCAAAGGTAATTATTGTAGTCGCAGGTATGGAGGGCGCATTAGCCAGTATTGTTAGCGGACTGGTTAGTTGTCCGGTTATTGCTGTGCCTACCAGCTGCGGTTACGGTGCAAATTTTGGCGGTTTGTCAGCTTTATTGACGATGCTCAACTGTTGTTCTGCGGGCGTGGCAGTGGTAAATATTGATAATGGTTTTGGGGCAGGGTATTTCGCCAGCCTCATTAATAAGTGATAAGTTATGAGTTATAGGTTATGAGTTATGAGAATTACACTAAAAGAAGCAGAAAAATTTCACGGACACCTGGGGCCCTATTTGGTTTTAGGGATTTTGGCCGGTGAATTAGCCCTTAAAAAATTAAGATGTAGAAAATATTTTGATTTGGAAATTAAAGTCTTTGGTGCCAATAAAAAGCCAAAATCATGCCTTATTGATGGACTTCAATTGTCAACCGGCGCAACCTATGGTAAAGGCAATATCGAAAAATTAAATGGTCCTGTAATCAAAGTAGAATTTTACAATCGCACTTACCGTAAAAAAATTATTTTGAAATTTAAACAGAGCTTAATTGAAAAACTTAAGAGAATAAAAACGCATAGAGATTCAGAATTATTGGCAAAGAGATTATATAAGACAGAGTATAATGAACTTTTTAACCTAACACCTAACACCTATAACTCATAACTTATAACTTTAACATGGCGTTTTCCGGATTAGATATTTATAAATTATTACCCAAGACTAACTGCCGCGAATGCGGGTTTGTGACCTGCCTGGCTTTTGCTATGCAGCTGGCTAAAAAAGCAGTAAGCATTGATAAATGCCCTTATCTTTCTGAAGAAGCAAAGAGGGTGCTGGAGGCTTCTAGCCAGCCGCCTATTAAATTAGTTAACATCGGAGAAGGCGATAATAAATTGGAAGTGGGTAATGAAACCGTGCTTTTTCGTCACGAAGAGAAATTTTATCATCCCACAGCAGTAGGTTTTATCATCGAAGATAGCTTGTCAGTCGATGAAATAAAGCATAGATTAGAAAGAATTAATAAATTAAAATTTGAACGCGTGGGCCAAGAGTTGAATGTAAATCTTGTAGCCGTAAGGCACACCAGCGATAAAAAGAAATTCATTGAAGCGATACAGACAGTTTTGAATAATACGCCTCTTGCGCTAGTTTTGATGAGCGATGAGCCAGAGGCATTAAAAGAGGCATTAAAAATTACTGCTCAGAGAAGGCCTTTAATTTACCATGCTACCAAAGATAACGCAGGGCAGTTTTCTAAATTAGCACAGGAGTTTAAAGTGCCTGTTGTGGCTTCATCTTCGGACTTAGAAACACTTTCCGGCCTTACCAGGGAATTAAATAATCAAGGAGTAAATGATATTATTTTAGATACGGGCGTAAAACCGGTTAAAGATAAAATCTGGGATTTAACTCAAGAAAGAAGGCAGGCGCTTAAAAAATCCAATCGTAGTTTGGGCTACCCGACTTTAGTAATAATAGATGCCAAGGACCCTTATGAAGAGGTAATGGAGGCTGCGACTTATATTTCTAAATATGCCAGCATTGTTTTAATGCGGGGGATAGAGGCGTGGCAGGTTTTATCGCTTTTAACCTTAAGGCAGAATATCTACACTGATCCGCAGAAACCTTTGCAGATAGAACCAAAGCTTTATTCTGTGGGAGCTGTCAGTAGCAAATCACCTGTATTAGTTACCACTAATTTTTCACTGACCTATTATACGGTATTAGGGGAAGTGGAGGCAAGTAAGGTGCCTTCTTATATCGTAAGCGTAGATACTGAAGGTATGTCAGTGTTAACTGCCTGGGCAGCAGAGAAGTTTACGCCGGAGAAGATAAGCGACTCGATAAATAAATTTGTAGTAAAAGATACGGTTTCGCATATGCGTTTGATTATCCCCGGCTATGTAGCAGTAATGAGCGGGGATTTAGAAGATAAATCCGGCTGGCAGGTAGTGGTGGGGCCAAAAGAAGCATCCGGCATTCCGTCGTTCTTAAAAAACTTATAATATAATAATAGGACCGTTTCTTCCCCTAATCGAGGACCGTTTCTTATGCTAAAGCAAGAAGTGTCTCCTAAATATAGAATATTATTAAAAGGGGACACTTCTCCGATTGGCTGAAGAAACGTCCCCCGATTGGATCGGGACCTGTCCCTAATAAGAGAGAATGGAAAAGTTCAAGATTACATTTTATCCGGATAATAAAACTATAGAAGAAGAGAAAGGCAAAAGTATCCTTTCCGCAGCTATTTCTGCGGGGGTTTATATTAATTCTAGTTGCGGCGGCGACGGTGTTTGCGGCCGGTGTAAGGTAATTTTAAAAAAAGGACAAGTCCTTACTCAACCAACAGGAAGGATAAACCTGGATGAGAGAAAAAGGGGAATTTATCTAGCCTGTTTAACTACTGCGCAAAGCGATTTAGAAATAGAGGTTCCCCCTGAATCAAGGTTAGATTTAGAAAAATTAAGCCCACAGGATTTAGATTTAAGGCTAAAAGGGCTTTATTCAGAGTCCGAAGATATAGAGCCACCAGAGTCGGTTCTGGGTGAAGAGATTTTTGTGCACTCCCCATTAGCTACAAAACTTTATTTAGAATTACCGCCTCCGGATTTGGAAGATAAAATTAGCGATTTAGAAAGGTTATATCGTCAGATACGCCGGATTCAGGATATACCGATTATGCAGACAGGCCTGGCAAATATCAGGCGCTTAGGAGAATTGTTACGGGCTTCAGATTGGAAGATTACTGTGACTTTAGGTAAAAGAAATGGGACAACAGAGATTGTCCTTATTGAACCAGGTAACACTTCCCATAAAAATTTTGGTTTAGCATTTGATATAGGTACCACTACGATCTCCGGACAATTGGTAGATTTAAATACCAAGAAGGTCTTAGGCACAAAGGCAACCTATAATAAACAGGCCAGTTTTGGCAGCGATATTATCACCCGCATTATTTACGCGCAGGAACAGGATGGCCTGGAGAAATTACATCATGCAGTCATTGATGGTATGAATCAAATGATTCAAGAATTAATACACGAGCATAACATTGACCTTAATGATGTGAATTGTATTTTATGCGCGGGCAATACTACAATGGCGCATCTTTTGCTACGCGTTGACCCTACATATATCAGGAGAGAACCGTATGTGCCTACGGCAAATTTTGTTCCTACTATTCGTGCTTCCGAGGCAGGTATAAAGATAAATCCACGCGGGCTCCTGTCCTGTGTTCCGGGAATATCTAGCTATGTGGGCGGGGATGTCGTGTCAGGCGTTCTTTCCTGCGGCCTGGATAGCAGGGAAGATTTAAGTATCCTGATTGATATCGGCACAAACGGAGAGATAGTCTTAGGTAACAGGGATTTTCTGATTTCTGCTTCTGCTTCTGCAGGCCCTGCATTTGAAGGTTCAGGCGTAAGTTGCGGCATGCGCTCAAGCCGCGGCGCAATCCAGAAAATGAAGATTACGCCAGGCGATTTTCAGGTTACCTATAACACTATTAGCGAAGCTAACCCCGTTAGAAATACCGAAGCTCTTAACAAAAAAGACAAGATTTCTAACGGGGCTAAGCCGCGTGGCATATGCGGTTCAGGATATATAGATATAATTGCCCAGATGCTCGGCGTAGGTTTGTTAGATAAGAACGGTAAGATAAAGACGCTCAAGCATAAACGTATTCGCGATGGCGAATTTGGCCGAGAGTTTGTATTAGTGTTTAAAGAAGAAACAGATTCGACCTCTGATATTGTTGTTACAGAGGTCGATATTGAGAACATTAAGCGGGCAAAGGCAGCAATTTATTCTGCCACAGCTGCATTAGTAAAATATATGGCTTTGGATTTCTCTAAGATAAAGAAGATTTTTATTGCCGGAGGATTTGGCACTTATATTGATGTGGATAATGCTATAAGCATAGGGTTGTTGCCGGATTTAGACAGGTCTAAGTTTGTATTTGTGGGCAATAGTTCTTTGGCAGGTGCCCGCGCCATACTTTTGTCGTATGAGGCAATGAAAAAAGCAGATGAGATTGCCAAAAAGATTACTTATTTTGAATTATCCGTTGAGCCGGGATATATGGATGAATACATGGCAGCTTTGTTTTTTCCGCACACGGATTTAGCAAAATTTCCATCAGTAAAAAAGGAGGGACGTCTTTGAATCCAAAGCAAAGGGTGTCCCCAGAATCAAAAATCTTGCTGAAAGGGGACACCTTTCCGATCGACAATGGGGACGTTTCCGACAATGGGGACGTTTCTATTTTTCTAAGAAAAATAGAAACGTCCCCATTATAGTATAGGTATAGGTAGGTATACTGATGTCGCTGGATAAAGATGCAATCAGCTTGAGCGCATTAAGGAAGCTAGGAGAGAGGTTATGGAGTTGATGTTAGAGAAATGGTCAGGCGTAGTCTCAATAGTCAATATCGGTGCTCCTCGAGAGGAAGGCGGGACACGCTCCAGAGTTATTCAGGTCGGAGGTCAGGCAACATTGCCGTTTTTATTTGCCGAAGGCGCATTACCCCACAGGCCGGTAATTGCCTTTGAAATTTGGGACATTCCTCCCACTGAGTGGCCGCAGGAATTAAATAAAAATTATAGCGATGTTTTTAATGACCCGCTTAGTTGGGCAGAAAAATGTGTGAAGGAATATAAGGCCCAACTTTTATGCGTTAGATTACAAGGTAGCCATCCTGATTTTGGAAATAGGATGCCAGAGCAAGAGGCAAAATTCTTAAGCCAGTTATTAAAAAAAGTAGATGTGCCTTTGATTGTCTTGGGATGCGGCGACGATACAAAAGACAATTTAATATTGCCTGCCTGTTGTGAAGCAGCCAGAGGAGAACGCTGTCTTGTAGGCAGCGCGGCGCAGGATAATTATAAAACCTTAACCGCAGCGGTCTTAGCAGACGGGCACAATATTATTGCCGAATCACCCATTGATATAAATATTGCCAAACAATTAAATATTCTAATTTCTGATATGGGTTTACCTTTAGAACGTATTGTCATAAATCCTACTATTGGCGCATTGGGTTATGGCCTGGAATACGCCTATTCCATTATGGAACGCGCAAGGCTGGCTGCTTTAGCTGGTGATAAAACTGTGGCCTCGCCTTTTATCTGTTTGGTAGGACAAGAATCCTGGCGAGCCAAAGAGGCAAAGGCAGCGCAAGCAGAATTTCCTTCCTGGGGACTAGAATCAGAACGGGGAATTATCTGGGAGGCAATCACTGCTACTGCGCTTATTCAGGCCGGAGCAGATATCTTAGTGATGAGGCATCCTAAAGCGATAGAGAAGGTAAATAAGTATATAGAAGAATTGATGAAATCTTCGGTTACGTAGTTAGGTAACAGTAAGGAAGCCCGTATCGGTAACGGTTATGGTAACGTAACCGTTACCGATAGACGAAACGGGCATCGTAACCATAGCCGAATAGCGAGGGACAGGATGTTTATCATTGGTGAACTAATCAATGGGATGTATCAAAATATAGGTAAGGGAATAAAGGAGAAAAACAAGGCTGTAATCCAGAAATGCGCTCTCAACCAGATTAAAGCCGGCGCAGATGCTTTAGATGTGAATTGCGGCCCAGCTTCAAAGGACCCGGTTTCTGACATCCAATGGTTAATCCAGGCCATACAGGAAGTTACAGATAAACCTCTGGTTCTAGACTCCAGTAAACCCAAGGTGATTGAATCCGGCTTAAAGGTGATAGAGAACCCTGTAATTATAAACTCTACCAGCGCTGACCCGGAAAAATTGGAAATATTGGTGCCCTTGGCAAAGAAATATAATGCCAAGCTCATCGGTTTGACCATAAGCTCCAAAGGCATCCCCCAAAATAAAGACCAGAGATTAGAATTAGCAGCCACTATTGTGGCTAGTTGCACTGAGCAAGGATTTCCTATTGAAGGCCTTTATCTGGATCCTATTGTTCTGCCGGTTAATGTTGCCCAGGCGCAGATGAAGGATATTCTGGAAGTAATACGTGAATTTAAGATTATCTCCGAGCCTTCTCCTAAAAGTATAGTAGGCTTAAGCAATGTTTCGCAGGGGACTTGCGTGCGCAGCCTAGTCAACCGTACATTCCTGACTATGGCCGTGGCTTCCGGTTTAGACGCCGCAATATTAGACCCGCTAGATTTAGATTTAATGGACGCCGCCATTACCGCAGAATTAATCCTCAATAAACATATTTATTGTGACTCATATTTGGAGGCATACAGAAAGAAGTAAAATGACACCTAAGAAATTGCTCAGGCACATTTTCAGATTTCGCGGTTTCAACGAAAGCCTGAAACTGGCAATAAATGGTATTGCGTATCTATTCTTATATCACCGCAATATGCGCATCATCTTTACGGCGGGTATTTTCGCTCTCCTTTTAGGCCTATACCTTAAATTAAGCGGCACTGAGTTGGTTGCGCTCTGCATCACTATCACCCTGGTCTTTATGGCAGAGATATTCAATACCGCCATTGAGATGATGATGGATATGGTCAAGGTCAAATACCATACCCTGATAAAACTGATTAAAGATATTGCTGCGGCAGTGGTGCTGTTGGCTTCTCTGAATGCCCTTGCTGTAGGGTATATCCTTTTTATCAGGAGGCTGTTTAAATGATAAGACCGAAAGAGATTTTTTGTCTGTCCGTAATCTTATTTTTTCTGTGTTCGGGAGCAGGAGCTATGGAGGCCTGTTTTGCCCAGACATCCGCCAGTCAAATGGAGAGAGCACTGGAACTCTTAGAGAAAGAAAAGGCCCTGCGGGAAACCATAGAAAAGGGCCAGAAGGTATTCATTAAGAAGATTATCGTCAAAGGCGCAACGCTGCTAAGCGAAGAACGCATAAAAGAGATAATCCTGCCTTTTAAAAATCACTGGCTCACCGAAGCGGATATTAATTCAATTTTAGATTCCATCACCGCGGCATATAAACAAAAAGGCTACAATAACCAACCTGTCAAAGTCCTCTATCAGGTGAAGAAAAATCTTCTAAAAATCCAGGTGGTTGAGGGGCATTAGCTTATTAAATCTGTTTAATTTTCACCCGTAAAATAACTTGACGAGGGTGTGAGCATGAGGCATAATAAACGCACTATGGTAGGCAAACTTACCCTTTTATTATTTCTGGCATCTTTAGTCTTTCTTCCGACGATATATGTTTTAGCAGCCGTCACTCCTGAGCAGGAGATGAGGTCGCAGGAATTGCAGGAAAAGGAAAAGGCGCTCAGGGAAAAGATAGAGGCTCCCAAGAAAGCCCCGGAAGTAAAGGAAGAACTACCAGCTGCGCCAGTCCTTCCCGAAGCCAAAGAAAAAATACTCATCAGAAAAATCAACGTAACCGGCAGAACTCTTCTTTCAGAAAAAGAAATCAATGGTATCATCCTTCCCTCTGAAAATAAGGAACTCACCTTAAGGGACATACAAAAAATTGCTGACCTGATCACCGATGCCTATCGCCAGAAAGGCTACATTACCTCGCGCGCCTTCCTGCCTCCGCAAAAGATTGAACAAGGTATATTAGAAATCAGGATTGTGGAAGGAATCACGGGTGATGTAGAAGTAAAAGGCAACCGTTATTTTAAGCCTTCTCTGCTTAAGAAAAAAATTACTCTAAAGAAGGGCGAGCCGTTTAATTATAATATCTTAAGAAGGGGTTTAAGTAAGATAAATGAGCAGCCGGACAGGTTTGCGCGCACTGTGCTTGCGCCAGGCAAGGAACCGGGGACCACGGATATTGTATTAGAGGTAAAAGATAACTTACCTATACATCTGGGTTTTGATTGGGATAATTTTGGCTCGCGTTATATTAATAAAGACCGCTATACTCTTAACTTTATTGACAATAACCTTTTAGGTTTTGATGATAAACTGACTTTTCAATACCAGCTGGCCCAGGCAAGTAGGTATTTTCTAAAAAGCATACGTTACCTTCTACCTGTAAATTCAGCTCTGGAAGTAGGCTGTTATGCTGCTTTTAGCCGGGTAAAATTAGGCCAGGATTTGGAAGACTCTGGCGTCTATGGCAAAACCCAGCTTTACGGTTTATTTGCCACCCAAGCTCTGGTTAATGCAGAAAATCTTAATTTAAGCCTTAATTTCGGTTTTGACTACAAGGATATTGCCAATTATCAATCAGACACTATTTCCAGCCATGATAACCTCAGGGTTGCCAAGGTTGGCTTAGATATGGATTTAACTGATAACTTTGGCCGCACGGTATTTTCCAATGAGTTAGATTGCGGCATACCTAATATTATGGGTGGCTTAAAGGAGCAAGACCCGAAAGCCAGCCGTAGCGGCGCAGGCGGTAATTTCCTAAAAGACACCATCAATCTTTTAAGACTGCAAAAGATGCCTTTTTCTTCTAACCTGTTATGGAAAAATCAAATTCAATTAAGCCCTTACATCTTGACATCCGCCGAACAGTTTCAAATTGGCGGGATTAGCAATGTGCGGGGTTATCCGCCGGCAGAAGCAGTGGGAGACAGAGGTTATGCTATGACCTGGGAGTGGTCAATACCGCCTTATTTTGTCCCCAGAGAGATAAAGGTTCCTTTTTCCAAAGCAAAACTTTATGATGCCATTAGGGTTGCGATGTTTTATGATTGGGCTAATACGCGCTTAAGAAGGCCATCAGCAACTGAAGAAAAGAATAAGACTTTAAGGTCAGCAGGTTGCGGTTTGCGCTTTAACCTGCCGGAGGATTTTTCTTTAAGGTTAGATATCGGTTGGCCGTTGGATAATACTCCATCGGATAGCGACCACGCGCATACCTGGGTCCAGGTCACCAAAGATTTCTAAATTTCCTTCCTGCCAAAACTCCTGTCAACGCAAACCCTCCGCTAAAAATTATATTGCAATTTATTAACAAATATGTTAAACTTTTGCTATGAAGCTAGAAGAGTTCCTTAAACGCGTGCGCGGCTTGCCGGTAATAGATGCTGAGAATCTGCTTGCCGGCGTCACTAATCCGGCTCCGGTTAAAGTGCAATTGAGCCGCTGGTGTAAATCCGGCAAACTAATTAAGCTCAAGAATAATATTTACCTGTTAGCCGAAAGTTTCCGCAAAGTGGATATTTACGAGCCTTACATTGCTTCAGTGCTCAAGAAGCCTTCGTATATCAGCCTCCAGAAGGCATTTGAATACCACGGGCTTATTCCTGAAGGGGTGCCGGTCTATACCTGCGTTACCACTAAGCGCCCCGGGAAAATTATTACTCCAATTGGCACATTTGACTACCGTCATATCAAAAATAGCCTTTTTTGGGGATATGATTCATTCACGGTGAATAAACAGCTGGCATTTATCGCCTGCCCTGAGAAGGCGCTGCTTGATTTTTTTTATTTAAAGGGTTTACGGGTTGATGACGGCTATTTAGAAGAAATGCGGCTGCAAAACTTCAGGAAAATCAATTTCAGCAGGCTGATGGAATACGCTAGGAAATTCCAGAGCCCGGGGATTCTAAGGATTGCTCAGGTTATTAGAAAATACGCTACTAAGCGTAAAATTGAGGAAAAGCATTTATGAAAGATTATGTGTTAGAACTGGTATCCAAGAAAGAAGGATACAATGCCAAGCTGAATGCGCTCCGGGAATACCTGCAGG
>Ga0066637_10003746_pt1 | contig 10197 bp, 10 predicted proteins | sample CryGeyCG2014_020_FD_62737 | JGI IMG/M metagenome (GOLD analysis project Ga0066637, IMG submission 62737) | Groundwater microbial communities from aquifer - Crystal Geyser CG08_land_8/20/14_0.20 | ecosystem: Environmental > Aquatic > Deep subsurface > Groundwater | place: USA: Utah: Grand County...
ATTTAAGATTTAAGAACGGTTTATTGTCATTGCGAGCGAGGGCCAAAAGCCCGAAGCGTGGCAATCCCGAATTTTGTACTTCCGCATAGTTTGAGATTGCCACGTCGCTCCCCCGCATCTTTGCAAAAGTGCGGAGTTGCTCCTCGCAATGACATATAGCGCGACCGTTGACAGAACGGTTTTTAATTGCTAATATAGATTTGATGAATTATTCATGGCGTCAAATTAGTTGCTTTATAATGACGACCTTTAAAGGTCGGGCTGGTTGAGTTTTGATTCTTGCTTGAAGTTTCAAAATCAAAATTCAGCCAGCTCGGTCTCATAAGATTGAGCTGGTTTAGTTTTTACGGGGTATTATAAAAAATTAGTTTATAGGAGGAAGCGAACATGATTAATGCGATGGTTCATTGCGGTTGTGACCAGTATTATTACCGAGCTGATAATCTTTCTGATCAACCGAGCAAGTCAGCCCGTTGCCCTTATTGCGGGGACGTGTTGCCACAAATTTTAGTTAAATCTGTTGATGTTGGCGCTGAGAAGGAAGTGGTGTTGGCAACCATCAAAGAATTAACGCATCCGCCAAGAGATGTTTTTATGGGGCTTACAGAGGATTTGCCAAAAAATATCAGTTATTATAATAGTAGACCGAAACAAGTGGGCACGATTAGTTTTTATATTCCGTTGAAGTCAGATCAATTGGTGGTCGTGCGCTGACGCGTTAATGAAGGAGAAGGAGGTAGAAAGGTAGATTGACGGCAGACAAGGATGATTATGTGTTGCAGGGCGTTGCGGATGCCTTGGGTAGTCAAGGCATAAAGTTTAAATCAGAAAGCTTAAATAGCCCAGAACTACACAAGGCTATTGGTCAATATCTTGATGCTATTCAAGGCGGGAAAAGCTTTGAAGAGGCGAGGGAATCTTTGAATCCATTCTTCGTGGTCTTTGATCTTTATTGACAGTAAATAAGTTTTTTGCTAAACTTATTTATTGGAATTAATAGTAGCAGAGTACTGATAAGGTTCTCTGCTATTTTTTCAAAATTATGATGGAATTAAAACAATTTTTATCGGCCTTAGAACAAATTTGTGAGGAAAAAGGCATTCCCAAAGAAAAAGTGGTAGAAACTGTGGAAATGGCTTTGGCCGCCGCTTACAAAAAAGATTATGGTAAAAAAGGCCAGATTATTCGGGCAAAGCTTGATATGGAGACTGGTTTGGTTAAAATGTGGCAAGCTAAGTTGGTAGTAGATCAGAGTATGCTAAAAGAGGAAGAGGTCGTTAGCGAAGTATCAGAAACCGAATCAGGCGCGGAAGTCGCTTCAAGCTCCAAGCCAGAAGCTGAAGTTTTTGTCAAAAAATTTAACGAACCCGTTGAAGAAGATTTAGCAGTTGAAGCAGAACAAAAAGTGCGTTTTAACCCAGAGCGCCATATTATGGTAGATGAGGCGCAGGCAGAAAACGTGAAGTTAAAACCGGGAGATGAGTTCGAAATTCCTTTGGAGCCGCATCAGGATTTTGGCCGAATTGCCGCCCAAACCGCGAAGCAGGTTATTATTCAGCGGATTCGCGAAGTAGAACGGGATGTGGTTTATGAAAATTTTAAAGAAAAAGAAGGACAAGTTTTGAGCGGAGTTGTTCAGCGCGTAGAAGGTGATAATATTTTTTTTGACTTAGGTAAAACTACTGGTGTTTTGTTTTCCGACCAAAAAATTCCCGGTGAAAATTATTATATCGGACAAAGAAAACGGCTTTATTTAGTTGAGGTGGCGCGAGAATCTAGAGGCGTTTTAATTGTTTTGTCGCGTAATCATCCTAAATTAGTGAGTAAGCTTTTTGAATTTGAAGTACCAGAAATCGCCTCTGAAACAGTGGTGATTAAATTTATCGCCCGTGAAGCTGGATCTCGGACAAAGATCGCCGTGGTTTCAACTAAAGCGGAAATTGATCCGATCGGCGCTTGCGTTGGCCAACGAGGTACGCGGGTGCAGGCGGTTATTAATGAATTGGGCGGTGAAAAAATTGATATTATTTTGTATGATGTTGATCCTGTAAAATATATTAGCCACGCCTTATCTCCGGGTAAGGTTATTGAAGTTAAGATTACTGATGATAAGCGTCAAGAAGCGCAAGCCATTGTAGCTGAAGATCAGTTGTCATTGGCTATTGGTAAGGCGGGTCAAAATGTCCGTTTGGCCGCGAAATTAACTGGTTGGCGGATTGACATAGTTAAATACCAGATAGAGGAACCTAAGCAGGAAGAGAGGGCGAAGGACGATGTCGTAGAGTCGACGGAAGTTGATGTTGGTAAAAAGGTTGTTAAGAAAAAAAAGACGAAAAAATCTAAAGAAAAAGAAGTAGAAGAAGTAAAAGAAAAAATCGAAGAAGTCGTTGAAATAGATCAAAATACTGAACAAAAAACAAATAACAAAGCCAAAGGCGAAGGAATCATTAAAAAATTAAAATTAAAAATCAAAAGCAAAAAGGTAAAAGCCGAAAATTAAAAGCCGAAGGTGGTGAGCATAGGCGAACCGCTAGAAATTACTTTTCATTTTTCGCTTTACACTTTGCATTCTATCTATGTTAACAACATATTTTTCTTTCGGGGGGGCGGTAGTTGGTTTAATTGTCGCGGCGCTTCTTGGCCGTTATGTCAAGAAGCAAAAAATTGAATCACAAAAAGTGGCCGATATAACTAGTGCCATTCGCGAAGGCGCTTTGGCGTTTCTTAATAAAGAATATCAAATTTTATTCTTGTTCGTTTTGATCGTGGCAGTGATTATGTTTTTGACGCCTATTGGCTGGCAAACAGCGATCACCTTTATTATGGGTGCCTTTTTTTCTATCTTATCGGGTAACTTAGGCATGCGCGTGGCCACTCGAGCTAATGGGCGTGTGGCTATGGCGGTTAAACATGATTTGCATTCTGGTTTACGATTGGCTTTTGCTTCGGGATCAGTAATGGGCTTTGTGGTGGTGGCCTTGGGTGTTTTGGGTGTGGCTCTATCTTTATGGATTTTTAAAAATCCAGAAGTGGCTTATGGTTTTGGTTTTGGGGCTTCGTCAGTGGCGCTTTTTGCCAGAGTTGGCGGCGGTATCTATACTAAAGCGGCTGACGTGGGCGCTGATTTGGTAGGTAAAGTGGAACAGGGTATCCCCGAAGACGACCCGCGAAATCCGGCGGTGATTGCTGATAACGTGGGCGATAATGTGGGTGATGTGGCTGGCATGGGCGCTGATTTATATGAGTCATACGTTGATTCAATTATTGCCGCTTCGGTTTTGGGCGCGGGCGTAGTCGGTATTTTTGGTATGCGGGCTTTTAGTTTGCCGCTTTTAATTGCTTTGGCTGGTATTTTTGCCAGTTTAGTCGGGACTTTGGTAATTTGGTTGAGTCATCGTGGTCATCCACAAAGCATTTTAAATCGCGGTGTGTTTACGACATCTGCTATCGTATTGTTGGGAACGGCTATTGGCATTCATTATTTAAACTTAATTAAGCCATGGGAACTTTTTGGCGCGATCGCCGTTGGTTTAATCGTCGGCGTGGTTAATGGTATGGTAACTGAATATTATACTTCTTCAAAACATAAGCCATCGCGTCGTTTGGCTGAAGCGGCTAAAAATGGCGCGGGCACCAACCTCATTGAAGGATTGGCTTTGGGTATGCGTAGTACCGTGGTTCCTGTTCTGGTGATTTGCGTGACAGTGGCGATTGCTTATAAGCTAGCTGGGATTTACGGCATTGCTTTGGCAGCCGTTGGTATGCTTTCAACTTTGGCAATAACTTTAGCCACTGATTCTTATGGCCCAGTAGCTGATAACGCGGCCGGCATTGCTGAAATGGCGGAGCTCGGCCAGGAAGTACGCGAGCGAGCGGAAAAATTAGACGCGGTTGGCAATACCACCGCGGCCATTGGCAAGGGATTTTCCGTGGGCTCTGGCGCTTTGATTGGTGTGGCGCTTTTGGTAAGTTATGTTTACGTGGCTAATATCCAAGCGATTGATCTAAAAGAACCAAAAGTTTTAATTGGTCTTTTTATCGGTGGTCTTTTGCCATTTTTGTTTTCGTCATTTTTAATGCGGGCTGTGGGCAAGGCCGCTTTTTACGTGGTTGATGAAGTCAGGCGACAGTTTCGTGATATTAAAGGCATTATGGAGGGTAAGGCCAAGCCAGAATATGGCCATTGCGTGCAAATTGTTACTTCCGGCGCTTTGCGACAAATGGTAATGCCGTCTTTGGTGGCGATCACAGTGCCGGTCTTAGTTGGTTTTATTTTGGGCAAAGCCGCTTTAGGCGGCTTATTAGCCGGCGCGATTGTGTGTGGATTTTTAATGGCGATTATGATGGCGAATGCCGGCGGCGCTTGGGATAACGCTAAAAAATATATTGAAGAAGGCCATTTTGGCGGCAAGGGTTCGGCCACCCATAAGGCCGCGGTGGTTGGCGATACGGTTGGCGATCCATTCAAAGATACCGCCGGCCCGTCAGTTAATATCTTAATTAAGGTGGTTTCTATTTTGGCATTGATTATCGCGCCTTTGCTGTAAAATAAAAAGGCATTTTATGTTATGGAAAAGCATGAAAGTCACAATGAGCAGAATGAGTTTATATTTGAAGCAACCGAAAAAAGCGAAAAGGCTTTTAGTCATTACGTGATGTCTTTTGGTTTGACCGAGAACGATCTTCATAAATCAATTTTGGATGTTGGGGCAGGCGAGGCCGGATTTATTAAATACCTCCGTGATCACGGAAATGAAAAAGCGTTTGCTGTTGATTTGTTTAATAGAGGAGGCCACAAGGATCAAAATTGGTTTTTAGCGGCTGATATTCAACGCTTGCCCTTTAAGGATGATACTTTCGAACTAGTTTTATCTTTAGCAGTGGTGCCGATATTCATTCAGCCGGAATATCCAGCAACGAATTATGGACGGGAAATGGATTATAAAAATTTGATTAGTGAATTGGTGAGAGTTGTAAAACCCAAGGGCAGAATTATGTTTGATTATTTTGACAGGGGATCATGCCTTGCGCATAAAAGCCATGAGTCAAAAGACGATGAACAGATGCAACGATATTGGGAGGCACGTGCCAAGATAGCGGATGAGTTTAATGAATTTATAAATAATTTATCCGATGTTGATGTGTCTATACAGACGTATAGCGGCTGGAGTAGGGTGATGTGCTTGACTAAGGTTGGTGGGCGATAAATTAAAAATTAGAATTGTCATTGCGAGGACCCCGCACCTTTGGTAAAAGTGCGGGACGACGTGCCTTCGCGCGCTGTAGCGTTATGGCGCGCAAGTGTGGCAATCTCAAAGTATGAGTTGTCTCATAATTCGTGATTGCCACGCCTCAGCCCTTATGGCTTCGGCTCGCAATGACAATAAAGATTTTTTCGTTATTGGGGTTTAGTCACTGTTTAGAATAATTAGAGCAATTAGAATAATTAGAAATTTTATTTACTTTTAATCATGAATATTGAAATCAAAAAATTACCAAAATCAGAAATTGAAATGGAAATTGAGGTGCCCGCAATTGAGTGGGACAAGTATTTAAGTTTGGCCGTGAAAAATTTGGGACAAAATTTGGAAGTCCCTGGTTTTCGTAAAGGACAAGCGCCACAACAAATTGTAGAGCGCGAAATTGGCAAAGATAAAATTTTGCAAGAAGCCGCTCAATTGTGTTGCCGTAAGTCCTATGTTCATGTTTTAGCAACCAAAAAAATTGAGGCCGTGGGCGCGCCTAAAATTACGGTTTTAAAAATGGCCACTGGCAATCCATTTGTGTTTCGTGCCCAAGTGGCCGTGGTGCCAGAAGTCGTCCTCCCTGAATATGAAAAAATTGCCCGAGATGTGCCTAAAAATAAAATAAAGGTTGACGATAAAGATATTGAAGAAACAATCAATTATTTAAGAAAATCACGAGCGCAATTTGTAACCTTGGTCAAGCCAGCGCAAAAAGGTGATTGCGTTAAAGTTGATTTATGGGTTGATCAAACACCAAGCACCGAAGTTTTAATTAAACCCGGAATAGACGAGACAGCGCCCAATGATGGTAAAAAACCATTGGCCGGCGAGCTAAAAGATCAAGTAATTGTTTTAGGTGAAAATTCTTTATTGCCGGGTCTTGACGAAAAATTATTTGGCATGAAAGAAGGCGAGTCCAAGGAATTTGATTTGGAACTGCCAGTCAATAAGGACGGCCACGAAGTCGGTGGGCAAGCAAAAATCCGAGCGAAAATGAATTTAGTGCAAAAAATTGTTTTACCAGAAATGAATGACGAATTCGCGATGTCTTTAGGCAAATTCAAAGATGTAGCCGATTTAAATAAAAATTTGCGGCAAGGAATTTTAGTAGAGAAAAAAACAAAAGAAGACGAGCGCTGGCATATGGCAGTGATTAATAAAATAGCCGACTTGAGCCAAGTCGAATTGCCAGAGATTTTGATCAAAAGAGAACAGGATAAAATGATGACGGAGCTGGAATCAAATTTAACGGCTCTGGGCTTGCAATTAAAAGATTATTTTGCTAAGATACAAAGGACTGAAGCGCAAATTCAAGAGTCGTTTGTTAAGCAAGCGAAGCAGAGAGTAAAAATTGGCTTATGTTTGCGTCAAATCGCGCGTCAGGAAAAAATTAAAATTGACGAAAAGGATTTGGAAGCAGAAATGAGTAAATTTTTAAGCCAGTTTGAAAGTATAGATCAAGCCAAGAAGAGCATTGACTTAGAGGCCTTGCGTCTTTATACTGAAGGATTGATGGAAAATCGTCAAGTATTTGCTTTATTAGAAAAAGCCTACGGTTTAAAATCATAAATTATGTAATTGCAAGATCGTCATCCTGAATACATGTGGCGCACAGTACCTACGGTTTATTTCAGGATCCAGTATTAACGACGTGGATTCCGGCACGGCGGCCGGAATGACAATGATTAAATTTAAAATTAAAAATTTAAAATTAAAATTCGTTAATCAATTCATGAACCTTATTCCGACAGTCATTGAAAAATCACAAGAAGGCGAGCGCGCCTATGATATTTATTCGCGCTTGCTTAAAGGACGGATAATTTTTTTGGGAAGTCCAATCACCGATCCGGTAGCCAATACCGTGGTCGCTCAGCTTTTGTTTTTACAAAGTCAGGATCCTAAAAAAGATATCCAATTGTATCTTAATAGTCCCGGTGGTTCGGTTAGCGCTGGCCTTGCTATTTATGACACCATGCAATATATCAAGCCGGATGTGTCCACTATTTGTATCGGTTTGGCTGCTTCTATGGGAGCGGTGTTATTAACCGCGGGGGCCAAAGGCAAGCGTTTTGTTTTGCCCAATGCTGAGATATTATTGCACCAAGTTATGGGCGGGGCGCGTGGCCAAGCGATAGAAGTAGAAATTTCGGCTAAGCATATTGTGAAGGTCAAAGAGCGGTTAAATCACATTTTGGCAAAACACACTGGCCAGCCCTTTGAGCAAATAGAAAAAGATACTGATCGCGATTTTTATATGACAGGCCAAGAAGCTAAGGTTTATGGATTGATTGATCAGATTATAAAGACTAAGTAAATTTGGACAATTCGCGTGAGGCATTTTTAATATGCCGACAAATTTATTTAGAGCTATGATTAATTATGTCAGACATTATTATTTTGGTAGGCCTAATGATCACGTTGGCAATGGGGTCTGTCCTTGGTTATTTTGCCCGAAGAACTATTGCTAAAAAACAAATTAATTCTATTGAAGAAAAACTAAGCCGTTTAACTGAAACCGCCAAACACGAAGCTCAAGAAACGATTTTGAGAGCGCGTAGCCGGGCGGTTAAAATCTTAGAAGAAGTTAAAAAAGAAGAAAAACAAAGACAAATTGAATTGGCTAATTTTGAAAAGCGTGTTAGCCGACGCGAGGAGATCGTTGAAAAGCAGGCAGTTGCGCTTGATCAACAAAGACAGCACTTGGTGCAACAAACAGTAAATATCAAACAAATCAGAGAGCAGGTTGATGTTTTAAATAGCGAAGCGCGCTTGAAGTTAGCAGAAGTTGCTGGCTTAAACGAGGAACAAGCCAAGGCGGAATTGTTATCAATAGTCGAGCAACAACATAAAGTTGATTTAGTTAGTCGTTTAAAAAAATTAGAACAAGACGCGAGTGAGGCATTAGAAAAGCGGTCCAAGGAGTTAATTACTTTGGCGATGCAAAAATACGCGGCTTCGCACGCGGTTGAGCTGACCACTACTTCTGTGGATTTGCCATCGGATGAATTAAAAGGTCGGATTATCGGGAAAGAAGGCCGCAATATTAAGTCCTTAGAAAGATTAACTGGTGTGGAATTAATTGTTGATGATACGCCAGGAGCCGTGGTCCTATCATCATTTGACCCAATTAGACGGCAAGTAGCTAAGATTGCTTTAGAAAAATTAATGTCTAACGGCCGGATTCAGCCAGCGCGTATTGAAGAGGCGGTGATTTTGGCTCGCGAAGAAGTGGCTGATAAAATTCAAGAAGCTGGTGAAACAGCTATTTATGACGTGGGCGTTGCTGGCCTAGATCCTAAATTGGTTAAATTGTTAGGCCGATTGCGTTTTCGCACGAGTTATGGCCAAAATGTTTTATTGCATTCATTAGAAGTTGCTCATTTGTCTTCGGTTTTAGCCGCGGAACTGGGCGCGGACGTGGCTTTATGTAAAAAAGCAGGGCTTCTGCATGATATTGGTAAGGCAGTTGATCATCAAATTCAGGGTTCTCATATTGAAATTGGCAAGGCCATTTTAGCCAAGTTTGGCGTTGACGATAAAGTTATTGAGGCTATGGCTTATCATCATGATGATTTTGTGGATAAGACACCGGAGGCGGTGATTATTCGAGTGGCTGATGCGATTTCTGCGTCGCGGCCCGGAGCACGTAAAGATACTTTAGAAGCGTATATCAAGCGGTTGGAAGAATTGGAAAAGGTGGCCAATTCTTTTGGCGGGGTAGAAAAATCTTACGCTATTCAAGCGGGTCGCGAAGTGCGAGTGTTTGTCCGACCCGAAGAGATTGATGATTTGGCTTCGCGAAAATTAGCTCGCGACATTGCCGAAAAAATTCAAGAAGAATTAAAATATCCGGGCGAGATTAAAGTAACTTTAGTAAGAGAAACTAGAGTCATTGAATACGCAAAGTAAAAATTAAATTATAAATGACGGGAGGTGGTTACAAAATCGTCGTCATGCTGAACTAGTTTCAGCATCTACGTTGGCGAAATGTAGGGAACAAAAATTTTTGTTCCCTACTGGATCCTGAGTTAAACCGAAGGGACTACGTACATATATTCAGGACGACAAAGAGAATTATTTTCAGAGTTTTCGTAGCCATCTCGAACTACAAATGACAAATAAAATCGTACAGAAGGAGGTGATTTACAATGACTAAAGAACAATTAGTTGAAGCTGTTGCCAAAGATATTAATACTTCTAAAGCAACAGCAGCCGCGGCTGTTAAATCAGTTTTGGCAAATATTACGAGTGCTTTGAAAAAAGGTCAAGGTATTACCCTAACCGGTTTTGGGACTTTTTCAGTTGGTAAAAGAAAGGCCCGGCTTGGCGTTAACCCACGTACTGGTGAAAAGATTAAAATCGCGGCCACTAAAGTTCCTAAATTTAAGTCGGGCAAGGCGTTAAAAATGGCTGTGAAAAAGTAAATTTTCAGAAATTTTTTGGCTTTATACCAAACAATAAGACCGCCAGTTAAAGGCGGTTTTATTGTTAAGAAAAAATAAAAGCTGATGGATTATTTCATCAGCTTTTTAATTATGTTAATATATCCTTTTAATTGTGGCCTTGTCTCGGGGCGGCCAATCTGGCCGTTCTTTGGGATTTTTCTTCCGTCCAGCCGAGCGTCTTGATGTCAAATTCAAGTGCGCTAACTATTTGTTGGACGATATCAGCAAAACCAGCTTTTGTTGTTTGATCGATTTCTTTTTGTAGCTCGTTGTTAATTTCCTGAATTTGCCTTTGGCATTCAGTTATTTCGGCATTATAGGCGGCAAAATCTTCTGGAGGGCCAATATGAGAATGTCTGTCTATATGTAGCATTAAAAGTCGTGAGGGTAATGTCCACACACATATGGCGGTTTTCTCCCAGTTTAGCTTAAACTGGGACTATGTGTATCAATATGCCAAAAACAATTAAAGAAGAACGATTAAGATGGATTTTGCCCATTTACCA